>OFGR01001301.1_pt1 | contig 20684 bp, 18 predicted proteins | sample 1521811 | NCBI WGS metagenome assembly OFGR01 (sample SAMEA3504098, study PRJEB24116) | mouse gut metagenome | biome: mouse gut; feature: mouse-associated habitat; material: faeces | place: Denmark | collected 2011
TGCTGAATCGAATCAGCACGGCGGCTCATAAAAGTTATGTAGTTGGGCAAGACTCAGGTGCATTTGCCGGGAGCAGCGGCACAGGCCTCCACGATACGATCCTGTCAACGCCAATATAAAATTGCAAGAAAACGCCGAAGAAATATTGTCGTTTTCTGGCGGGGTGGGGGTAACAAAAATCATGTGCAGCCTTGCACAAAAAAAGTGTTGACGATCTGTTGTTTCTGGCGCATGAATTCCTTGCGTTCTTTCAGACAGTAAGACGCTCTCTCTTGATGTTGATCACGGTGCAGTGATGCAGAACGCGGTCCAGGATGGCGGAGGCAATGGTGACGTCGGCAAAGACCTCGTTCCACTGGGAATGGTGCCCAGCTCATCGATTTGCCGCTTGTCAATGGAGGGCTAGAAGGAGAAGTCGAAGTCGTCCAGGGTCTTCTTGACGGGGAAACCGGACATTTGGATCTGCTTCTCATAGGCCCGTCTCCGTTTGGATTTCGCTTCTTCCGAGAAGATATGGTCCAAAACATCCACAATATTGAGGTTTTCCTCCACAGCCCGCTCCAGGTAGTTGTCCAGGATCTCCAGGGTGTTCTTCATTTTGAGGCTTTCCAGGTTTTTCCGCAACCTGTCCGAGGATTGACAACCACATTCCTTCTTTGATACGATATTTGGTGCAGAGCGATCCGCTTCCTGTCGTACAAGATCTCCTCCGGGTACCCTCCAAAGTACCGAAATACGTTCTGGCGGCACCGTATCAGTGTATTTGTGCTCATATCCGTCCCAAATTCGATATACCGCATCCGGGAATATGCCAGGATCATGAGAAAGCAGTACAGTTTCTTCCACCTCCCGTCCTCGTACACCAGGTGATCCTCGAAGAACCCCCAATCCATCTGCCCCTGTTTCCCGGGCATCGTCTCAAACCGCACCGTCGCTTTCTCGTTCAGATCCATCTTCCGGCTGCTCACATACGCCTTGACAATGCTGTAGCCCCCGTCAAATCCCATCTCCCGCAGTTTCTCCGGGATCCGCAGCGCCGAGTACGACGCCTCTTCCAGCCACTCGTCTACGATCCGCTTGTACGGGTCCATCTTCGTGGGCTTCGGTTCGCTTAATGTGTACTCCGGTTTGGTATTTCCACCCCAGCTCCTCATAGCTCAGCCCCTTTTGTCTGTCACTTCGGATGTCCATCCATTGTGCTCCTTTCATTTCCCGACTCCCTTTCCGGGCTCTTTCATGCCCCATTGGGGAGTTTATCTTTTTCCCTCACCTCCGCCACAATTCTACATTTTTTCCTCGGCGTTTTCTTGCATCTTATCACTGGCATTGACAGTCCCCGGATGCACAGTTCCTCCACGGACTCACGGAGCGCCGCCTTGAATTCCGGCGTGTTGAATCCGCCCATGCTGTCATCTGCTTTTTTTAAATCGGAACTGTGATGGTGTCACCCCCGTAATCTGCTTGAATTTCTGAAGGAAGTGCTTTTCACAGTTGTATCCTACGGCTTCGGCAACAGTGGAAATACGCTGTTCCGGATCTAAAAGCAGTTCCTTCGCTTTCTCAATGCGCAGCTTATGGATATACGCCGTCAGATTGACCCCCATTTTTTCCCGGAATAGATTACTCAGGTAAGACGGTGAAACATAGACGCTGTCTGCCACCTGGCGCAAGGTGATACTCTCCGTATAATTCTGCTCAATATATTCCACAGCCCGCATAATGACAGTGGAGCGTTTTTGGCTGACCGCGATCTGCTCGTTAGCAGCACAGGCCATCCTGCTCAGCGCGGTGTCCAGCTGTCCGTACACATTGTCAAAAGTCCAGGGCTGCCCTGTAAACATATCCATTCTAGCCGGATTTTTGCACCGCTCCATCAGCAGGCGGTGGATCTCTATGCGAAGCATCTCGACATGATTGAGCGCCTCTGCAACTGGCTGGCCCCTTACGCACTGATGCATAAACACATTGACACTGTCCTGGACGTCCTGCTGTGTTCCAACCGCAATAGCGCTGAGAACTTTCCGTTCCGCTTCTACCGCATAGCGGGAGCTGCTTATATTCCCCTTCTGCGGGGCACTCTGGCAGGTGCGCAAAAAGGAGTAAAAATCGTTTGGGTCCGCGCTTTTTGCCGCCTCCGCCTGCCAGACGGCACGCTGAACCGCCTGTAAAAGATCCTGGGGGCGAAAGGGCTTCAGCAGGTATTCCTCTACCTTCAGTCGGATGGACTGCTGCGCATAGGTAAATTCGTCGTAGCCACTGATGATAATAAATGCCGGCGGGTCATCCATTTGTCCGCGGATCTGCGCAATGACGTCCAGTCCCGTCCTGCCGGGCATATAAATATCCAGAATTGCTACATCCGGCTTTACCTGGCAGATCAGCTCCATTGCCATATCTCCGTTGTCGGCGACCCCTACAATTTCCAGCCCATGGTATTCCCAGTCGATACACGCAATAACATTGTTTCTGGTTTCTATTTCATCATCCGCCAGTATGAGCCGTATCATCCTCGCTCTCCTTTCTGCCACCTGTTGGAATGCTCAAAACTACCGTAGTGCCGCTGTTTTCTTTGCTTTCGACGGAAAACGTATGATCCTCACCATATAGGATATGTAATCGCTCACTGATATTTTTGAGCGCAAACTGCTGGCTGCCGACCACATCGTTGCCCTGGGGCCGTGTGCTCTCATCCAGACGGTCTGGCAACAGAGACAGTACTTCCCTGGAAATCCCTACGCCGTTGTCCTGGATACAAAACGTCATCCGCTCCTCCCCCTCCAAGCGGCCTTCAATACGGATGAACAGCCTCTCTACAGCAGGTCCCATGCCATGGATCACTGCGTTTTCTACAATCGGCTGAAGAATGAGCTTGGGCATAATCTCTCTCCTCATCGCGGGGTCTGTGTGGAACTCCCAGGCAATCCGATTTCCAAACCGCTGTTTTTGCAGCTCAAGATAACAGGCTACCAGTTCGATGCATTTGCTCACCGGCATGAACTCTCCGCCCCGGTTCAGACTCAGGCGGAAAAACTGCCCCAAATTATAAGCAACATCCGCCGTCTCCTCATCCCGGTTTTTCATGGCGCACCAGTAGATGGAATGGATCATATTGTAAAGGAAGTGGGGATCAATCTGCATTTGGAGCATGGCCAGCTCCGCCTCGCGCTCGCGCAACTTCAGCACATAATTCCTCTCCACCAACAGCTTGTTCTCCTCCACCATATGGTTGAAGACCTGCCCCAGCCTGCCGATATCATCGTTGTATTTAAACGACACCTCCGCACTGTAATCCCCTTTGGAGAAGCGCGTCATCGATTCGGCCAGAACCTTCAGCGGCCTTGTCAGCATTCGGCTGGAGAACCAGGATACTGGCAGTAGCGCTAATAAGAAAATACATATCAGCAGCACAATATAAGGAAAAACAGAGGAGCTTGTCCAGGCGGAGCCGTTCATCCGCGCAACCACGCAGGCAATAAATGGCGCGCTACCGCAATGCTGATAATAGATCATGCTGTATTCTCCGTTGACGTGCGCCGGAATTTGGCGGATGAGGTCATCTGCGTCAGAGGTTACCTGACTGATGACGTCCTGCGGCGGACACAGCCCGGATTTGTCAAGGACGACTCTGTTGTCATCGGAGAGCAGTACTGCCGGGGACTTCATGCCGCCCTTATACTCCTCCAGAGCCATAAGCCGGCGCACATCTACCGCCAGCGCCACAACGCCAATGGGGCTCGTATCCTTTGCGTCGCGCACCTTCTTCCACAGAACCAATTTGGGTGAGTGGTCCATATCCATGTATATGGTGCTGTAAGCCTCGATATATTCCCACTCTATATCCTTGTGGGCTGTCAGAAGGCGGTTCACCGGACGGTCCCCCTCCTTAAAGTTTTGATGACTCGGGCTATAGGAGTTGTCGATAGAAACAAACGCCAGAGGATCCCCCTGCAAATTGTAGACTACCACGCTCAATAGATACATTTTAAACTTTGTGCTCCGCAAAAGCGCATCAAATTCTCCTTGAAAGACCGGCTCGCCCCGGTTGCTCTTACGTATCAACCTCTGCGCGTCCGATGAGGAGCTGTAGTACTCCGCCAGCCCCAGCATATACTGCTGCTCCTTTTCCACCAGGATCTGTACGTACTCCAGCGTCCGACGACCTTGAAAATCTTGAAGATCCCTCACGTTCTCCCGGCCAATCCGCACAAGAATGAGGACGGTAAATAAAAACACCGTCAAAACCACACAGCATACCAGCAGGGAGATTTTGCTGCTCAGAGTGCTGTTCTTCAAACGTCCGGCAATTCTGCTTGTTTTATGTTTTTGATGGGAAGTCCGATTTTTCACAGGACATCCTCCGTTTTTCATGGAATTTGATTTATTTTATCACCAGATACAGAACATTGCAATGCCTCTCCGACTTATGGAAGAAAAAGGAAAAACGCGCTGACAGCGCGTTTTTCCCCTTATTGACGGCTTACACAATAATGGGCTTGCCCGTGCTGCCGGCCAGACAGTCGGCGCCGCTGGCGTTGACCACAACGTTCTGCCGCAGTATCAGCTCGCCCACAGAGGGGTGGCGTACCGCAACGGCCACCGTCAACACCATGTTTTCCCGCAGTACATAGGGATTTCCCGCCTGGAGCAGAGGACCGTCCTCCCGGCCCCATCCGATGCCGGACCCTGCAAAGCCACGGGATGCGTTCCAGCTGTCCTTACCGGCGGCAGCGGCACACCGGTCGGCTGCTTCCGCCACACTACCGGCAGTTGCCCCCGCCTTGACCGCGTTCACGGCGCTCTCCAGCATGTTCTCCGCCAAGTTCCATGCCTCCTGCTGCTCGGGCTGGATACCGCCCACAACATAGTTGGCCGTGAAGGGCGCGTTCAGCTCGCGCCGCACGCCGCCGCCCTCAACCCGTACAACGGTACCAGGCGTACTGGGAATAACCACGTGCTCGGAGGGGGGGCAGTCAGCGCAGAGTGCGCGCTCAGGACCCGCGAGGACGCTCATATAGGTGAAGTGCTCAGACCCTGCCAGATATCCCGCCCGGGCTATCGCCTTGTACAGGCACATCTCCGTGATTTCTCCCGGGACCAGCACCTTTTCGCCTTCCCGTAAGGCCGCCTGATTTATGGCTTCCGCCGCCCGCAGGTTTTTAATCTGCAGCGAAGACTTCTCGGCCAGAATATCCCAGAGTGCGTAGGAGGCATCCACAAACTCCAGCTCCGGGAACTCCTGACGCAAGGCATGGAACATCCCTAAATCCATATGCAGGTGGATTCCGCTGCTCAGCTCACAGCCGATACGCCCCTTTGTGAATCCCAGATGGCGCAGTGTGTAGCAAATTGCCTCCAGATAGTTCAATCCCACGCCAAAGCGTCCGGAGGCTTCAAAGAAGTAGAAATCCTCCTTATCCAGGCAGGTTGTGTACAGCGCGGTATCCAAGGCGCTGAATGACCCCACAACTCCCCATGTTCCCTCGCTGTTCATGAGAACAAGCCCCGGGGTAGACAGCTTGCTCTTCCAGGCAACCGAGCGCAGACCTGTCAGGTGACAGACAACCGCTTTAGACGAACCCATGATATAGTCCAGGCCCAGCTCCTTCATCCGCGCGGCGGCGGCAGTCTTTCGCTGCTCAAATTCGGCCACGGGGTACTCCAACATCGGTGATTGACGCATTGCTCTTTCCCTCACTTACATGATGTAATTGGCTCGCTCCGCTGGGGAACATAGATGTCCTGCAGGGCGGCGGTCAGGTTTTCACAGCCAGTTTCTGTGACCAGATAGTTATTTTCCAGTACAATTTGTCCCTCTGTTGAATGGATGATTGTGGGCTCAAAGGCGAACACCATGCCGGGCCGGAATTCCTTGTCTGCAAAGGCACTCTTGATAATCGGCATTTCATGGACATCCAGGCCGACGCCGTGACCGCTATTATTCATGGTCAGGCAGATCTCCTCAACGCCGTGGGCCCGCATAAAATCATCGTGTGCCTTGCAGAGATCGCCGATTTTAACGCCGGGCTTGACCATAGCAATACAGGCGCGGTGGCAGTCCAGACTGATCTTGTAGAAGTCCTCCTGGGCCTTCGTGGGCTTGCTCAGTTTCCCAATGCGGATAATGTCGGTGACGTAACCCTTCAGGGAGGGACCACTGTCCAGAAATACACACCAGTCGGCGTTCTCATATACCCTGGCTCCAGCCATGCAGTTGGGCTGCGGGCGGTCCGGCCCGAACTCAACGATCAGGATGTATTCCATGTCGTCGGCCCCCATATCAAAGCAAGCGGCGGTGTATGTGTGGTACATCTCCTCCTCTGTGGTTTCACCCAGCTTCAGCTGGTCCATAGCTACGCGAAAGCCCTCAACCGCTATGCCGCAGCACTTGCGCATGACCTCAATCTCCCTGGGGGATTTGATCTCCCGCAGGTCAAAAATGTACCCGGCGAAGTCCATGGCCTGCATCCCGGGCAGTGCGGCAAAGAGGTTCTCATAGTCCCGATAGGTAATCCGCATCCGGGACGCAACCCCTGTCTCCGTTCCCAGTTTGCCGCTGACGGTCCCCAGTCTTTTCAAGGCATCCACAACGGCGGGGACAAAAGCCTCGGGCGAAGCCTGATGTCCAAAGCCCTCATAGGCAAAGATCTGCTCCGGCTCCAGGCAGCAGGTTTCCTCCGCCGTGGGACGGCGGCGCACAGATGTAAGCAGCGCCGCATCCCCCGCCTTCGTCACCACCATCATCGCCGGGTACTCGTACTCGCTGCTCCAAGCGGCAGACCGGTAATCACAGAAATAACGCAGATTTTCCTCGTTGGTCAGCAGTACTGCGTCGCACTCCGCCTGCTGAATTTTGGCCACCAGGTTGGCCATACGGACCTCATACTCGTCCAGCGGGAATTCCATCATAGGACAGTTTCTCATGGTTTGCTCTCCTCCATCATGCTGTACTGCGTCAGTACGCAGCCGCTTCTTATTTTGACCGGACAAACCGGAACTCCGAGTACCACTCCGGGTCCAGATCCAGCCCCGTCAGATTCTTCTGGATGCCGTAAATATTATCGGCAAACCGAACAAACAGCCACGGCAGCTCCTCACGAATGATATTCTGCGCCTCGGCATAACAGGCATTGCGTTTGTCCACATCGATCTCTGCGGCGGCCAGCTCAAAGAGCTCGTCAACCCGGGAATTGCTGTAGCTAATCCACTGGTGGTTCTCGCCATTACTAGTGAAGACCGGACGGTAATACTCGCCCTCATTTCCGCCAGCCACAAATCCCAGGAGGAACGCCTGGGCCGCGCCCTCGTAGATCTCCGCAGTCTGCGTGGAGAACTCCATTACCCGGACCTCGGTATTGACCCCGATCTCCTTCCAGGCATTGGCCAGCATTTCTGCCAGGGTAATTCTGGGCTGTGTCTCATTGCAGGTTAGCACCAGATCGAAGCCGTCCTCATACCCTGCCTCTTTCATTAGCTGCTTGGCCCTTTCCACATCCTGCTTATATTTCAGCTCCGGGGCGGCCTCCTGGTAGCAGGAGAGCGCGGGTGTAATTGGCCCATCGGCGGGTCTGCCGCTGTTGAAGGCGATTTCAGAGATAGTGTCCATGTCCACCGCATACCGCAGAGCCTGACGGACGCGCACATCGCTCAGCGGCTCATAGGCCTGATTGAGCCCGCAGTACTGCGTCGTATAGCTGGGAACCACTATCACGTCTGCGGTGGAGCTGTTCTGGAGCATATCCATCTGCGCAGCGGCAAGGTTATAGGCCACGTCGACCTCGCCGGACTCCAAAGCCATCGCGCGGGTGGTATCATCAGCAATGGTGCGGATAATGAGATTCTTGAATTCCGGCTTCTCTCCCCAGTACTCCTCATTCCGCTCTAGAATAATTCGGTCGCCCGCGATCCACTCCACGAACTTGTAAGCGCCGGTACCAACAGGATTTCTTCCGTAGACATCGTCGCTTCCCGCAGCCTCGACAGCGGGAAACACGTTGCGGGTGCCCAGCTCTATGGTGTGCTCATCAATCACCTTCGTTTTGGAAGGGTCAAAGGGTTCAAAGACCATGGACTTCTGGGTGCAGACTGCCCCGCGGTCAAACGAGAATTTGACATCCTCAGCAGTCAGGGGGCTACCGTCATGGAAGGTCACATCCTCCCGCAGGTGGAAACGGATGGTGCAGTCATCCACGTATTCCCAGCTTGTGGCCAAGCAGGGATCGTATTCGCCGGTTTCGTTATTTTGGCGCAGGAGTCCATCGTAGATCTGCACATTGATAAGCGCGGCAGGAACGATATTCTGGTTTGGGGGATCCAGGACGGTGGGCTCAGAGTAGTTGCCGACAACCAGCGTATCCTTTACGCCGTCCACATCCCCGCTGGGCGCGGTGCCGCCGCCGTCTGTCTTCTGTCCGTTGTCTTCCGCCGGTTTGGATCCGCACGCCGCAAGGAGCATTGCCAAGGCAAGCGCCGCGGCCAGCAGTCCGGTTATGCGTCTTTTCATACATTTCTCCTCCAGTCAGTTTTATATTGCTCAATTTTCCTATAGAAAACTGGCGACAAATTTTCTGCAGGCCCTATAGTCTGCTTGTCTGGTGGCAGGCCACAAAGTGCCCTGGTTCAATTTCTGTCAAAGCAGGCGTGCTCTCCCGGCAGATCTCCTTCGCGTGGGGACACCTGCTGGCAAAGCGGCACCCTGGCTTGGGGTTGATCGGCGAGGTCAGCTCGCCCTGAATGATGATGCGCTCCCTGTCCCGGTGAATAGAGGGAACAGGAATAGCGGAGAGCAACGCCTCCGTATAGGGGTGATAGCTATGCCGGAATAGTTCTTTGGCGGGCGCCTTCTCAACCACCTGTCCTAAGTACATGACGCAGATGCTCTGGGAGATGTGGCGGACTACAGACAGATCGTGGGTGATAAATAACAGCGTCAGTCCCAGCTCCTGCTGCAGCTCCTGCATGAGATTGAGGATCTGCGCCTGGATGCTCACGTCCAGGGCGGAAACAGGCTCGTCGCATACAAGAAACTTAGGCTCCAGCGCCAGGGCCCTGGCGATACCGATACGCTGCCGGCGGCCTCCGTCAAATTCATGGGGATAGCTGTTGACATTGCGCTGCGCCAGTCCCACCACATCCATCAGCTCGCTGATCCGGCGGTTTAAGTCCTCCTTGGTTCTGGCCAGGCGGTAAATACGGAGCGGCTCGCCGATGATCTGTCCTACCGTCATGCGGGGGTCTAGCGAGGAGAAGGGGTCCTGGAAGATGATCTGCATCTCCTTCCGCAGGGCTTTGAGCGCCGCCCCGCGGACATTTGTAATATCCCTCCCGTCAAAAAGAATCTGGCCGCTAGTCGGATCCAGCAGGTGGAGTATCGTCCGCCCCAGGGTGGATTTCCCGCATCCACTCTCCCCCACCACGCCCAAGGTTTCCCCCCGGTGGACCTGTATACTGACGTCCTCCACAGCATGCAGGTAGCCTTTGGGCGTTTTGAAATATTTTTTCAGCGCCTTTGTCTCCAAAATAACCGGCATATCACGTTTCCTCCATCAGCAGGCACTTGACAAAATGTCCGGACGCGACCTGCCGGTACTCCGGATCACAGCTGCCGCAGCGCTCCGCTGCTTGCGGACATCTGCCATAGAAGCTGCAACCCTGGGGCAGGTCGGCCGCATTGAGGGATGGCCCAGTAATCGGCTGCAGGCGCTCCACATCCTTGTCCAAGCTGGGGATGGACGCAAACAGGCACTGGGTATAGGGATGCCGGGCGTAGTCGAAGATATCCTCCAGAGAGCCGATCTCCACAATTTCTCCGGCATAAATCACGGCCACTTGGTCACATGTTTCCGCCACAATCCCCAGGTCGTGGGTAATGAGCAGCATGGAGGTTCCAAAATCAGTACGCAGCTCCCGAATAAGCCGCAGCACCTGCGCCTGAATGGTCACGTCCAATGCCGTAGTGGGCTCGTCCGCAATCAGCAGCTGGGGACTGCAGGCTAAGGCCATGGCAATGACGACCCTCTGCTTCATGCCGCCGGAGAACTGGTGTGGATATTCGTGCACACGTTCCGGTTGAATACCCACTTTCTTCAGGATTTGTACTGCCTTTTTGACTGCGTCGGCCCGGGGAAGGCGCTCATGCAGGCGGATAGCCTCAGAAACCTGGTCAATCACCGTTAAAACCGGATTGAGGGAACTCATCGGGTCCTGAAAAATCATAGAGATATCGTGTCCGCGGATGTTCCGCATCTCCTTCACAGGGACCTCCAGCAACTCCTGCCCGTTGAACCGGATGCTCCCCTGGATCACTTTGCCCGTTCTCTTGGGTAGCAGACGCATCAGCGTCAAGGCGATGGTTGTTTTTCCCGCGCCGGTTTCCCCTACCAGTCCCAGCGTCTCTCCCTGACGAATCTCAAATGAGACATTGTTAACGGCCTCTACCACCTCGTTTCGGGTTTCATAGTGGACGACCAAATTTTCTACTTTTAAAAGAACTTCTTTATCCATCATGCAGTGTCCCTCCGCAGTCAATCCTTCAGCCTCGGGTCAAAGGCATCCCGCAGTCCGTCGCCGAACAGGTTCAGCGCAAAAACCGTAAGCATAATCATAATTCCAGGAAATGCCACGACATACCACTTATTGAAATCCGTGATGAATTGCTTTGCCGTAGACAGCATAGCCCCCCATTCCGGCGTGGGCGGCGCAACCCCCAGACCGATGAAGCTCAGCGCCGCCGCAGTGGTGATGCCGCCGGCCACATCCAACGTCGCGCGGACAATAATCGGGCCCAGCGCGTTCGGAATCATATGGCGCACTACCTGACGCCATTTGCTGGCGCCAATAGCCTGCGCCGCCTCAATATACTCCTGGTCTTTGACCGTTAAAATCGCGGCGCGCACCGTGCGGGAGAAGGAGGGGACCTGGGCAATAGTGATAGCAATAATCAGATTCACCATCCCTGTCCCTAGGGCAGCGCAGATAGAGATTGCCAAAAGTGTGCCGGGAATGGCCATGAAGATATCCCCGACCCGCATGATGAGGTTATCGACACCGCCGCCGTATACCGCCGCCAGTGAGCCCAGAGCGCTGCCGATGATCAGACTGCATACCATGGACACGATGCCTACAAACAGGGAGATCCGTGCGCCGTAGACTACGCGGCTGAAAATATCGCGGCCAAGGTTATCTGTCCCCATGGGATGGGACAAGCAGGGCGGGACAAAGATCCTGGTAAAATCCTGATCATCATATCCATAGTGGGCAAAGAGCGTTGGAAACAGCGCAAACAGGAGGAGAATACCCAGTACAACAACGCCAAAGACCGCCCCAGGATTCCGAAAAAGCTGGTAGCGGACCTCTGACCAGACGCTGACCGCTTCATTCTTGGTTTTTCTGCGTTTCTTTGCCAGGCGCCGCATCGCCTCCGTCTCCATTTTCGCCATATCACTCCGCCTCCTTCAGCTTGCTCCGTTCCTTTCGCTTTCCGCGGTCATACATGGATTTTATCCGGGGATCAACATAGGCGTAAATGATGTCCACAAGCAGATTGACCAAGCTGAACACAACTGCCAGCAGCAGCACACCGCCCTGCACCACGGGGTAATCGCGGAATTTGATACTGTCCACCATATATTTCCCAAGACCCGGTATGGAGAATACGGACTCCGTCAATACTGCGCCGCCCAACATGGTGCCCAACTGAATGCCTAACACTGTAATAATGGGAATGAGGGCATTTTTTAAGGCGTGTTTGATGACAACCACCTTCTCGGACAGGCCCTTTGCCCTGGCTGTGACAATATAGTCCTGGCAAATTACCTCTAGCATACTGGACCTAGTCATACGGGTGATCGTCGCCATGCCGACCATGCTGGAGGTGAACGCGGGCATAATCCAGTTTTTCCAGCCATCTATGCCGGACACCGGCAGCCATTTGAGCTTTACCGCAAACAGCAGAATCAGCATCATTCCCGCCCAAAAGGCCGGCATGGAAACGCCGATTAAGGCAAATCCGCGGGAGAGCTGGTCAAGGACCGTGTTTTGGCGGATAGCGGATATAATGCCCAGCGCGATACCCACCATTGCAGAAATCATAATGCTCAGCAACGCTAGCTTCGCCGTGGTGGGAAAGCGATCCATGAGCTCTTCAATAACGGGACGTTTGGTCTGATAGGAAGTACCAAGGTCAAATTTTGTGACAATTCCCTTAAGATAGTTGAAAAACTGGGTGATATAGGGCTCATTGAGCCCCATTTTTTCCCGCAACGCCTCTACTGCCTCTTCGGTGGCCGTCTCACCAGCGAGCATCCGTGCAGGGTCGCCTGGCGAAATATGATTCATCGTAAACACAACCAAGATAACGCCAAGCAGCACCGGAATCATGAGCAACACACGTTTGATGATATAGCGAATCATCTCAATTCCCCCTCTCTGTCACCCGTTCTTCAGCGGGCCCTTTGCCAAAGCAGCCCTAATGTTGCGGGCAGCTGGACTTATGGCCTTTATTGTATCATCTGAAGTGAGCGGACGTAATCCATGAAATTTCGATTAACTCCCCATTTTTTCTTTTATTCCAGGTCCCGTGCCGGAGGCTGAAAAATCCCGGCAGTCTCCAACAATTAGACGCCGAAATGGTCAAGACAGCAATTTTAGAGACATAACCATAATTTTGAAGGTTTCATTCCTCCAAAACGGCCGCTATACTAAAAAAAGATTCTCTGGAAAAGAACCTCCAAATTGACTATGACAATGAAAGGAATGTCTCTATGAAACTGACGCCATTTCACAGCAAACATGCTGCAGCGGGGGCGGTCTTCGGTCCCTGCGGCCCTTGGCTGGCACCCACTTTCTACCAAGCGACTCCCACAGAGGAGCACATTGCTACCCGAACCCGCGTAACGACAACAGACTTCAGCACCATGTGCAAGTTTGACTTCCAGGGTCCCGACGTACTCGCCTGCCTCCAAAAGCTGCTGGTCAACGATGTCCGTAAGCTACGCACCGGTAAAGCGCTCTACTCCGCCATGTGCAATGCCGGTGGGGAGTTTGTGGACGATATGACTCTTTATCAGCTGGATGAGGGACACTATATGCTGATCGGGGGCATCCCTGCCAGAGAAAAGGATGCGCTCTGGATCTCCTCGCATATCAAGGAGCATGGTTTTCAATGCTATGTAACAGACATTACATCTGCCCTGGGACTGCTGAGCGTAGCAGGGCCCCGGTCCAGAGAGCTATTCCATAAGCTGTGCCAGCCGGAATGTATTGACGGCCTGCGCTTTTTTGAGTTCTGCCAGGTGACAATCGCGGACTGTCCCTGCATTCTCTCTCGAACGGGCGTTACCGGTGAATTGGGATACGAAATAATCGCCAATGCCGAGGATTGCCCTGATATCTGGGACGCAATCTATGCCGCCGGCGAGGAATTCGGTATCCTCCCCTGTGGTATGGCCGCCAGCGGTACATTACGAATGGAAAAAGGCTATATTTCCGGTCGTGAGTTCCTCGACCACAGCAACCCCTATGAGATGGGGCTCGGCTGGTCTGTAGCGCTGGATACAGATTTTGTTGGACGGGAAGCGCTGGCGAAAATCTGCCATGAGGGGTGCAAAAGATCCCTGTGCGCGGTTCAGTTAGCGGATAAGGCGGTTGTTGCACCGGTCCAGGCCAGCGTCTTAGCCGGAGGAAAAGCCATCGGTAAAATCACCAGCTCTGCCTGGCTCCCCACATTGGACATCAGCTATGGGATGACCATCCTTCCTGTAGAATACGCCAAAGCAGGAACAAACGTTCAGATAGCAATTTCCGAAACTGAAATTGTGGAAGCTGCCGTGGTAGAGAAGAACCTATATGATCCCTCTGGCTCCAGGATTAAGGGCTAACTGATAATTCGAATCAAGAGTTGAACAAAAGGGCAGCAAGAGCAGCGGCAAAGCGGTCGAAGATATGGCAATGCAGGCTCGACAGAGAGCGGCCCATAGAAGCATCCCGGGTATCGGTTAGGCAGTTGAGCCAGTTAAAAAGCATTCAATGTGTCATCACTCGTGATAAAATGAAAGAAAACACCGAGAAAAATGTAGTTTTGTGGCGGAGATGAGGAAAAAAGATAGACTCCCCAACAGGGCATGAAAGAGCCCGGAAAGGGAGTCGAGAGATGTCTGGATTTCCCATCAAGAAGACCTTGGACGACTTCGATTTCTCGTTCCAGCCCTCCATCAACAAGCGTCAGATTGATGAGCTGGTCACCATGCGCTTCCTGGAGAATAGCAAGGACGTGGTCTTTCTCGGCCCACCCGGCGTAGGCAAGACCCATCTGGCTTCCGCTTTGGGCCTTGTGGCGCAGCGCCGCTTCTCCACTTATTACATCAACTGCCACCAGCTCATCGAGCAGCTCAAAAAGGCCCATTTCGAGAGCCGCCTGCCCGACAAACTCAAAGTCCAGGTCAAGTACAGGATGCTCAACATTGACGAGATTGGCTACCTTCCCATGGACATCCAGGGGGCAAACCTATCTTTCAGCTCATTGCCAGACGGTATGAGAAGACGTCTACCGTATTCACTTCTAACAAGACCGTCTTCCAGAGGAACGAGGTCTTTGCCGCCGTCACACCGCAACACAAGAAATCCTTGAAAAGTCGCCTAAAGGAGGGTATGATAGACCCAACACCTGATAGGAGGACCGCGATGAAGCGCATTTTGCTGCTGGAGGATGACGCCGCCCTGGGGCACGGCATCCGGTATGCCCTGGAAAATGACGGCATTCAAGTGGAGCTGTGCACCGCCCTGTCCCAGGCGCAAAGCATTCTGCCCGGCGGGGACTTTGATCTGCTTATCCTGGATGTCAACCTGCCGGACGGGAGCGGGCTTGATTTGCTGCGGGACGTGCGGCGCTGCCATTCCAGCGTCCCCGTCATCCTGCTCACGGCGAACGATTTGGAAACCGACATCGTCGTGGGCCTTGAATCCGGAGCGGACGACTACATCACCAAACCCTTCTCTCTGGCCGTCCTGCGGGCCAGGGTCAACGCCCAGCTGCGGCGCGGTACCCCGGTGCAGCCAGCCGCGGTAGAGCTGGAGGGCTTCTCCTTTGATTTCGAGTGGATGGAGTTCCGCAAAAACGGCCAGCTCATTGAACTGAGCAAAACGGAACAGCGGCTGCTGCGGGTCTTGACAGAAAACCGAGGGCGCGTTCTGTCCCGCGAGACGCTGCTGGAGCGGGTGTGGCCGGGCGGCGGGGAGTACGTGGAGGAGAACGCCCTGTCGGTCACCGTCAAGCGCCTGCGGGATAAGCTGGAGGACACGCCCTCCAGGCCCCGCTTTCTGAAAACGGTCTATGGCATCGGCTACACATGGGCGGTGAATTGACATGACGTGGATCACTGCCGTCATCGCCGCTCTCGCGGCGGCCGCGCTGGCGGCGGCGGTCTGGAACCGCCTTCACGCCAGGCGCGTCATGAAAAATCTGAACCGCATGCTGGACGCGGCTATGGCGGGGGCCTTTCTGGAGCGGGACTTCGACGAAAGCCTGCTCTCCGCCGTCGAGTCCCGGTTTGCCCACTATCTGGCCGCCAACGCCGTCTCCGCCCAGAAGCTCCAGGAGGAAAAGGACAAGATCAAAACCCTGATCGCCGACATCTCCCACCAGACGAAGACCCCGGTAGCCAATATCCTGCTGTATACCCAGCTCCTGTCGGAGCAGGAGCTTTCCCCGGAGGGCCGGAACTGCGCCGCGGCCCTGGAGGGCCAGGTGGAAAAGCTGCGCGCTCTGGTGGACGCGCTGGTGAAGACCTCCCGGCTGGAGGCGGGCATCCTGGCCCTGCACCCCAAGGCGGGGCCGCTGGCGCCCATGCTGGAGGACGCGGCTGCTCAGTTTATCCCCAAAGCGGCGGAGAAGGGGATCTCCCTGACGCTGGCCTCCACGGAGGTCCAAGCGGTCTTCGACCCCAAGTGGACGGCGGAGGCCCTGTGCAACCTGCTGGACAACGCGGTAAAATACACGCCCGCCGGCGGGACGGTCACGGTCGAGGTCATCCCCTACCAGATGTTCTGCCGCATCAACGTCACGGACAGCGGCCCCGGCATCCCGGAGGCGGAGCGGGCCAAGGTATTCCAGCGATTCTACCGCTCCCCCGCCGCCTACGAGACGGAAGGCGTGGGCATCGGCCTGTATCTGGCCCGCCAGATCGCGGAGGGGCAGGGCGGGTATATCAAGGCGTCCTCCGGACCGGGACGAGGGAGCCGCTTCTCCCTCTATCTGCCCCGGAGCTGAAATCTTTCCAAACTGTAAGATTTCAGAAAGAACCTGGAAAGATTTCTGTGTTAAAGTCTGTATTGCCGAAAGGCAGTGCAGACTTTACGCTATGGAGGTAAATCGTATGGCTATATTGGAAACCCACGGCTTGCGGAAAGTATACGGTTCCGGCGACACGGAGGTCCGGGCCCTGGACGGCGTGGACCTGGCGGTGGAGAAGGGCGAGTTCGCTGCCGTCGTGGGCACGTCCGGTTCCGGCAAATCCACCCTGCTGCATATGCTGGGCGGGCTGGACCGGCCGACCGGCGGTTCCGTCGTTGTGGACGGCAGGGATCTCTCCACCCTGAAGGACGAGGAGCTGGCCATTTTCCGGCGGCGGAAGATCGGCTTCGTGTTCCAGAACTACAACCTTGTGCCGGTGCTGAACGTGTATGAGAACATCGTCCTGCCCATTCAGCTGGACGGCAGAGGGCCGGACAAGGGCTACACAGACCAGATCATCGAAACCCTGGGCCTGGGTCCCAAGCTGCAAAACCTGCCCAACAACCTCTCCGGCGGCCAGCAGCAGCGGGTGGCCATCGCCCGCGCGCTGGCCGCGAAGCCGGCGACTATCCTGGCGGACGAGCCCACCGGGAATCTGGACAGCCGGACCAGCCAGGACGTCATGAGCCTGCTGAAGGTCACCAGCCAGCGGTTTACGCAGACCATCGTGATGATTACCCACAACGAGGCAATCGCCCAGATGGCCGACCGCGTTATCCGCATCGAGGACGGCCGCATTGTGGCGCGGGGGTGAGGGGCATGATCAAAGTATCCAACGGAAGCTGTATCCGGCGGCTGGGCTTTCGTTCCATGAAAGCGGCCCGGGCCCGGAACGCCGTCGCAGCGCTGGCAATTGCCCTGACCACAGTGTTGTTCACCTCCCTGTTTACCATCGCCGCGTCCATCAACTACTCTTTCCAGCAGGAGAACTTCCGCCGGGCCGGAGGCGACGCCCACGGCAGCATCAAATATATCAGCTGGGAGCAATCAGAGCAGCTCCGCCGGGACCCTCTGATCCAGGATTCCTGGCACCGTCTCTTTGTGGGAATGCCCCACGACCCGCCCTTTCACATATCCCATGTGGAGGTCAGCTATATTGAGCCCAACGGCGCGTCCCACTACTTCTGTACCCCCGTGGAGGGCGCGCTCCCCCGTGAGGGCACCGATGAGGCCGCGACGGATACCCGCATCCTGGACCTGCTGGGCGTCGAGCCCAGAGTGGGCGCGCAATTTACCATGCCCATTACGCTGGACGAGGGAACCCCGCATCCCCGCACAATAGAGCGGACCTTCACCCTCTCCGGCTGGTGGGAGTACGACAGCGCCGTGCCCGTCAACAACGTGCTTCTGCCCCGGTCCGCCGCTGAGGAGATCTGCGCGCTGTCCAACGGGGAGGAGGACTCCTTCACGGGCGTCTGGAACCTGGACATCATGTTCAGGAGCGCCGTAGGCATTCGGGAAAACCTGAGCGCGGTGCTGGAAAATTATGGCTATCAAAGCGCCGAGGCGTGGGCGGAGAACTACCTGATCATCGGCGTGAACTGGGGCTACACCGGGGACCGGATCTCTAACGGCATTGACCCCGTGCCCTTCATTACCATTGTGGTGATTCTTCTGCTGATCATCTTCACCGGGTATCTCATCATTTACAATATCTTCCAGATCTCCGTCACCAATGACATCCGGTTTTACGGCCTGCTGAAAACCATCGGCGCCACGGGGCGGCAGATCAAGCGGATGATCCGCCAGCAGGCGCTCCTGCTCAGTCTGGCGGGCATCCCCATCGGCCTGCTTCTGGGCTTCGTCGCCGGCAACATATTGGCGCCGGTCATCATGGCCCATCTCAACTATAAGAACTTGTTCGTGTCCTTCAATCCCTGGATTTTCATTGGCGCGGCGGTGTTTTCCCTGCTGACGGTGTTCCTCTCCTGCGCGCGGCCCGGACGGATCGCCGCCAGGGTTTCCCCGGTGGAGGCGGTGCGCTATACCGAGGGCGGACAGCAGTCCGGGAAGAAGGGCGGCAAGCGGAAGGCTGCCGCCGGCGCATCCCTGCCGAAAATGGCCTGGGCCAACTTGGGCCGGAGCAGGAGTAAAACGGTCGTTACCATGATTTCCCTGACCCTGGCGGTGGTGCTGATGAACCTGGTGTATACGTTTACGAACGGCTTCGACATGGAGAAATATCTTTCCGACCTGGTAGCCACCGACTTTGTCCTGGGTCACGCCGAATACTTCCAGAGCAGCTCCAACTTCCGCTTGGCGGACCAGGCGCTTCCGGAGGAAGTCATCGCCCAGGTCATCTCCCAGGGCGGCATCACCGAAGGGGGCCGGGTCTACGGTCAGGAGAGCACGATCCAGGCCCTTCTGCCGGAGGAGTACCTCCGCCAGGGTATCAGCTGCGTTTATTCCGAGGAGGAACTGGACAGCGTTGTCGCCTCCCGGGAGCATGTGGGTGAGGACACCGTCGTAGGCAGCGCCCAGCTCTACGGCCTGGAGGACTTCATTCTCGGCGAGATAAACGTGTTGGAGGGAGATACCGCCCCCTTGTCCGACCCCAGCCGGAACGCCATCGCCGCCGTCTATGCCGCCGACGACTACGGAGTGATCCATGAAGATGACAACTGCTTCAAGGTGGGGGATACCGTGACGCTCCGCTATGTGAAGGAGTGGGTGAATGTCGACACGGACACCGGGGAGGAAATCACCGCAGAGGAGTCAAACGCCCGCTGGAACCGCGGAGAGACGAATTTCGTTCCCCGGGCCAAGGTCTATGAGGAAAAGGAGTACACCGTCTGCGCCATGATCGAGATCCCCAGAGCCCTCACTTACCGCTATACCACTCTGGGAGGCAGCAAGCTGGCGATGGGAGCGGAGCTGTTCCGGCGGGACACCGGCGCCAGCTCCGTCATGATCTACGCTTTCAACACTGACGAGACGGCCAGCGCCGCTATGGAGGACTTCCTGCAAGAATACACAGAGTCCGTCCAGCCCACCTATGACTACGAGAGCAAACAGAGCATGGCGGCGGAGTTCGAGGGCTTACGGAGTATGTTCCTGACCATGGGCGGCACGTTGTCGGGGGTCATCGGCCTGGTGGGCGTGCTCAACTTCATCAACGCCGTGCTGACGGGCATCCTCGCCCGGAAGCGGGAGCTGGCAATGCTCCAATCTGTGGGCATGACCGGAAAGCAGATGAATGCCATGCTGGTGTACGAAGGGCTGTACTACACCATGCTGTCCGCCGCCCTCTCCCTGGTCCTGAGCGCCGCGCTGGGACCGCTGGTGGGATCGCTCTGCTCGGTCTTCTGGTTTTTCACCTATCGATTTACCGTACTGCCGGTTTTGGCGGTAATGCCGCTGTTCCTGATTCTGGGGATTCTGATCCCTCTGTTGGTGTACCGTTCCGTTAACCGCCGCACCATTGTGGAGCGCCTGCGGGAGATAGAAAGCTGATATTCACAATTTTGTGGCTGGGGCAGAACAATAGCCCGGCAGCAACGGCAAGCCCCTGTATGGACCGGCGCAAGTGTGCCGGTCCTTTTCTACCGCGTCCTATGTGGATAACGGTGATTCAGAGGATGCGCCGTCCCCCTCCTCCTGAACCGCTCCCCGTGTGACAGATACAAAGTGGTACAGTGCAGGTTTTCACTTAGAGTAGCAAGGGTTTCCGCCCTCGACCCCCCTGGTCAAATGCAAAGAATAAAAACCGGCACCCCCCTGCATAAGACCACCTGGTCTAGTGCGCAGGTCTTAGAGCCGCAAGGGTTTGCGGTGCACTCTACCACTTTGCCGCTCTCCGGCGGGGGCACTCTGGCCAGCGTAGAGGGTAAAAAAGGAGCGCCAACCATGCGGCCGACACTCCTCTCGCTATACCAAAATCCTTTTCACTTGTTGTAAGATTTTCAAAAACCGGATTCTAAATTCCCTGAAATCCTTACGGCACAACGACTTTTAATCCAGCAACTTCATGGTGGGGAACAGGATGACGTCCCGGATGGAATCCGTCCCAGTCAGCAGCATCACGCACCGGTCTATCCCAATGCCCAGGCCGCCTGTAGGCGGCAGGCCGTACTCCATGGCGGTGAGGTAGTCCTCGTCCATCATCCCCGCCTCGTCGTTGCCCTTGGCCCGGTCCTCCACTTCCTTCTCAAACCGCTGGCGCTGGTCAATCGGGTCGTTGAGCTCAGAGAAGGCGTTGCCCATCTCACTGCGGCAGATAAAGAGCTCAAACCGCTCGGTCAGTCTGGGGTCCTGGGGGGACCGCTTGGCCAGAGGGGACACATCCACCGGATGCATGGTGATGAAGGTGGGCTGCACCAGCTTCCTCTCCACCTTCTGGTCGAAGCACTCGTAGAGGGCGTGGCCCCAGGTGGGCTCCACGCCGTCCATATCCACTCCG
>OFGR01001306.1_pt1 | contig 20636 bp, 19 predicted proteins | sample 1521811 | NCBI WGS metagenome assembly OFGR01 (sample SAMEA3504098, study PRJEB24116) | mouse gut metagenome | biome: mouse gut; feature: mouse-associated habitat; material: faeces | place: Denmark | collected 2011
AAATCCTCTGCCACAACCACAAAGCCACAGGAAAGCAGTGAAACCAGTTACTGCCACAAGAAGACCAGAAAGAAATCAAGAAGCATGGAAACTATGAATTTCCTGTTCATATCAGCCTGGAAAAAATTCAGGCATATGAGCAGAATTCTTTCCCCTGGCACTGGCATCCAGAGATTGAGCTTACATGGATTATGTCTGGACAGATTGAATATCTGGTAAACGATAAGAAATATCTCCTGTGCGAAGGCGAGGGACTGTTTGGCAACAGCAACTCTCTCCACTCCGGCTATATGGTAGACAAAAAAGACTGCACCTATCTCTCCATCACCTTCCATCCCAGATTTATTTATGGGTATGAGAACAGTCTTCTGCAAACGAAATATGTGGACTTTATCACTACAAACGAGAGCTGGCATTCCCTGAAGCTTCAAAAAGAGATAAAATGGCACCAGGATATTATAGACCAAATCAAAAATATTCATCGGATTTCGCAGACGCCTTTGCCTGATTATGAATTGCAGGTGCATCTCATTCTCACCATCATCTGGCAGAAGCTTTACCAATATTACAATTCCCTTCCTGCCAGCGAACAACAGCCCCAGAAGCACCTGACAAGGCTTAAGGACATCCTGTCCTATATTCATATTCATTATTCTCAGGAGATTACGCTGGATGAGATTGCAGACCATGTAAATATCTGTAAGAGCGAATGCTGCCGTTTTTTTAAGAAATATATGAAAATGACTATATTCGAGTATATCTTGTTCCTTAGAATTCAGAACAGCCTGCCGCTTCTGCGGGAGGGAGAAAGCGTCACCAAAATCGCAAGCATGACCGGCTTCTCCTCTCCCGCATATTACGGGCAGATATTTAAGCGGTATATGGGATGTTCTCCAAGCCGCTACCGCAAAGACCGCATGGAGGACGCAACAGAGCTTTTATAAGACAGGCAGTTTAGCCTCAATGGCCCCCACGCAGCATACTCTGACGCAAGCGGGCTGTCTTCCCTCATAAAGCCGCCCTATACACCCGTCGCATTTCTCCATTCTGCCCTCTGCGTCAAAATGGATGACTCCCTTTGGACAGACGGATTGGCAGACGCCGCAGCCTGAGCATTTTTCCTTCTCTACAAGAATCAGGCCGTACTGCGCCTCTTTGTAGATTGCCCCCTTCGGACATTTCTCCATGCAAAGGCCGCAATGGATACAGCCCACACAGATATTCTTCTGGAAATCCTCCTTAACCACCTTTTGAATGACTCTGTGGCTTTTCGCGTCCTCCTCCTCAGGAGAATGGTGAGCCGCGATACATGCGGTATAACATGCATAGCAGCCTACGCATTTTTCTTCATCAAACCTTATCTTCATCTTGTCCTGTCCTCTCGATTCTGCAGAAATACCCCTTAAAGCCCGGAAATCCGGAGATGGGATCTACATAATCTTTATGAATCAGTTCATTCGCGTCCCCGTTCGGGCTTCCGTGATAGATATAAACGACTCCTGGCTTCCCCTGGTTATTGTAAGCGGCAATCCCTGTAACCGAACCGGCAGGAGACGTAATCCGGACATTTTCTCCGTCTGCAACGCCGTACTTTCTTCCATCCTTTGGATGTATCTCAACTAGTGGAACATCTTCAATCCCTCCAAGCCAGGACATCCGGTACAACCGCGAATGAAACAACTGAGGCTTCCTGCTTCCTGTATTTAAAATCAGGGGATATTCCTCTCTGCCGATTCCAAAGTCGTTCCAATGCTCTCGGTAATCCCCATATCTTGGCAGCCCGCTGTATCCATGGCTGTCCCTGTAACGCTCTAGTATCAGGGATTTAAACTCCACCTTGCCGGACGGGGTATGAAAGGGCTCCTTCTCATAGGTCTTTACGGAAGGCTGATACAGGTTCCTGCCCTGCATCCCTTTGGGATGGCTCTTAAGCTCGCTAAGGGTAAGTCCGGAGGGCTTCAGGATATACTCCATATAAGCCTCGTATCCGCCCTCCAGAATCTCATCTGCAATCCCAGGCTCTCTTACTTTCATCCTCCTAAGTACTTCCATAATAATCTCAATATCGTTCTTCGACTCCCCCACCGGCTCAATGGCCTTATTGGAGAAGAAGAACCTGCCGCCTCCCCCTGTATGCACCTGCTCACGTTCATAAGAGGTACATGCCGGAAGCACCAGATCGGCCCCATCGCAGGACTTTGACCAAAACAACTCTGCATTTACATAGAAATCCAGCTTCTCAAGGGCCAATTTAAGCCGTTCTGGCTTCGGCCACATCCGATGATTCAGCCCCATGGCGAATACTGCCTTAACGGGGTAAGGCTTCTCGTCTAAAATGTAGTCAGCCAGCCTGATACACTGTGCCTCGTCGCAGGGCAGGTCAAACCACGCCGGAAACTCCCTCTGTCCAAGGGCCTCCTCCCCGTCAAACCGCCTGACCCTGCCAAATTCATTTGCAGGCGAAAAGGGGCCTGGCTGTGTCCGGTTCCCTCCCTCGATATCATAGTTGCCGGTGAGGGCAATCAACGAGAACACCGCCCGATAATTCTGCACCCCATTGATATGGTGTACCACCGGAGACGCCGAAAACATAATGCCCGCCGGACCGTTTCCGGCATAGGTTCTGGCTGCCAGGCGAATCAATTCTGCCGGCACTCCGGTAATCTTCTCCGCCTTTTGGGGCAAAAATTCTTGTACATACTCCCGATACTCCTCAAACCCGTAGACATATTTCTCTACAAACTCCCTGTCATACAGCTTCTCCTCAATGATTACCTGGGCCATGGACAGGGCAAGCGCACCGTCTGTCCCTGGAATCAACTGTAAGTGAATATCCGCGTCGTGGGCTGTCACCGTATGGCGCGGGTCAACGTCAATCACTTTGACACCCCGTTTTTTCAAATCCTTATACATCGGGCTCATGGGCGTGTTCGAGTGATAGAGATTGGAGCTCCACAGGATGAGGGTCTTTGTATTCTTAAGGTCCGGTCTGCATATCATGTTCCCGTACAGAGAACGCCATGCAAGGGCCGCCGCCTGAAAGCATGTGCTGGATTCTGTACAGAAATTCGGCGTACCGTATGCGTTTGCCAGACGCAAAAGCGCAGGACGGTACCATTTGGCGTAACCCGCATAGAATACCGTTGATTTTGCCCCATAGGTACGGCGCACCCGAAGGAGATTGTCGGCAATCATATCATACGCCTCGTCCCAGGAAATCCGTTCAAATCTTCCCTCGCCCTTTCTGCCCGCACGCTTCATAGGATACAGCACGCGCTCTTTGTTATAGACATACTGACTGGCTGCAACTCCCTTGGCACACAGCCCGCCGGACTGCATGGGCGTGTTGCGCGCACCCTCCACAGAAATCAGCTTACCGTCCTTTACGTATGCGTCCACCTCACAGCATGGGCCGCAGGTAGAGCAGGTGGTTTTTACAATCTTTGTCTCAGACATGTTTTTCTCCTGTTAATCCTGTTTGCCTTCTGACATGCGCTTTCCAATCTCACGGTTCACACGGTTCCTAAGGGTAATCAGGTACATATCTGATTTGGGATACCGCTTAAATGTCAAAGGCTCGCAAAGCTCGCCTTCAATTAACTCCATCACATACTCCTTGCTGGTCAGAGATTCTAAAAGCCGAAGAGCTCTTAAGTCCGTAAGCGCCTCATAGTGAACCATCATCCGGATGGATTCCTCTGGATGCCCGTCGCTTCCCGGATACACCAGGAAGGGGTCTCCAGACGGGAAGGCATTGCCCGAATCCGTCACCTCATATGGGTTAATATGCTCAATGGAGAACTGGCTGTTGTAGAAATTATATCCCCAATGCAGAATTCCGACGATATCATATTTAAACAACTGCAAGCCATAAATTCGGTTTCTCGCTGACGGCATGGACATAAACCGATTGCTCACCTCATAGAACTGACCCGTACAGTAATATGTCCACATATCCTTAAGCCCGTGGGACAAGAACTCCTCAATCTCATTGTTTCCTGGAATGGGTTTGTCGATTAAACCGTGGCGGTAGAATTCATAGCTTGAGAGGGCGTCAAAGGTATGGAACCCGTCAAGCAGATTTCCAAGAGACTCCTTGGCCGCCTTAAAGCTCTCCAAATGTTCTTCCCTTGGCTCATCAGAAATGTGGAAATATGTAACCCCTGCAATATCCCACTCCCGCAGTCTTTCAATCAACGCAGGCAGGAAGCTGTGGAGAAATCTAGTGTATTCCCCTACTGCCGGCGTATGCCATCCAAAAATCTTTTCTTCCTTTCCGTCTACAACCGCCACTACCTTCGGCGCATACTTTGCCCCCCACTGTGAGAAAAGGTGGGACATCTCGTAATATTCAATGCCGCAGGCTTTACACAGCTTGACCCAACGTTCTAATTTGTCGAATCCAAACTGGTATTCCCCGTCCTTCACGTATACGTCCACCAGTTGGGTGGTTGTGCGCTCAAGTCCCACCGCCGTGTCCAGGGGCGACGTAAAGAGGGGTACAAGCATCATGTTGCAGCCTCTGTGCACATACTCGTGGAAATAGTTTTCAAGGAGTTTCCAGTGCTCCTCAGAGAAAACCTCTACATGATAATAGTCCGCAAGACAATCCGCATGAAGCCATTCTGTATGCATGATTCCAAGCTTAGGCAGCGCCGCTGGGATAACCGTAATCTTCATAACCCCAGAACATACGACCTCAGCTTCTTTTACCAACTGAATCTCAATCTCATAGTCGCCAGCTTCGATTTCTTCGGTCACCTCCACGTCAATCCAGAGACTTCTCCACTGGTGAGAGCATACAATCACCTTATTATCCTTCAAATCCCGCAGTAGATCGGGATACAGGCCGGAGGTGGTTTTCAGATAATTGTCATCCACGATCCTGTTGGTTGCGCGGCCCACCGGAACCTGTTCAACCGTCCTTACACGAACCTGTTTTTCAATAGGCGATAGGACTCTGACCTCCAAACGCTCGCGCATAAAATAGTCGCCAGTGTAGGCTGCCTGGAAGGATACCGTTTCTCCCCACAGTGCGCTAAGCTTTAAACACTCAGGCCGGTATACTGGAGTCTCATCCTGAAACACCTTGGCCAGAGAGCTTAACAGCTTCATCTCGTACTTTACTTCTTTTTGCATAAACATGTTAATCTTACCTCTCTTTTATTTTTTTATTTTTCTTTGGATCACTTTATCCCGCTCATGGTCATTCCCTTGATAAACTGCTTCTGGAAAATCAGGAAAATCACGATCATAGGCAGCATAATCAGCGTTGCCGCCGCCATGGTCGCTGACAAATCCATGGACCGCTGGTTATCGAAAATCACAAGCCCAAGGGGCAGCGTCATTTTCTCCATATCATTCAGCATCAGAAGTGGATTCAGATAATCATTCCAGTGCATCATTGCCGTAAAAATCCCAATAGAGCCAATCGCAGGCCGGATATTAGGAAGAATCACGTTCCAGTAAATCCGAAACGGGCCTGCACCGTCAATCTTTGCCGCTTCACACAGGCTATCTGGTATGTCTGCAATAAACTGCCTCGCCAGATAGATGGAAAACGCACTGACAAGCCCTGGAACCACCAACGCCCACCTTGTATTAAACAGGTGCATTTTCTGAATCATCAGATACCTGGGAATCATGGTGACCTGAGGCGGAACCATCATGGTTGCCAGCAAAAGCACGAACAAAATCTTCTTTCCTCTGAACTCATACTTGGCAAATACGAAGCCAATCAATGTGCTGGTGAGAATCACCGCCGCCGTGACACAGACGGTCACAAACATACTGTTCACAAACCAGTTTGCAATCGGCGCCCGTTCAAAGGCGCTCTGATACCCTTCTAACGTCCACTCAATAGGCAGAAACTTTGTCCGATAGGTACGAATCTCCGCATTGCTCTTAAAAGAAGTCAGGAGCATCCATACCATAGGATACATCATAATACCAGAAAATACTACCAGAAATACAATAATGACATAATGATATTTCTTATATACTGATTTCTTCTTTCGTCCCATTACTCATAACTCCAATCCATACGCATCATTTTATTCTGAAGCATTGCAACCGCAAATACCAGCACAAACAATGCCGCCGCCACTGCCGAGGCATAGCCCATATCAAAGCTGTCAAAGCTCATCTTATACACGTAATTCGTCAGCACCATGGCAGAATCATTCCGTCCTCCGCTGGCTGCAAATACACGGAACTGTGCAAACATCTGAAAATAATTTGCCATAGTCATAATCGCAACAAATGCAAATGTACGTCCCATAAGCGGCAGTTTAATCCAAAGAAACCTCCGCACAGGCCCCGCCCCGTCAATGGCGCCCGCCTCCTCAAATTCCTTGGGTACGCCCTCGATTCCCGCGGTAAAGAGCACCACATTATATCCAATATCTGCCCATAATGTAAAAACAATAATCAGAAGCATAAACTGCCATGTGGTCAGAAACCAGTTCTTCGGCGCGGCCCCAAAGAGTCCGGCTATCCGGTTCAGCGCGCCTCCATCCGTACCAAAGATGCCGTACTTCCATACTGTAGAAGTCCCAACCATAGGCGCAATACAGGGAATAAACAGAATTGTCCGAAACATGGTCTTCATCCATTTTGACGGAAGGATACAGATCATCTCAGCAAGAAACAGTGTAATCACAATATTCGCCGTCACCGCTACAACGCAGAAAAAAATCGTATTCTTGACGGCAATCCAAAACACCTCGTCATGAATCAGCCGTTTATAATTCTCAATCCCCGTGAACGGGTTCTGAGAATTGGCCGGATTGTAATCATAGAAAGAGATTCCCAACCCATACGCCACAGGAAACACCACAAATACAAGCAAGAACAGGAAACCAGGAACCAACACTATCGCTACAAATCGATTATTTTTCATACCATTCTCCAAAAATGGCAGAGAATACAAGCCGTATCCTCTGCCGTCTTATATTATCCTTTATTTCATTGAGTAGCTAATTTGGCACCCTTCCGTAATCTGAGCCGACGCATCTTTAAGCGCGCCCTCTACATCCGGACTGTCAGACTGGCACAAATCTATAAACATCTGGTTAAAAATCTCACGCATATCTGATGTATTATACGGTCCCATCCACTGTCCGCTTGGAAGAATGTCGAGCAGGAACGCCACATTGGGCATAGCCTCTTTGTATTCTTCGCTGTCTAACAGAGACTTCCGCGGCGGAAGCTGATTACATGCAATGTTATGCTGTACCAGATTCTCAGGCTCACTGAAAAACTTCACAAATTCCCATGCCGCCTCCTTGTTGGCGCCATTCTCAGGAATAATGATACCCCATCCAGTCTCGGAGGCAAAGGCCATCTGCTCGCCGTACTGCGGCACTGGTACATACTCGTAATCCTCACCGTAGGTCAAATCATAAGAGCCTGACCCCTCGCCGATTGCCCATGAACCCACGGACGCCATGTAGCCTTTATCCTGATATACATCATTGTAGCAATATTCGCCTGCCGTCAGATTCTCAAGGTCACACTCTCCGTTGTTATACATGTCCAGAATCTCCTCCATGGCTTTTACACCCTCCGGAGTGGCAAAATCAATAGAGCCGTCGTCCTTAAGGTACTGGCCGCCCTGCTGAAGAAGCATGGCAAGATAATTACAGATCAGAGAATCTGTATCCATCATCTCGAACCCTTTCATCTCTACGATGTCGCCGTTCTTCTTGGACACTTCCCCTGAAATCTTTCTTAAGTCTTCCCATGTCTTGGGATAAGGGGTATCGCCAAACAGTTTCTTATTAACGATCATCCCGCCGTATTCCAGGTTAAACTCCATTGGAACGCCGTAATACTTTCCCTCCTTTTGGTAAATGCCAAGGGTTGGAGCCAGGTAGTCTTCTTCTAACTCTTTTACCATATCCTCCGGCACCTCTGCCAATGCATCCGACTCGATAAATGAAGGCGCGGTTCCGCCCCAGACCGCCACAATATCCGGACCTGCCGTTGATGACGTCAGCGCTGTCTGTATCTTGTCATTGTACACCTTGAAGGGATAATCCTGAACTTCTACCTTGTAATCTGGATTCGCATCCTCAAATTTCTTTGCCATCTCCTTATAAGATTTTACCCACGGTTCATTCTCATGGCACCAGAAGGTAAGAGTTGTCTTTCCGTCAGAAGATTCACTTTTTGTCTCGCCGCTGCCTGAGCCTGAATCAGAGCCTCCCCCCGCGTCAGAGCCGCATCCCGCCGCCAATGCAGCCACCATTGACGCACACAGTAATGCACTTAACCATTTCCTTTTCATACTACTGATTTCCTTTCTTTTGTAATTTTCTCTTACATTATAATCCAAATATTTCCCGTTGTTAAATCAGTAATATCAATATATTATGTCTGTTTATAGACAATCTCTATCGCAAATCATTTACTCAAGATTAATCTCGATCTTGCGAACCGAGATTTCCTCCAAATAAATATATATTTAACGTGAAAAAAAGCCAACGCCGATTCCAAGGTCCCTGCCGGACAGCACGTACTCCTTTGCTTTTCTTTGAAGCGACGTATCCTCCGGATAATTTCTCTTATCCTCAAGCGCCTCCCCAAAGATTCTCTGCTCTGCCTGAGGATATGGATAGCCAACCTCTGTCACACAAAAAAGCTTCTGGAAACGGAGGATATTGCTTGTATCCGGAAGAATCTCCTGCAAATGAGGAGATAAAAGCCAGGAATCACAGACGAACACCCTGTATTCCTCCCCGAAGAATTCTAATGCCTGGTCAAAAGACTCCTGACATTCCTCATACCCTAAGGGCTCTCCTGCGGGAATATGTACGTTCAACGCTTTCGTCCCCGCCAAAATCTCCTGCCCCTCCCCCTTCATGTCCTTCTGAACCAACATTGGCTCAAACTGCAGCCTTCCAAGCCGGAATAACCCCATTTTTACCGACAGCCCAAGCCACCAGAGCTCCTCCAGACCATAGACTCCATGCTTTTTGTAACATTCATCGCACCAGATTGTAATGTCGTAGAAGGTCTGGTCAAACACTTGGTCTGCGTACCCTTTCCTTTGGTATTCTTCATAGGTATCGACTGCCAGCTTCAGATAGAACTCTAAAGCCCAGGCAAGGCGTTCATCTATTTCTTTCCATTCCCTGATAAACTGCTTGATATCCTGATAGAACTTATCTTTCCAGACCTTGTATTCCTTCTCGCTGATTCGTTCCTCCCAAAGCGTCTCACATGCGGCCTGCGGCAAATGAATCCGCTTCATTAATTCTTCTAACGTCATATCGTTCTCTCTCCTGTTTTCCCATATTCCCTGGCCGCCTCCATCACCCAGTCAATCTTTTGCGGGTCTGTCGTATCCGGCACATCGCATCCGGTAGCCAGCACGTACCCTTTCTTTGCCTTTTTCCCAATCTCAATACAACTTTTTACCGCCTCACAGATTTCCTTTCTGCCGCCGTTCATCACGACCTCCACAGGGTCCACGTTTCCCGCGATTGGAATCTCATTCCCCAATTCCAATACAGCGCGCTCAAGGTCAATAATATTGTCAAGGCTTAACTCGTTTAACTCATACTGGCATAAATATTTCCAGATACTATAAGTCTTCCCGCACATATGAAGGGATACCCTCTCATTTGTCTTAAGAAGGGCATAATCCGTAATCTCCTTCGTATATGGAAACACGAACTTCTCGTACATCTTCGGCCCAATCAGCGCCGGATTGGCAACCGGATCTGCCATCGCTATTCCAAAGCCAAACTCTGCCGCCATGTCAATACACGACTTCTGGCTCTCCGTAATCAGCCTCAACAGCCCATGAATTTCCTCCGGATATTTCCGGCAGTCTCTAAGCAGAAGCTCAACCCCTCTGAGATTCGACGCAATGGTAAAGGGCCCCCCGATGCTGACCTCTATTGGAACGATACCTTCTGCTTCTTTTGCCATAATCTCTGCTTCTCTTGCAAATGTCAGGATTCGCTCATTCTTCTTCGCATCCGCACTCTCTATATCCTCCAACTGGCTATATTCTTGTATCAAGGGTTTGTCGCTAAAGGGAAGCCCCTTTTGGGGATAGATGAACCTTCCCCCTAACGCTTCCGTAATCCCTCTAGTGTTGGGGCCAATTACAATCCTGTCATAGCCATATCGATTAAAAGCTGCAATCTCTGCCTCTGCCATCTTCTTCGGGTCATGCCAGAAATCCCATACACTGACTCCCGAAAGACCGCATTTGAACTCACCCATAAACGGGACGCAGGGAATCCGGTCATAATCCCGCCCTTCCCGAATCGCCGTTCTTCTCTCCATCGACGTCATCTGATCCGCCTTATGCTTCTGAAGCTTCATATCCTGCCTCCCATATAACAAATATACAGATTAATCATATCACATCATTTCTGTATTAGACAATCATAATAATCAATGCTATTTATAGATTTATTCTATTAATAAAGTTAATTATAATTTTTATCAATTTGAAAATCCCCCCCCCCTATAATATACTTACACTGAAACAAAGTACACGAAGATATCGAGTAAAATATCACAGAGGAGGAAAAGGATTATGATGAAAAAGAAATTGTTGAGTACCTTGTTATGTACATCCATGATTGCTGCCCTTGCAGCCGGATGCGGTGGTAACGGCAACAGCGGAGGCAGCGAAGGCGGCGGCGACTCAAAGGATGATTCCGGCAAGACCACTCTGACAATGTGGCTCCCGCCGCTGGACGACGACACGGAAAACAATTTCAAACCCTTGCTTGCAGATTTTGAGGAGGAGAATAACTGCGAAGTAAAGATAACGCTGATTCCGTGGGATACCTACGAAGAAAAATGGTCTACCGCCATTAGCGGAGGAGAAGGTCCGGACATCGGATATATGTATGCGGAAATGTACCCAACCTATATTTCCTCCGGTGCAGTCATTGACTTGACTGACATGGTAGACGACGCCGACTATGATGAATATCTGTACTTAGACCGAGGAGAGATGATGGGCGGATTATACGGAATGCCGATCGTAACCGGCGTCCCCTTTGTCCTTTACTATAACCAGGATATTCTGGACAGCCTTGAGGAAACCGCGCCTGAAACATGGGAGGATTTTGCGCGTATCTGTGAGAAGGCCACCCAGGATACTGACGGAGACGGCAAGATTGACCAGTATGGATACGCCGTAGGATTAAACAGCGGTAACATGAGCAACCTGTATATGATGAATTCCTATATTTACAGCCTCATCTGGCAGGCAGGCGGGGACATTTACGCAGACGACCTTAAGAGCGCACGTTTCAATGACAAAAACGGCACAGAGGCAATCGAATTTTTCTTAAGCCTGAAAGACTATATGCCGGAAAATCTCCTGTCCTTATCTGGCCAGGATGCATTTTCCACTGTATTTGGCGCAGGAAAGGCAGCCTTCGGCGTGACCCGTTCCTCTCAGTCCCATGAAACGATGTTTAAAGAGTCTTATCCTGACTTGAACTGGGATTATGTGACCTCTCTGAAAAATGAGGACTATGGAACCTTCGGCGCTGCCGATTCTCTGTCTATTATGTCAACCTGCGAGAATCCAGAGCTTGCTATGGACCTGATCAAATACATCTGCTGCTCAGAGTTTATGAACGAATACCACAAAGTAGCGCCTGGCGCGCCTCTGACTAAATCAGAGAGCTACAACGGCGATCCAAAGATGGAGCGCATTGTTACCGAGGACCGTGACAAATGGCGCCCGTTGCAGGTGGGTCCTTGTGGAAGCGAGATTCTGGAAAACCTTGCCGCCCACATCCAGTCTATAATGGAAGGAAAGATGGAGGTTCAGGAGGCATTGGATGAATCTGCTGAATTTGCAAATGACACCTTAGATGAATACTGGGCAGATAACGAAGAATAGGACAAAAAAATGAAGAAAAAGAAGAACATCTTGTCCGTTCTCTCGCCTTATGCTTATATCACGCCGATATCATTGATCCTGCTTACGTTTGTGGCAGGATCTTTGATCATTGCAGTCTGTTTCAGCTTCACGAAATACAACATCATTACGCCGGCGAAATTCAACGGACTATTCAATTATCAGAAATTACTTCGGGATGACAAGCTAAAGCTGTGCATCCTGAATACGGTAAAGATTACCGTGATGGCAGTCCCCTTACAGATTATTATCTCCACAGCGCTGGCCGCGCTGATTGCCTCCAGGAAGGATACATTTCTGGGAAAATTCGCCAAAGCCGCGCTATTTATTCCAGTACTGTCCTCCAGCGCCGTAGTCGGCACCGTCTGGAAAGCCATCTTAAACGGCGGGCATCCTGCGGTCAGCTTCCTGTTCAGCCTTTTTGGAATTGACCCCACTATGCTTCTCGGAAGCAGTACCACAGCGATTATTACCCTGTCCATGATCATTGTTTGGAAAAGCATGGGTTATTACATGATTATTACCCTGTCCTCCCTGATGTCCATACCAGACAACTACTACGAGGCAGCACGGGCGGACGGCGCCAATTCCTGGTACATTTTCTGTCAGATTACAATTCCGCTTTTAAAGCCAACGTTGATTCTGAACACATTTCTGGCCGTCATCAGCTCCATGCAAGTGTTTGAAATCGCGTACATCACCACAGGGGGCGGGCCCTCCATGTCAACCACTACCATGGTAATGTACGCCTATCAGCTTACCTTCAAGGGCGGCAAAGCCGGATATGCCATGACGGTTTCCAATGTCCTGATGCTGATGGTTCTGGTGGTGGTATTGTTCCAGCAGCGTTTTATGAGACGCGAAGCTTCAGAGATATAGGAGGTGGCTGCGATGAAGAAATTATCACATATATTGGGAAATGTTGTACTGCTTTTTACAGCCTTGCTCTGTATCCTGCCCTTTGTATACATGATACTGATGTCCCTGAAAAGTACGTTAAATGCATATGATTTCAGTTTTTCCTTATCCAATTTAACGTTTGCCCATTATCAAAACATTCTCTCAGGCGGTACCATCGGACGTTATTTTCTGAACAGCGTCATCGTCGCATTTGCAGGAGTGGCCCTGACACTTTTTACGAGCTGCACCGCCGGCTTTGCATTTGCGAAGCTGAAATTCAAGGGGAATAATAAGATTTTCCTGTTATTGATACTGACCATGATGGTGCCTTCCGAAGTAATTCTGGTACCGCTGTACATCGTGGTTCGGGGAATGGGATGGGTTAATACCTTCAAAGCCCTGATTCTTCCCCTTCCTACGGCGTTCGGCGTCTTTATTATGAGGCAGGCGATTCTCGGTATCCCTGATGAACTGCTGGAATCCGCCAGGATCGACGGCGCCTCCAACCTGAAGATTTTGTGGTCTGTCATTCTGCCTTTGGTAAAATCTGCCATGCTGACCCTTTCGATTTTTACATTTATCGGAGCATGGAATAATTTCACATGGCCGCTAATCATTACTACCAATGATACCATGCGTACGCTGCCGTTGGCATTGACTACAATGAAAGCACAGTATGATGTGGACGTGGGGCTTTCCATGGCGTGTGCCGTAATTACGTTCCTGCCACCGTTTATATTCTATCTTCTGTTACAGTCAAAATTCGAGGCAGGGGTTGCGTTAAACGGATTAAAAGGATGATAAAAAGAAGTGAGAGGCCGTTGTTTATACGGCTTCTCGCACTGTCCATCTGTGAATTATAGTCTTTCAAAGCCTTATCTCGTTGCTCATATTCCAGACGTTTCCGTTCGTCCGCACTCAACCGCTGTAACGCTTCATACGCTTCTCCAAAATATTCGCTCGTCCCTGCCATACGCTCAAACTCCTCCCTGGTCTTTCCGTTCAAAAAACGCATCCAGTCTACAATGTCTTCCCCCGTCCTTAATTCCTTTGGCAACTTCTCCATATTAATCCTCGTTCCATCCTTCAGTTTTACCAGGACATCCAGAATTCCAAGCTTATCGTGGGCATTCTCCCTTCGCATATGTGTAGGCAATAACTCAGTCTCCCCTATCATATCCGGCGAGATCCGCATAATAGCTGCACAAAATCCTTTCCGAACGATGGGATTTTCCATAAGTCCGCAAAAACATACGTCAACTGTCGGGGACATGATAAAATCAGTCTGCGTTCCATTCTGTGTACGAGTCATAAAAAGTCTCCTTTCATTTACAGAATACGTCCGTTCCGATTAAGAAGACTTTCAATGTATAGATTTATCATATCATAAATCAAAAGCATAGAGAAGCAAAATTTCTACATTGCGGCTAATGGCAAAATCTTCGATGCTAAGAACCTCATACTCTGTATCATTCAAATAACCAGCGAGTAATCCGGTGAACTACCGGACAGAAAATAAAAGATGAACATCTTTTAGAATTCTTAGCAAAAAGTATACCATATAAAAAGGAATGGCGCAATACCCACACACTCTATATATACTGTTTATACTAGTATCTTAACTTTCATCCATGTATCATAAATATTTCTTTTAAATGCTTCTGCATCTCCAATCTCCGGAAGATTACACTGCCACATACCCTCCGGCGTCTTTCGCAAATATCCCGTCTTCAAATCTTCTTCGGAAAATGCAAATCTTCCTCTTTGCTCTGTAAACAATTCCGGATGCATCAGATACACAGCCGCCGTTACATCCCAGTTATAGAAGCCTTTGATACCATAATCCGCCTCATTATACCCAAACCAGTAATCCGTCCGTTCCCTAATATATCTGGCAATGGGCTCCTTACGTGAAAACAGCTCTCTTTTATATTCCTCCTTGGTAAACAAGACCTTAAGACAATGATTCCCCGTAATCACTGATACATTGTTCCCATATTTCAGTACATTACAGGACGCCAGAGGGTCGCAGGAAAAATTAAGCTCATCCATAACCTTTTTTTCAAAGACCAACGGCTCTGTAATTCCGCCCATGAGCACAATTTCCTTTACCTTCTCAAAAAAATGAGCGTCCCTTTCATACGCGCCCTGGAGGTTCGTAAGAGAACCAGTTGCCAAAATAGATAACTGCCCCTGAAGCCGGTTAGCCATCTCTGCCAGATAATCCGCCGCCTCGCTGTCATAGTCTCCCTCTTCATATCCCCCGCGCTTTACCGCAATATCCTCTCTCCCTAAGTCTTTTAACATCCTGTGGATGGTCTCATACACAACCTCCAGGCGATTGTTTCCATAGGTTGCCGTAATCCCATGGATTTTTGCAGCTTCTTTACATCCAAGAAGATATAGAAGGGCAAGTCCATCATCCACATCACAGTCCTTCACCCCAAAAGTATTATCACAGTCAAATATAATGTGCTTCATCTTATTCCTTTCAGAAAACTCTAAATCCCACACGTTCTCCAACCTCAACTCCCATCTCATCCAGTTCCTTACTCATCATCACACAATACACCATCCCCTGGGGAGTGCCAAGCCGAATCTCTACAGTCTCCCCCATGAACACAATCTCCTCCACAGTACAGTCATTCCCAGACGGCAGGATACGGATATCAAAAGGACGGACTCCGATTTCCCGTTCACCATCCCTGATATAATTCATCCTTCCAAAATACTCAGCCACCTCTCGGTTTACCGGATGTCTAAAAATCTCCTGAGGCGTGTCATACTGTAGAATCCTCCCTTTGCTCATCAGCGCAATCCGGTCTGAAAACTTAAGAGCCTCCTGCTTATCATGGGTCACAAGCACAGTGGTCAGCCCATTTTCACGGTGCAGCTTTCTCACCAGCTCGCCCATCTCCATGCGAAGCCTCATATCCAACCCCGAAAACGGCTCATCCAAGAGCAAAAGCCTCGGTTCTGCCGCAAGGGACCTGGCAAGAGCGACGCGCTGCATCTGTCCTCCGGACATCTCCCGAATCCTCCGGTTTTCATATCCTGATAGCTGCACCTGCTTAAGAAGCCGTTTTACGGTTTCTTTCTGCCGTTCCTTGGGAACCTTCTTAATACTCAAGGGAAATGCAATATTCTTCCCCGCCGTCATATGGGGAAACAGCCTCAAATCTTGAAACACAATCACAGTCCCCCGCTTTTCCGGCGAAATATTGTCCATAGCCTTCCCGTTCATCTCAATACTTCCCGACTCCGTCTCCAGGAGCCCCGCTATGCTCTTAAGCAGCGTACTCTTTCCGCAGCCTGAAGCCCCCAGAAGCGACACGAACTCTCCGTCTCCAATCTCCATGCTAATCTCTTTTAGAACCCTGGTTCTGCCAAACGATACGCTCAATTCTCCAATCCTTACGCCCATATCCACACCTTCCTAAATACACGAAAACACTTCCATGCCAGTTTACGTATAAAATTCCGTATCTAAATTCCGGCTCCATCTGTCGGCAATCTTCTCAAATATCCCAAATACCGCCAGCGTGACCCCAAGGAATATCACACTGTACGCACATGCAATGTTCCTCTCCCCACTTAGCAGATAAGGCACCATCACCACCGTAAATGTCTTGACCTGCCCTCCACCAATCAACAGCGTCAGAAAATACTGGCTGAATGACACAATATATGACATACTGAAGGCAGATAAAAGCACCGGAACCAGAAGCGGAAGCGTCACGCGCACAAACGCCTGCACCGCCGACGCCCCCAAAACCCTTGCCTGCTCCTCAAGCCTGTCCCCCACAGCCGCCGTTCCATCCATCATTAGGCGCACCGCATACGGAAGGGAACAAATCAGATGGGAAACTGCCACACCCATTACTGTATTATTTAGTCCCATCTTAATGAATGTAATCTGGATTCCCATCGCAAATACCGTTGCAGGGACCATAAAGGGAAGCACCGTCAGGAAATGGATCAGCCCCTTCCCGCGAAACTCATACAGTACCAACGCCCTGGCCGTAAGCGTACCAATGATCACCGACAACACGGCCACCACAGAAGAAATCATAATACTGGAAAGAAATATCCTTGTAAGCGTCCCGCCCTTTTGAAAGATTCCCGCAAGTGCACGCATAGAAAACACCTGTGGAAACAAATCCGGCCATGCCCATCGCTCTGTAACCGTCCACAGCAGCATCACCACAACCGGCAGTATAATAGTAAATACAAAACATGACAAAACCATGTTTGTAACTGTAACCCTCTTTTTTCTCACCTTTATATCATCTCCAGCTCTTATTCTCTACTTGTAAGGTTTTTCAAATTTTTCCTCATCAGCACAAAATACACCCACGCACTGACCAGAGAAATCACAATAATCATCCCATTTAACGCCATCGCATAGGGTCTGTTTCTAAGGTCTGGATGCGTATACTGTATATACGCCTGCACAGGCAGAGCCTTCGGCGCCGTCGCCCCCAGGATAAACGGAAGTTCATAGGCCCCCAGCGCAAAGACAAAGATAATCAGAAACCCGCTACATATGGTATGTAAACACAGGGGAAGGGTCACTCGAAAAAATGTCTGGAACCGGTTTGCCCCCAGATTCACTGACGCCTCCCCAAGTTTTCCATCAATATTCGCCATCAGCGCAATCACAAAATAAACGATAAACGGAATCTCCTTCCACAAGTACGCAAAGATAATCCCAAGCCCGTGTGAATCATAGATAAGCATAGGAAATTCCTGCTGCTCGCCAATCATCCCCAGACGGTAGCAGACTCTTGCAAGAAGCCCGTTCTGCGAACAGATGTTAATCACAAAAAGCGCCACAACAACATGAGGGACTATAATTGGAAGCTGCACGATTCTCATCATTTTCCCTTTCGTCCTGCGGCTTAATACAAGCATTGCACATAGCCAAACCCCTGCCGCCGTGGACATAAGCGCCGAGGAAAATGCAAGCTTAAGACTGAAAAGCACAGATTTCAGCAAGTCCGGCTTTGTCAGAACTTCTCTATAGTACATAAGCGTCGGCTCAGTCAATCCAAAAGCCGGAATCATCCCAAGACTCTGGGTGATTCCGGTTACTAATCCAATTAGAAACAATATGGTCAATAGTATCTGAGGAACTAACAGTAGATAGGGCGTCAGCTTCCTTTTCATTATTTCCCCACTACCTCCTCCAACCAGATTTCCTCTATAATCGGCACAAGCTTAGCAGGCATCTCCGGAAGGCGCTTAGATAACAGCTCGTCCTGGGGAATATTTCCTTTTCCAAGTTCAACTTTGTCAAACGCCTCCTTCTGCTCATCCGACAGCTTATCATAGTCCACCACCGGAAGCACCTTCATGGTATCATAGCGGTCTGCCTGGATTTTTGGCGACATCATCTCATTGATTGCCACCATAGCCCCCGCCTTATTTCCAGAATTGGCCGCAATGGCCATAAAATTTGTATTTCCGATGGTTCCCTTGTCAAACTGGAAGGATTGGGTCGTCTCTGTATAAGTTCCGTCCTCAATCTTAATCGAAGTGCCGAAGGCGTCATAGGTCATGTTAAGTACCAGCTCTCCGTCCGCAAACATATTGTCCATTGTAGTCGAGGAATCCGGAAATGTCTTTCCCTCGTTCCACAGGTATGGGTTTAACTGCCTCAGATACTCAAGCGCCGGCTCGATTGCCTCCTTCACCGTCTCCTTATTAGCCTCCATATCAAGGAACTGCTCATAACCACAGATATCATAGATAACATTTCTCACAAATACACTTCCGGTAAAGTCCGGAAGCGCCGGATAGGTTACTTTTCCCTTATTATTTTCCGCGAACTCCTTAAGCTCATCCGTATTTTTCGGAAGGTCCGGCGTCACAGCTGTATCCGCAATCATAACCATCTGCGCCTTGCCGTAGGGCGCCTCATATCCCTCGATTGGATACGCAAAATCCAGTGTTACATCCTCTGATTCTGTGTCAATGTATTCCTCAAAATTAGGAAGCTTCTCGACAAACGGGCCATACAGCATGTTATTTTCTTTGGCAGACTGGAAGTTTTCACCATTAATCCAGATCATGTCAATACTTCCGTCCTTCTCCCCTGCCTGAAGCTCGCCTAAGAGCTGGCTTAACACCTGGTCAATATCCATGGGGACACGCTCCATCGTAATATCATATTCCTCCTTCATGGCAGGCGCAAACACATCGTCCAGCCACTCATTGAGAAGCTCGTCCCCTCCCCATCCGTAGAAGGTTACCGTACTTCCCTTTGCCGCCTCCTTAAGCTCGTCAAAGGTCATATCCGACTCTTTTTTGCCGCCTGCCGTATCCTCCTTCTGACCATTATTACCACAGGCTGCAAGCCCGAACATCATAACTACTGTCATGAAACATGCAGCGATTCTTTTTTTCATCTTCTTTCTCCTTTTCTCTGATCCCTTTATTACCTGACGTCTCTGTACAGCTTAGCTATCTTCTCAATCTCAACGCCTCTCCTGTACATTGCCCGCAGACGGTTCATTTTCCACATAACCTTAAGCCTTCCTCCCTCAGCAAATCTTCTGTCCGAGGTATAAATCCGCTTCTTCGCAATTCCAATCTTGACCCCCATCTCCTTAAGCGTAAGGGAAAACTGGTAATCCTCCATAATCGGCAGCTCTGGGAAACCTCCCATCTCAAAAAACAGCTTCCGCCTGATAAATATGCCCTGATCCCCGAACATGACCTTTCTGTCCTTAATCCTGTGGTTGGAAATAATCTGGCAGCATTTCATCCAGATATTTTTAGAATGAAATGCAATCCCAAAACATCCCACACGGTATTTCCTCATGACTGCCTCAATCTGCTCGATGGCATCCTTAGGAAGCTCACTGTCACAGTGGAGAAAAAACAAGACGCTTCCTGTGCTCTTTTCGGCTCCCAGGTTCATCTGCCATGCCCGCCCCTTCGGCCCCTTTATCACCGTATATTCTTTCGGTATCATGCCTAGCGTTCTGTCGGTACTTCCACCGTCCACGAATAAAATCTCCGCCTTCCCCTTCACCGGCTCAAGGGTATGAAGCAGCCGCCCTATGGTCTTTTCTTCATTATAAATCGGAATAATGATTGAAACCTTCATTTACAATAATTTTCTCCTTGCTCGATTCATAAATGGCTGTATCCCAAGGGGCACCTTCTCCTCAACCCCCAAAATCAAGGGCAGAATATGATAGGCTCCCTCCATGCCCTTTCTCCTGAAATTGCTGATACAGGAGGCGCAGTAGGTATACAGCTCATCATTGTATTTCATAGCCGACTCTGCCATTCCCTTTGAAAGCTCTGGTTCCTTCACACCTGCACAGCCGCCAAGCCCGCAGCACTGTACCTTCCCAAAGGGCTCTGTCACCTCTCCTGCCAAGTATTGGAAAACCTCCTGAAACATCTCCTTCTTCTCTCTGTCTGGGCATGGATAGTAAATGGGAATTCTATCCTTTTTTACCATTTGTCCTTCGCCCAGTTCCTTAAGCTTCTGATAAATGGTCACCATGGGGATCTCAAGTCTGTCCTTAAGAAAATGATAACAGTTGGGACAAAGGACGATGAACTCCTCTACCCCCTGCTTTTTCAGACGGGAGTTAATCCTGTCAAGATTCTGATTAGAAGCACCCTTAAGCCCAAGCTCATAGACTGGTTTCCCACAGCAGTCATAGATTGTCCCTATGTCATATCTGCTCATAAGATGTTCCAGATATCCTGTGGTCTTTGGATAAAAGGCCGTGAAATTGCACCCTGGAAACAGGACTGACTTTTTCCTTCCCTTCCGGTAATTCGCGAACTTATACGGGCTTTTCTCCCA
>OFGR01001309.1_pt1 | contig 20627 bp, 19 predicted proteins | sample 1521811 | NCBI WGS metagenome assembly OFGR01 (sample SAMEA3504098, study PRJEB24116) | mouse gut metagenome | biome: mouse gut; feature: mouse-associated habitat; material: faeces | place: Denmark | collected 2011
CCCGCGACCCCGACCTTGGCAAGGTCGTACTCTACCAACTGAGCCACTGTCGCATTTCTTATGTTTGTTCCTCAGAACAATAATTACTATACTACACGACTCCCCGTTTGTCAACAAATATTTTTAATTTTTCTAATTTTTTTATTTTCCCTATTTGGGCACGTTTTCAATCCCCGCCTCACTCAGCCGGTATATCCGGTCACAGACCTCCTCCATATACTTTCTGTCATGGGAAATACTGATGATCGCCCCTGGAAACTCCTTAAGCATCCGGCGTATCACCGGACCGGATAAGGGCGAAAAATTCCGGGTAGGCTCATCCAGTATTAAGACATTTGCGCCGGAAAGGCTCATCTTCAGCAGGAGAACTTTTGCCTTCTGACCGCCTGAAAGCTCCGAAATCTTATGCCCCATCTCTTCTGCCGTGTATTTTAGCGCGCCCAGATAAGTGCGGACCTTCGTCCGCTCTTCCCGGTTCCCGGACCACGCCAGGAAATCCACGGGCGTCACGGAAAGGTCAAGCAGATCTTCATAATCCTGCGGCATATATTCTGCCCGGATATCTTTCCTTTTCAGAAGTTCTTCCGCAATCCTACGCAAAAGCGTCGTCTTTCCAGCGCCGTTCGCGCCTGTGATGCACACCTTTTCAGAGCCGCGGATCTCAAAGGATATGTCTTTCGCCAGAACCCGCTCCCCATCTGGGGAATAGAGCTCATCCAACGCATAGCGTACCACTGTCTTACCGGCCGGGATTTTACTGCCTTTGCCGCCCAGCTTAAAGTAAATCGCCGTCTCCTCCTCCGGCATCTCCGTCATCTTCTCATCTTCCCTGGCAAACCGGCGCTCCATGGACTTCACCGCATGCATCTTCTTTTTCAGGAGCCTCCCCCCGGCAGGATTCTGCCTTGTGATCGTCTCCTGTGCATAGCCTACGCTTTCATATACACGCCTGTATTTCTCATCTCTTATATGCTTTTCCCTCCTGTCACTCGCCGCCATCTGTTCCTGTTTCTCAAGCCGTTTCCTGCGTTCCCGCATATACTGCTCATACGGCATACGCGCCACCGTATACCTGCTCTGCGTCTTTTTCTTAATGCGCTCCATATGAATGACCATATTCGCCGTATTCTCAATAAGAGTTTCATCATGGGAAATATAGAGCGCGATTCCCTTCCACCCGATAATCAGCCTTTCCAGCCAGACAAGCGTTTCTACGTCTATGTCATTGGAAGGCTCATCCAGCAGAAGGATTTCCGGTTTCCCCAAAAGGAGCCGCATCATCTGTGCTTTCACCCGCTCCCCGCCGGAGAGCGTATCCATCCGCTGCTCCCGGTAAAAGAAATCGGAAGGCACGCCGAACTTTCCCGACATCCTGCCCATTTCCTTCGGAGTCTGTCCAAAGAACAGATCTTCCTCCATAAAATACTCATAGATGCTTTTTTCTTTATCTTCATCTGAAAGCTCCTGCGGCAAATATCCCATCCTTAAGCCGTGGAAGATGCGCCTGCCCTGAGACTCGCAGTAGTCCTCAATCATCTCAGGACGGAAAATCCACTGCAAAAGCGTAGATTTTCCGTTGCCTTCTTCCCCGATGAGCACTGCTTTGTCTCCATCATTCAGCACGCAGTTAAAATCCTCCAGCAAGACCTTCAGATCTTTCTTGTGAGTAATTGTCAAATTTTCTATCTGCAGCATATCTTTATCATCCTCCTGTCCGAAAGGCTTTTTTCATACTAAAAAAGCCTGTTTCGTACCCAAAACAGACTCACGCAAAATAAACCTATCTATTTTCCGGAACACGGTCGGAACAAGGCTTGAAAATGCGGATAATCTAATTTGGCGTACGCAAATATGCCTGTATAAAACAGGCTTCTCTCTCTGACTGCACATCCAAATCAAATTATCTATTAATCATCTTCCCACCATGCACGCTATGTGCCCTTTCTTTTTATTTTCCTCTCTCAGGAGCTTTCCCGCTCTGAAACCAGATATCTCTTCACCGGTTTGTCAGTACGCAGGCGCTTAGCATCTGTCTGCTATCTCATAGATCAGACGCTCTGTGTCCTCCCAGCCCAGGCACGGATCCGTAATAGACTTCCCATACACCCGTCCGCTGCCGATGCTCTGGCAGCCTTCCTCCAGATAGCTCTCAATCATAATGCCTTTGATCAGGCTTCTAAGCTCAGGATTATAATTCCTGCTGTGGAGAACTTCGCTGGCAATGCGAACCTGTTCCTTATACTGTTTGTTGGAGTTCGAGTGGTTAACGTCTATGACTGCCGCCGGATTCTTCAGCTCCATCTCCTGATACATGAGGAGCAGCCGCTTAAGATCCTCGTAATGGTAGTTCGGTATGCATGTACCGTACTTATCCACGCCGCCCCGCAGGATTACATGGGCAAGGTCATTCCCCTCCGTCGTCACATCCATCGTCCGATAGATGAAACGGTGCCCGCTCTGCGCCGCCAGTACGGAATTGAGCATAACGGAAAAATCACCACTGGTAGGGTTCTTCATCCCGATTGGGATATCCATGCCGCTTGCGGTCAGGCGGTGCTGCTGGTTTTCCACAGAACGCGCCCCGATAGCCTCATAGGACAATATATCATCAAGATAGCTCCTGTTCTCAGGATACAACATCTCATCTGCTCCTGTCAAGAGTGTTTCTTCCATAACCCGGATATGCATCTTACGGATAGCGATAATTCCGGCCTGAAGATCCGGCGCCCGGTCAGGCTCCGGCTGGTGGAGCATCCCCTTATAACCCGCGCCTGTAGTCCTCGGCTTATTCGTATAGATTCTCGGAATGATCACAAGACGCTCTGAAACCTTTTCATTCACTCTTGCAAGCCGATGCACATACTCACAGACAGCGTCCTCATTGTCTGCTGAACACGGACCGACTATCACAAGAAATTTATCGGATGCCCCGGTAAATACATCACGGATCTCACGGTCTCTTTTTTTCTTTACATCACGGATCTCATCCGTCAGCGGATATTCCTTCTTTAAATCTGCCGGAAGCGGCAGCTCTGAATTTACTGTCATTCCCATATCTGGCTCCTTATCTGTTCACCCCGCCGCATTGCGGCGCAGCCATCCTTCCGGGATATTATAGCATGGGTCGTTTTATTCTACAAGAAAAAATCAAATTATGATATACTGATCTGTCACAGACAAGGAACCGTGATCCCCATCCCCGGAAGCAAGAGACCTGCATGCCTTACCTGAAATACGAGACTCTCCTTTTGCGCCCCAAAATCATAGTCTGCCTGGGGCGTATCGCCGCCCAGCGCGTCATTCGCCCGGACTACCGGATCACAAAGGAACACGGAACGTTTATTTTCCGCAAAAATGTATGGCTGACTTCTGTATACCATCCTTCCGCCCTCCTGCGTGACGAGACAAAATTTCCCGAAACCCAGGCCGACTTTCACGCGATACAAAATAAGCTAAAGGAAATAACGGATTAATGGCTTTTCCGTCCATCTCACACGCAAAGCCATAAATGTGACCGCGTCACAGAAAATATGACAGGAAAATGATATGCTGGCATCAGACAAAGAAAGGAAGGTAATGATTATGTCCGTACTTATTGTAAACAAAAACAACTTTATTGATTCTGTTAAAAATAGCGAAAAACCCGTACTCTTAGATTTTTATGCTGACTGGTGCGGCCCCTGCCGCATGGTATCACCCATAGTAGATGAGATTGCAGAAGAAAACCCGCAGTATCTGGTAGGCAAAATCAATGTAGACAATGAGCGGGAACTGGCGCAAAGCTTTCGGGTGCTAAGCATCCCCACGCTGGTCGTAATGAAAGATGGGAACATCATCCATCAGTCAGCAGGCGCAAAGTCAAAAGGCGAAATCCTCGCTATGTTAAAAGATTAAGGAGCAGGGAAAGTTCAGGAAAAGGCTTAATAACGGTAGGTTTTTTTACACACTGTCAAAGGTTAAGGTATCAAGCCGATACTTTAACCTTTGTTCGCTGAAGGAAACCTCTGACATTTTAGAACGAAGTTTCAAACGCTATAAATCAAATCAGCAACCACCCTAATCTATTGTATAGTATATCACACTACCGACAAAATTAAAGGCTACCGCCGACAATCCATGTCAACGATAGCCCTTTATTTTACGCTATAATTTAGAACTTCCCAGCTTTAGCGGCTTCCTCGATGGAAACTGCAACTGCAACAGTCATACCTACCATCGGGTTATTTCCTGCGCCGATAAGCCCCATCATCTCTACATGAGCCGGTACGGAAGAAGATCCTGCAAACTGTGCGTCAGAGTGCATACGTCCAAGTGTATCTGTCATACCGTAGGAAGCCGGTCCAGCCGCCATATTGTCCGGGTGAAGGGTACGTCCCGTACCGCCGCCGGATGCTACGGAGAAATATTTCTTGCCCTGCTCGTTGCACTCTTTCTTGTATGTGCCTGCAACCGGGTGCTGGAAACGTGTCGGGTTAGTTGAGTTGCCTGTGATAGATACGTCTACGCCTTCCTTGTGCATGATGGCAACGCCCTCGCGCACGTCATTAGCGCCGTAGCAGTTTACCTTTGCACGGAGGCCCTCAGAGTAAGAAGTTCTCTGAACTTCCTTCAGCTCGCCTGTAAAATAGTCATACTCTGTCTCAACATATGTAAATCCGTTAATTCTGGAGATAATCTTTGCCGCATCCTTTCCAAGGCCGTTCAGGATAACGCGCAGAGGTTTCTTACGAACCTTGTTTGCCTTCTCAGCGATACCGATGGCGCCCTCTGCAGCCGCGAATGACTCATGTCCTGCAAGGAATGCAAAACAGTCTGTATCCTCCTCAAGGAGCATCTTTCCGAGGTTGCCGTGTCCAAGTCCGACTTTGCGCTGGTCAGCTACAGAACCCGGGATGCAGAAAGCCTGAAGTCCCTCTCCGATTGCTGCCGCTGCGTCTGCCGCCGTCTTGCAGCCTTTCTTGATCGCGATAGCCGCACCTACAGTGTATGCCCAGCATGCGTTCTCAAAGCAGATTGGCTGGATCCCTTTTACCTGGTTATATACATCAAGCCCGGCATCTTTTGTAATCTTTTCTGCTTCTTCGATAGAAACGATGCCATAGCTTCCTAATACTTCATTGATTTTATCAATTCTTCTTTCATATGATTCAAATAAAGCCATTTACTTGTCCTCCTTGTTATGAACACTCAGCATATGTATTTTCATGCTTATGTGCGATTATACTGAAACTCCAGATCACTCTTTCCTCGGGTCGATGATCTTTGCTGCGTCTGCCACGCGGCCGTACTGTCCTTTTGCTTTCTCCCATGCATCGTTCGGAGTGTCGCCCGCTTTGATAAAGTCGGTGAACTTTCCAAGGCTTACAAACTGATATCCGATAATCTCATCTTTATCGTCAAGAGCAATACCCGTTACATAGCCCTCTGCCATTTCGAGGTAACGCGGTCCCTTTGCCAATGTTCCGTACATCGTACCAACCTGTGAACGGAGTCCCTTGCCAAGGTCTTCAAGGCCTGCGCCGATCGGAAGCCCATCCTCTGAAAATGCGCTCTGCGTTCTTCCGTATACAATCTGTAAGAACAGCTCTCTCATCGCTGTGTTGATCGCATCACATACAAGGTCTGTATTAAGAGCCTCCAAGATTGTCTTTCCCGGCAGGATCTCAGATGCCATAGCTGCAGAGTGCGTCATTCCTGAACATCCGATGGTCTCCACAAGAGCTTCCTGAATAATTCCTTCTTTAACGTTCAGTGTCAATTTACATGTTCCCTGCTGAGGAGCACACCAGCCGATACCGTGTGTCAGGCCGGAGATATCTTTCACTTCTTTTGCCTTTACCCATTTTGCCTCTTCCGGAATCGGAGCTGGTCCGTGATTCGCGCCCTGAGCTACCGGACACATCATTTCTACTTCATGTGAATAAATCATTTTAAAACTCCTTTCAACTATGTTGATTTTTTTCTGCGTGTAAAGTTTGTTACTTCTTTAACACCATATGAAAATATTTTCGCATAAATTTAACTATTCGTCAATTGTTACTTTGCTACATTTTTACAGCCGTTTTCAGTCCATTTGCCATATTATTTCCGAATGTCTCCCCGGCACAACCAATCAGCCAAAAAACTTCCAGAACTCCATATCCTTCTGATAAGGCTTTATCTCCTCAAAGGTAAAGGGCGCCGTCACCCACACGTATCCAAGGTCCGCCGGGTCGCCGCTTACATAATTGAGGTCGTAGCCAATCTCTATCCCCTCCTCATCGACAAAGAAATTCACCATATAGTTGCCGTCGATGCTCTCTCCTCCAAGGGTCTTTATCATATCGTCCTCGTCAAGCTCCGCCAGGAAATTCACTTCTCCTGCCTCATCCCGCATGGCCTCCAGCCATTCCTCCGCAAATTTGCCGTCCAGGTTCACGATATCTTTCACCTGATATACCTTTCCGTCCTTAATGCCGATGTTAAGCGTCCTCAGATGCTGGACGCTTTCATCCGGGTCGCCCTCCGCACCCGTTTCCTCAAAGACAATGCTGATAAAGTCATTGCTGGCATAGCATACTTTGTAGGTGACAAGGCTTGCCAGTATCGGGTTTTCAATCCCCAGCATCTTCTCTTTGAATTCCGCCGAAGGATTCTCGTATATCCTGTCTACCGTAGACATGGCGCATTTTTTTATCTCTTCGTTTATTTTCGCGCCGGTCTGCGCGTCAAGCCCTTGGATGTCCGGATATTTCACATCAAAGCTGATGATCATGGATTTCTTTTCCGTATCGGTAAATGTATAGCTTCCCTCCTCTATCTCATAGGCAAGGTCGTCCGCTATATACGCCGGGATAGAATAGGAGCCGGAAAGATTTGATGGCTGGGAGCTAGAATCTCCCTCCCCGTCATCTCCGTATTTATCCCTCTCATCCCAGAGCGGGCTGTCCGGCGCCATTGGGTCGTCATCCCACTGCTCCGCCTGATTGCCAAAAGGGTTCCTCTCCCTGTTGTATGCAGTCCGCACGATCATGACTCCCGCGATCATAAACACTGTCAGAAGGAGGATTCCCGCTATGATCCCGGCAATGATCAGCCCCGTATTTGCATTTCCTTTTTCCGGCTGCGGATATGATGATGTATACTGCATATCCTGACGATAGAGCACCATTTCCATGGGAACATACCTTATGCCGTTCCTCTCCTGCTCTGCGTCAAGCCGTTTCATTCCCATATGCTCGTATTTATCTGCGGCTCCCGGCGCAGCGTTCACTGTCATCCGGGACATCCCCGGCATCTTTGAAAAATAACTCACCGCCTCTGTAAAGAGCCTCCTCCCGATGCCTTTTCCCTGGCAGCCTTTCTTTACATAGAACAGGCAGATATGCCCCTCCCGTTTTGCCGCAAGGACACCCTGCATAACGCCGCCTTCAAAAGCGCCGAAATACAGAATCCTTCCGTCAAGCATCTGAGGCAGCATATTCTCATATTTAATAAATCCCTGGAACTCTGCCACCCCCTCCGGCGTATAGGTATGTGCGATATCCTCCGCAAATACCTCCCACACCAGGTGCAGCGCCGGCAAAAGCTCTGGTTTCCGTAACATTCTTACTTCCATATTTTCATCAACTCCTTCTATGATACCATCAATTCTTCCCACAAAATAGTAAGCGCACGCACGACCGCATATTCCCGGTTCTTTGCCCGGTTCCCGGTAAACCGCAATTCCTCCGTGCGCGTCTTCCCATTCACCTGGCAGCCCACATACACAAGCCCTACCGGTTTCTCCTCGGTTCCGCCGCCGGGCCCGGCGATTCCGGTCACGCTGACTGATGCCGATGCCTTTGCCGCCTTCGACGCCCCCTCAGCCATCTCAGCCGCGGTCCGGGCGCTCACTGCGCCGTATTTCTCCAAAGTCTCATGCTTTACGCCAAGAATCCTTTCTTTTGCCTCGTTAGAATAGGTGATATATCCTTCATTGTAAACCTTTGATGCCCCGGCCACGTTCATGATCCTTCCCGCGAGAAGCCCTGCCGTGCAGGATTCCGCCGTTGTAAGCGTAAGCCCTTTCTCCTCAAGAAGCTCCACCACCGCATCCTCAAGAGCCACTTCCTCGCTGGTTGCAAAAATCTTGTCGCCAAATACCCGGTACATATACCTGATCACAGGCTCTATGAGCCTGTCAGCCTCTTTTTCATCTGCCGCCTTTGCCGTAATCCGAAAATGAACCTCTCCTGTCTTTGCGTAGGGAGCGATCGTAGGATTCGACTGCCCCTCCAGCAGTTCTGACACCATCGTCTCCGCCCTGCTCTCTCCGATGGCACAGATCTTCACCATTTTTGAATAGATTCCCTCCGGCTCAAGGTTTCTGAGGTAGGGCATGATATCCTGCTCAAACATGGGCCGGATCTCATTGGGCGGCCCGGGAAGGAGTATCGCAGTCTTACCGTCCTCCTCGATAATAAGCCCCGGAGCCGTCCCGTTGTGATTGTCCACAATGCGCGCCCCCTCCGGCACCATCGCCTGTTTCCAGTTATTTTCCGTGATATTCTTGCTTTTCATGTTCACAAAATATCCGGCTATGCGCTCCTTAGTATGGGCATCCTCACAGAGCGCTTTCCCAAATACCTTTGCCGTCACTTCCTTCGTCAGGTCATCCTTTGTAGGCCCAAGGCCTCCGCTTAAGATCACAATATCCGACCTTGACAGCGCAAGGCGGATTGTCTCCTCAAGGCGACCTTCATTATCTCCCACCACGCTCTGGTGATAGCAGGAAAGCCCTAAAGCCGCACACTTTTCCGACAGAAAAGCCGCGTTCGTATTCACAATATTTCCAAGCAGGATCTCCGTACCTACGGATATCAGTTCTACAACCACGATCACATACCTCCCTGCGTCAGCACTTCAATATTTTTCGCCACATAATCAACAAGCGACACGACTGTCAGTATTAAAGATGCCCAGATCAGCACATCTCCGACTATTGCAAATGCGCCGCCAAAATCCGCAATCAGCACGATGATCATCGCCATCTGGGATACCGTCTTAAATTTCCCCCAGTAGCTTGCCGCGATGACGATTCCGTTATCGGCCGCCACCAGCCTGAACCCGCTGATGATGAATTCTCTGGCAATGATGATGATCACGATCCACGCCGCCAACTGTCCTGTTGTGATCAGGCAGATCATCGCGGAACAGACCAGAAGCTTATCCGCCAACGGATCCATGAACTTTCCAAAGTTTGTCACCAGATTTCTTGCCCGGGCAATCTTTCCGTCCAACATATCTGTCAGGCTTGCCGCGCAGAAAATCACAAGGGCGATCCATTTATTCGCGGCGCCCCCCGCACCTGTCAGCATAAAAAACACAAAAAACGGCACCATGATGACTCTCAATACAGTCAGTTTATTTGGTAAATTCATCACTCAACTCTCCTATCAAATCATATTCCACCGCTCCGGTCACGGTAACCTTCGCAAAATCCCCGGACATCAGCTCCTTCTCTGTTTTGACAAAAATAAGCCCGTCCACGTTCGGCGCATCCATATAGGTACGGCCCACATACACGTCCTCATCCGCCACTTTCCCTTCGATCATGACAAGAAACTCTCTTCCCGTCATCTCCTCCGCCCGGTCAAAGGCAATCTCCTGCTGAAGCTCCATAAGCTCTGCGCGCCGGTCTTCTTTTACCTCCTCCGGTATCTGCCCGGGAAAGCCCGCCGCCGGCGTATCCTCCTCCGGGGAGTAAGTAAATACCCCCAGCCGTTCAAACTCCATCTCATCTGCAAATTCCATAAGCGCCTCATGCTGCGCTTTCGTCTCCCCGGGGAAACCTGTAATCAGCGTCGTGCGTAGCACAATGTCCGGAATCTCCCGGCGAAGCTGCCCGATAATAGAAACGAGCTGCTCTTTGGAGGTTCTTCGCCCCATTCTCCTAAGAATCTCATCCTCAGAGTGCTGGATGGGAAGATCCAGGTAATGGCAGATCTTCTTTTCTTCTTTTATTACTTTTATAAGTTCTCCGTAAATCTCCTCCGGGTAACAATAGAGAATGCGTATCCAACGAAGGCCGTCTATCTTGCAAAGCTCTCTAAGCAGCAGGTGCAAGGACTTCTCCCCATATAGGTCCTTGCCGTAAACAGTCGTCTCCTGAGCCACTAAAATAAGCTCTTTAACGCCTTGCTCCGCCAGGTCTTTCGCCTCTTCCAAAAGCCTCTCCATCGGCACGCTCCTGTACTCTCCCCGGAGTTTCGGGATGATGCAGTATGTGCAGTGCTTATCGCACCCTTCCGCTATCTTAAGATAGGCGAAATGCCCTCCTGTCGTGACCATTCGCTTTGTATCAACGGCAGGCAGGCTGTCAATGCCGTCAAGCGCTACGAAAGTCTTCCCTGAAAGCGCCTCCTCAATGGCGTCTGCGATCTTCTGGTAGGACGCTGTGCCGAGCACCGCATCCACCTCTGGTATCTCCTCTAAAATCTCCCTCTGGTATCTCTGTGCCAGGCATCCTGTCACAATCAGGGCTCTTAGCCGGCCCTGCTCCTTGAACTGCGCCATCTCAAGAATCGTCCGGATGCTCTCTTCCTTCGCGTCATGGATGAAACAGCAGGTATTGACCACGATAACGTCCGCCTCTTCCTCGCTGTCAACAATCCTATATCCTTTTTCATCCACAAGGCCCAGCATCACTTCCGAGTCCACCAGGTTCTTATCGCACCCCAAAGAAATAAACAATAAATCCATGCCCTTCTCCTTATATCTTGAAAGGCAGATACCTTCCGGCACCTGCCCTGTTTTTATTCAAGCTCCTCTTCGTCTTCCTCTCCGTCTATCTTAATCTTTGCCTGATTCAGCTCATCAATAGCAACAGACAGCGGCTTTTCTGTCTCTTTGCAGTTTACCAGCGGCCGCGAGCCGTCGATAAGCTCCCTTGCCCTCTTCGCCGTCGCCATGACGATTGAGTAGCGGCTGTTCACGACCTTTGTCTCGCCCTCCTCAACATCCTTATTTACTACTTTCATTAAATCTGTGTAAGATGGATGAAGCATATCCTGAATTCTCCTTTCATGCCTTTTATTTCCAGATTTCCTTAAGTTCTTTCCTCATGCCGCTTATCAGTTCCATGTTGCGCGGCATTCTCCTGTGCTCTCCCTGAAGGATGCAGTGCACTTCCTTCACGCACTCCTCAAGCTTGTCATTAATGATAAGATAATCATAGTTTTCCACGCCCTCCGCCTCTTCGCACGCGCGTTTCATGCGGGATTCGATCACTTCCATATCCTCCGTTCCGCGCCCCACAAGGCGTTCCTTCAGTGCTCTCGCGCTTGGCGGCATCACAAACAAAAGTACGGCATCGGGGAACTTCTCCTTGACCTTAAGCGCCCCCTGGATCTCAATCTCCAGGATGACGTCCTTCCCCTCCGCAAACTGCTCCTCCACGTAGGCGCGCGGAGTACCGTAATAATTATCCACGTATCTAGCATACTCTATCAGTTCATCTTTCGCAATCATTTTTTCAAATTCCTGCGTGGATTTAAAGAAATACTCCCTTCCCTCCACCTCGCCTTCACGCGGTTTTCTGGTGGTGGCAGAGACCGACAATGCGTAATTTCCATAGTCTTTCATAAGCTCCTTTATGACCGTGCCTTTTCCGGAGCCAGAAAAACCGGACACAACAATCAGAAACCCTTTTCTGTCCATAGATGCTTTCCTCTCTAAAAATATTATTCGATATTCTGTATCTGTTCCCTGATCTTTTCAATCTCCGTTTTCAGCTCAATCCCTGCATTGGAAATCTCAAGATCGTTGGCCTTTGAAAGAATCGTATTCGCCTCCCGGTTCATCTCCTGGGCGATAAAATCAAGCTTGCGCCCTATGCCGTTCTCCTCCGAAAGCAGTGTCTCTTTCATATGCTCTACGTGGCTCCTGAGCCTTACGACCTCCTCATCCGTGCAGATCTTGTCCGCAAAGATGACGACCTCCGCCGCAATCCTGTTGTCCTCGATCTGCGTATCTGCCAGAAGCTCCCTGACCTTTGTCGTAAGCTTTTCCCGGTACTCAGCCAGTATCTGCGGGGAGCGTTCCTCGATGTAGCCCACCAGTTTCAGAACCCCGTCCAGCTTTCCTGTCAGGTCGTCCCTAAGGTTCTCCCCCTCGGTGCCCCGCGTCTCGACAAACTGGGCAACTGCTCCGTCCAGCGCCTTCTTAAGTCCTTTCCACAGCTCCTCCTCATCCAGAGCCTGTTCCTCCATAGTAAGGATCTCCGGGTACCTTGACAGGGAGGATACCCGGATGTCATTTTCCAGAGAAAAGGCTTCCGCCATCCTCTTAAAATATGAGAGATACTCCCCCGCCAGGGTTTCATTGTACTTAAGCGTCATCTGGCTTTCGGTCAAATCCTCGTAAGTAATAAAAATGTCTACCTTTCCGCGCTGCACGCTCTTTTTCAGCAGGCTGCGGATTGAAGTTTCAAAAAAATTCAGTTTCTTAGGCATACGGATATTAGTATCCAGATATCGGTGGTTCACGCCCTTCATCTCAACAGTAAATCGTCTGTCTCCTTCCATTACCTCACAGCGTCCGAAGCCCGTCATGCTTTTAATCATACTTAAAAACCCTTCTTTTGTCTTATGCTTGTTTATCAGTTTCAGCCACAAATAATCGCATTATAGCCCACGTTTATTATAAGTCATTTGGAATACCCCGTCAACTGTGCTATACTATAAATATTTCATGAACTTATGGAGGATTTTAATATGGCTTTGGATGGAATTACAATAGCAGCCGTCGCCGCGGAACTTGACAGCGCCCTTGCAGGCGGAAGGATCTCCAAGATCGCACAGCCGGAAAACGACGAGCTTTTACTTACAGTCAAATCGCCCCAGGGGCAGAAAAAACTTTATATGTCGGCAAGCGCCTCTCTCCCGTTAATCTACCTGACGGACGAGAGCAAGCAAAGCCCCATGACCGCGCCGGGATTCTGCATGCTGCTCAGAAAGCATATCGGAAACGGGCGCATCACCGGCATTTCCCAGCCGGGCCTCGAGCGCATCATCTGCCTGGACATCGAGCATCTGGACGAGCTTGGCGACCTGTGCCGGAAAAAGCTGATCATCGAAATCATGGGAAAACACAGCAACATCATCTTCTGTGACGACAAGGACACCATCATTGACAGCATCAAGCATGTGCCCGCCCAGATGAGCTCTGTCCGGGAGGTGCTCCCCGGAAGGAAATATTTTATCCCGGACACCATGTCAAAGAAAAATCCCCTCAGCATAGGAGAACCGGACTTTGCGTGTGCCCTGGCTCAAAAGCCTATGCCTGTCGGGAAGGCTCTCTACACAAGTTTCACAGGCATCAGCCCGGCAGTTGCAGAGGAAATCTGCCACCTGGCCGGGGTAGAATCCGCCGTGACCGCGAAAGATATTTCACCGGACGTCCTTGTGCACCTGTACCGTCAGTTTTCCTATTATGTAGAAAATGTTCGCGTCAAGCATTTTGAGCCTGTCATCTACTATGATAACGGCGCTCCGAAAGAGTTCGGCGCTCTGCCCCTTTCTCACTATGACAACTGCAAAAAAGTGACGTACAGCTCCATATCGGAACTGCTTGCCGCCTATTATTCGGCAAAGAACGCACAGACCCGCATCCGTCAGAAAAGCACGGACCTGCGTCATGTAGTGCAGACTTCCCTGGAGCGCAGCAGGAAAAAGTATGATCTTCAGACGCGCCAGATAAGCGACACGAAAAACCGGGATAAATACAAAGTATACGGAGAGCTTATCAACACTTACGGCTACGGGCTTGACCCCGGTTCAAAAGAACTCACCTGCCTGAATTATTATACAAACGAAGAAATCACCATTCCTCTGGATTCCGCAAAAACGCCCCAGGAGAACTCTCAGAAATATTTTGCAAAATACAATAAGCAAAAACGGACCTTCGAGGCCCTGAGCAGCCTCATCCAGGAAACTGCCGAGGACATCGAATACCTGGAATCCATCAGCAACGCGCTTGACATCGCCCTGAGCGAGGCCGACCTGCTGCAGATCAAGGAAGAGCTGATGCAAAGCGGCTACATCCGCCGCAGATACAGCAAGAAAAAAGTAAAGCTCACAAGCAAGCCGCTGCACTATATCTCCAGCGACGGCTATCACATGTACGTAGGAAAGAACAACCTTCAAAATGATGAGCTGACCTTCTCTTTTGCCAACGGCAATGACTGGTGGTTCCACGCAAAAAAAACGCCCGGCTCCCATGTCATCGTAAAGACAAACGGAGACGAGCTGCCGGACCGGACATTCGAGGAGGCAGGGCGGCTTGCGGCGTATTATTCCAAAAAGCAGGGAAGCGACAAAGTGGAGATTGACTATGTGGAGAAAAAGCATGTAAAAAAACCGGGCGGCGCAAAGCCCGGGTTCGTCGTATACTACACCAATTATTCCCTTGTAATTGATTCGGACATCTCTGGGATAGAAGAGGCGTAAGCCTTTTCTATCCTTTTTTTTCGTCCTCATCTGCACTTCCGCAGATATAAAAGCCCTGTGGCATCTGCAAGAAACCATCCTACAGGAATCGCCCACCAGATGCCCAGAACCCCTATTGCGGGAACAGGCGCGAGAGCATATGCCAGCAGCACTCTGGTGCCAAGGGAGATTACCGTAAGCACCACCGACATCTCCGGTTTCCCGATGCCCCTGTAGTAACCGTACAGCAAGAACAAAATCCCAATCCCGCAGTAAAAGCTGCCCTCAATCCGCAGGTACTCTGCACCCACTGCCACGATCTTGTGTTCGCCCGCCCTGACAAAAAGCCCCATGAGCTGCGGCGCAAAGGCAAAGATCACTGCCGATACAGCCAGACAGAAAAGAACCGCAGTCCTTACCGCAGACTTTACGCCCAGACTGACGCGTTTCTTTTCCCCCGCTCCTTTATTCTGTGAGATAAAGAGAGAAAACGCATTGGCAAACTCCTGGGCAGGCATGTAGGCAAAGGAATCGATCTTCACCGCCACCGCAAACGCCGCCATCACCACCGTGCCAAAGCTGTTTACAAGACCCTGTATCATCAGGATCCCAAAATTCATCACGCTCTGCTGCACACTGGAGGCAAGGGAAAACCTCACGATTTCCGGAAGGCGCTCCTTCACCTTTACCATCTCTTTCTTCCCGAAACGGGCAAGAGGCTCCTTCACCCATGCATACACGCCGATGCCGGCTCCTGCTGCCGCCTGGGAAAGTACCGTGGCAAAAGCCGCTCCCTCAATCCCCCAGGGGAATACCGCCACAAACAGGATATCCAGCACGATATTCAAGATAGCTGCAGCTCCCAGGAAAATGAGCGGAACTAGGGAATTTCCCAACGCCCTCAGAAAAAACGCAAAATAATTATATAAAAAGACAAAAAAGATGCCTCCAAAGATAATCCACACGTAATCCTGCATCATCCCTCCCAGGTCAGCCGGGATGCAAAGCAGCCTGAGAATCCAGTCAATCCATAGAAACACCAGCACATTCATCACCGCAGAAACTGCCCCGATAAATACAAAGGACGCAGCCCCCGCCTCTCTCATCCTGCCATAGTCCTTTTTCCCATAATAAAATGCCGTGACAGAACTGCTCCCCATGCACAGCCCGATAAGGACAGAAGTGAGGAACGTCATCAGCGTGTACGCCGCTCCCACAGATGCAAGCGCCCCGGCTCCCAGGCATTTCCCCACCACCAGCGTATCTGCGATATTATAGCACTGCTGCAAAAGATTCCCCGCAATCATCGGCCCTGCAAACACAAGCATCGTTCCTGTCACATTGCCGCTTGTCAACTCTTTATTCATAAGTACCTGCCAGATAGTCTATAAATTGCTGCGCCGTCCTTCCTGACAATCCTCCGTGGCTTAGCTCCCACTTATTGGCCTCCGCCAGAAGCTCGTCTTCCGGCATGGCTATGCGATTCCTCTCTGCAAGCCGCCTCACGATTTCCTGAAACTCTTTCTTCTCCGGTTTCCCAAAGTATATGCTCACCCCGAACCGCGCCGCCAGCGAGAGCTTTTCCTGCACCGTGTCGTTGCTGTGAAGGTCTTCCTCCCGCTCTTCCTTATCCCGGAAACTCTCCCGTATCAGATGCCTGCGGTTAGATGTGGCATAGATCAGCACATTGTCCGGTTTCCTCTCCAGCCCTCCCTCGATGACCGCCTTCAGGTATTTGTACTCCGTCTCAAATTCCTCGAAAGAGAGGTCGTCCATGTAAATGATAAATTTATAGTTGCGGTTCTTAATCTGGGAGATTACATCGTTTAAGTCCTTAAACTGGTGCCTGTACAGTTCTATCATCCGAAGCCCTCTGTCATAATACTTGTTTAAGACTGCTTTGATCGAAGAGGACTTCCCTGTTCCGGCATCTCCGAAGAGCAGGCAGTTATTGGCTTTCTTTCCTTTAATAAAAGCCTCCGTATTGTCAGTCAGTTTCTTTTTTGCAGACTCATACCCTACCAGATCGTCAAGACGCACATGGGCAATCTTCGTAATCGGCACAATCTCCGCGCCGCCGTCCCTGTGTTCCACGCGGAATGCCTTGTGAAGGCCCAGCTTTCCCACTCCAAACTCCCTGTAAAACTGCGTCAAGACATCTTTGAACCCTTCTGCGTCCTGGGTCTCGGCCAGGAGCCTGCTCAAATCACAGATGCGGTCCCTGATGCGCTTGTTAAACACTTTCCCATGTCCTTCCACCCCGCGGTAATCCCTCAGCATTGCAAGGCATTCCCTGCCCATCACCTCGCCCAGAAATGCCATGTCATAGTCAAACAGCTCCTTAAATATCCTGAAATCATGAAGAGCCGCGTCGTTGATGCTGCCCTCTACGTTCCCTACGATCTCACAGGAAGTGCTGTAGGCATTCTCATGGCTGGCAAGCAGATATGTCAGATATACGTGCCAGAGGTTTCCCACAAATCCATGGCTCACCGCCAGCTCCAAAAGCCTGTTGGCAGTTTCATAGACAAGAGCTTTCATATTCTCCTGCCTGCATTCAGAAAACGGCTCGTCTCCATATTTTTCAAAGCTGTCAATAAAAGAAGACACATCCTCTAATATCCTGCCGTCCTCCATCCGGCGGTACAGCACAAGTTCATTGATCTTCATCATTCCCAATTCCCTCTCCTGTTAATAATTCCCAAGAATCCTCAGATTCCTGCTCTCTTCCCTCAGCCCCCGGATCGCGTTTTTCACCGCCGGTTCCGCGAGGTTCCCCTCGAAGTCTATGAAAAACCGGTACTCCCAGTTCCGCCCCTCCACGGGCCTTGACTCTATCTTCGTCATATTCAGGTCGTTGTAGATAAAGTGCGACAGCAGATGGTACAGGGAACCGCTCTCGTGGGGCACCTCAAAAGAAATGCTGATCTTGTCCGCATCCTTCGAAAAAACCTTCTGGTTCGTCACTACGATAAATCTTGTGCAGTTGCCGCTCACGTTGTTGATATCCTCCGCAAGAATCTCAAGCCCGTAAACTTCTGCCGCGTAGGAGCTGCATACCGCCGCCTGCTTTTTATCCCTGTCCTCCAAGACCTTCCTTGCCGCCACTGCCGTATTGGCAACGCTTATCTGCTGCCAGTCCGGATATTCGTCCAGAAACCTTGTGGTCTGCATCAGCGCCTCCGCTTTCGAGTACACCCTCTCGATGTCCGAGAGCTTTGTGCCCGGAAGGCCCGACAGTGTGTGGGTTACCGGAAGGAGCGTCTCCCCCACGATATAGTTTTCAAATTCAACTAGCAGGTCATAGACCTCATTCACCGCGCCCGCAGTGGAATTCTCTATCGGCAGCACAGCATAATCCGCCGCGCCCTCCTCGATAGCCTCCATGGCATCCCGGAATGTCCGCACATGAAAGCTGTTGCACCCGTCTCCAAAATAGCTGTGCATGGCAGCCTGGCTGTAAGCTCCCTCCGTGCCCTGGAACACGACCCTTACATTCTCCCTGTCAACAGCCTGAATCTCAATAAATGGCAGCCGCCCCAGCGCCCCAGCCTCCACAAGTTTCCGGTACTGCAGTTTCCTGCTCATGGACATCAGCTGCTGGTAGAGCTCCTGTATGCCCTTTTTATTGAACTCCGTAGATACCTTTGACGCAACGTCCGCAAGCTTATTTGTCTCCCTCTGCCGGTCAAATACCTTCCGCCCGCTTCCTACCTTGTACTCTCCTACTTCCTCGCAAATCCCCATTCGTTTCTCATAAAGCCTCACAATCTCCCCGTCAACTTCATCAAGCTGCACCCTCAGCTCTTCCAATGTAGCCATCTTTGCATCCTCTCCGTTCTTTCGCTGTAATTCCTTCTCCTATAATTGCCTCAGCGGTATTATAATATATTTTCCACATAAAATCCACCTTACTTTGACATACTACCCAAAAGACTTTCAACGAGGAGATTCGCTCTATGCACACAAAATTAGGAACAAACTTTCTCACATGCGGCACTACCGGCTGGTGCATGGAGATTATCTTCACCAGCCTCCGCTGCATCTCGGATAAGAACCGCAAGCTCATCGGCAACACCTCTATCTGGATGTTTCCCATATACGGGATGGCAAGTTTCCTGAAGCCGGTATGCAGCCATATGAAGGACAAAAGCCTCCTGAAAAGAGGAAGCGTCTACACGCTGTGCATCTTTACCGGGGAGTACTTAACGGGATCATTCCTGAAACGTTTTGAAGCCTGCCCATGGGATTACAGCCACTGCCCCCTCAACATCAAAGGGCTTATCCGTCTGGACTACGCCCCTCTCTGGTTCGGAGCGGGATTATTATTTGAAAAAATCCTCTGCAGACATTGAAAACCTCCTGTATTTATTATATGATGTATGAGGAATTTGAAAATAAAAACAACCTATGAAGTTCAGGAGGTATTTATGAGACATTTAATGAGTCCTATGGACTTTTCCGTGGAAGAACTGGAAAAACTTATGGATCTTGCCGGAGACATTGAGAAAAACCCTGAAAAATACGCCCATGCATGCGCCGGGAAAAAGCTGGCGACCCTCTTTTACGAGCCCAGCACAAGGACAAGGCTGAGCCACGAGGCCGCCATGTTGAACTTAGGCGGAAACATCATGGGCTTTTCTTCTGCCGACTCCAGCTCCGCGTCAAAAGGAGAGAGCGTGTCCGACACCATCCGCACCATTTCCTGCTATGCAGACATCTGCGCCATGCGCCATCCGAAAGAAGGCGCTCCCATGGTTGCCTGCCGTCATTCTTCCATCCCGGTCATAAATGCAGGCGACGGAGGCCATCAGCACCCAACCCAGACACTGACCGACCTTTTGACCATCCGTTCCCTTAAAGGGCATCTCGGCAACATGACTATCGGCCTTTGCGGGGATTTGAAATTCGGGCGCACCGTCCACTCCCTGATCCATGCGCTGGTAAGATATCCGGGCATCAGGTTCGTGATGATCTCCCCGGAAGAGCTGCGGCTCCCGGGCTATATCCGCTCAGATGTCCTGGACAAAAAGAATGTTCCCTACGAGGAAGTAGTCCGCCTTGAAGACGCTCTGCCAAACCTCGACCTTCTCTACATGACCCGCGTCCAGAAAGAGCGTTTCTTCAACGAGGAAGACTATGTGCGAATGAAAGATTTCTATATCCTGGATGCAAAAAAGATGGAGCTTGCACCCAAAGACATGTATGTGCTGCACCCCCTTCCCAGGGTAAACGAGATTTCCGTAGATGTGGATTCCGACCCGAGGGCAGCCTATTTCCGGCAGATGCAGTACGGCGTGTACATCCGCATGGCGCTGATCCTCACGCTGCTGGAAATCAATGTGTAAATGATACATGATAATTTGTTATTAAAACAGGAGGACTACATAATGGTAAAGAACACTCTGAATGTAGGAAGCATCGAAGAAGGTTTCGTGTTGGACCATATACAGGCCGGACGCAGCATGGATATCTACAAATATCTCCATCTGGACAAGCTGGACTGCTGCGTCGCGATCATTAAAAACGCAAAAAGCAGCAAGATGGGCAAGAAAGATATCATGAAGATTGAATGTCCTATTGATTTCATGGACCTTGACGTGCTCGGTTTCATCGACCACAACATCACCATCAACATTATAAAAGACGCAAAAATCGTAGACAAGAAATGTCTCCACCTGCCGGGCGAGATCACCAACGTCATCCGCTGCAAGAACCCAAGGTGCATCACTTCTATCGAGCAGGGCTTAGACCAGGTTTTCGTGCTGACAGACGAGGAAAAGCAAATCTACCGCTGCAAATACTGCGAAGAGAAATACGACGGACGGTTAGGACGCAAATAACCGAGTGAAACATAAAAAAACTGCCTTTTTGCAAGGGCAGTTTTTTTATTCCTCTGTTTTCACGAGCAAAACGATAAGCCGGGTTATGTCGTTGGGTAATCATCTATCTAGACCTGCCGTCGCCGGCAGGTTCCAGCGGCCAACCTAAGACGTGACGGGCCGCCACATAGTCTTTTTCCGGCCTTGCTTCGGATGGGGTTTACATATGCCCCCGCTGTTACCAGCGGGGCGGTAGTCTCTTACACTGCCCTTCCACCCTTACTTTCAAAAAGAAAGCGGTACATTTCTGTTGCACTATCCTTGGAGTCGCCTCCACCGGACGTTATCCGGCATCCTG
>OFGR01001310.1_pt1 | contig 20618 bp, 19 predicted proteins | sample 1521811 | NCBI WGS metagenome assembly OFGR01 (sample SAMEA3504098, study PRJEB24116) | mouse gut metagenome | biome: mouse gut; feature: mouse-associated habitat; material: faeces | place: Denmark | collected 2011
CCTTTACACGAATACACGCTGTATAGTGCCCCGGCTCAGTCTCTGTAAGCGGAATATCCTTCCCGTGGCAGGCTTCTGTGGCATAAATACATCTTCCCGCAAATCTACAGCCTGGCTTCGGGTCAATTGGTGAACTAATTTCACCCTTTAAAATAATACGATCCATCTCCACATCCGGATCTGGAACCGGAATTGCTGACAGCAGTGCTTTTGTATAAGGATGAAGCGGCTTTGCAAATAATTGCTTTACATCGCAGTGCTCCACCACCATCCCCAGATACATAACCATAATTTTATCTGCCAGATGCTTTACTACAGATAGGTCATGGGTAATAAACATATAGGTTAGACCCATGTCTCTTTGCAGATCCTGCATCAGGTTAAGAATCTGTGCCTGAATAGAAACATCAAGCGCTGAAACTGGCTCATCACATACAATAAACCTTGGATTTAATGCAAGTGCTCTTGCAATACCGATTCTCTGACGTCTGCCCCCATCCAGCTCGTGAGGATAAGAGTTAACAAATCTCTGTGCCAGGCCTACCAGATCCATCATTTCTCTTACCTTTTTATTAAGCGCCTCTTTTTCCTTTTTCTTATATACACCCTGAATCGTAAGCGGCAGGGCAATAGACTGACTGACCGTCATACGGGGATTCAATGAAGAAAAAGGATCCTGAAAGATGAGCTGCATATCTCTTTTCAGCGCTTTCATCTCTGCTTTTCCATAATCCAGAATATTTAAACAATCCGTCTTTCGTACAATACAAGTATAAATTTCCGCCGCCTTTCATCACCGGCATACGAAATGCTGGACTTTGTTCCGGGTAAAGCCGCTGAAACCAGATGCGGTCGTCATACACATATGCCGCAAAAGAAATATAGTGCTTTTTACTCATATCATGTTTGATGGTTATAAAATAATCCGTATCCATTTCTTCCACTGAAATTTCATGTCCTGTTATTTCCGTTACAGCGGAAAGTGGAGAAAGGCGGCGTCCGCAACATGAAATACCTGCTTTACCTGTACTTGTCAAAATGTTTCCGCAGCTCGGACAGACATAAAACCGAATATTCTCAATCTTTCCAATATCCAGACGGTTAGGGTTCAGTTCTCCTTGCAGTAATTTTAAAATATCTGCACCCAATATTACAGAAAGCCCATCCCAAAGTGAAACCTCTGGCGCACCTTTTCCACATTCCCATTTTGAAACCGTTTTATTACTAATATTTAACTGTTCTGCAACCTCTTTTTGTGTCAATCCCTTTTCCTTTCGTAAATGTTCAATTAGCTTTCCGATTTTAGCGCAGTCCATAGTTTCCACCTCCTCGCTTTATCATATCACCTTTATAGAAATCTGGAAATGATACGAACCAGTTGTATCGGCAACTGCCATAGGTTTGACATATCTAAAAACCGTTCTTGTCCATAAATGTCACTGATTGTATCTTTGTCCTGTCCGATTGCAGCAGCCAGAAACAGAATCCCTTTGCGGCTGTATTCACTGATAATCTGTTTCATATCATCTATGGCTGCTTTTCCAGTATAATCCGGCATGGCTTTCGGCTGCCCGTCACTGATGCTAATCAACAGTTTTGTTGTCTGTGGCATCTTTACCAGCTTTTCTGCAAGAATCCGAAGTGCCATTCCGTCCCTGTTATTACTATGACTCTGAATTGCCATAAGAGCATATTTATCATTTAGCCCCGGTTCTTCCCAGTCAATATAGGAATACATTGACATTCTCTCTATCGGTGAACGGTCTGCCGTATCGCCATAAATCAACACTGGTATTTTACATGCCGTGCAAAACTCATATACCGCAATAGCAGCCTGTTTCGCTGCTTCTAACCGTCCTAACGCTTTCATGGATGCTGACTGGTCAATACGCAATGCCACCGCAAGCGACGGTTCTTCTTCCGGCGCTCTTTTCTTTGAAAAGTACCGATGGTCTTGAAAAGATACCTTTTCGGCATGAAATTTTGTACCATAAACACAATTCTTGCTAAAATCTACTGAAACTTCATGCTCTAAGAGTGGGGTTGTTTTTCGTATCAATTCCCTAATAACGGGCATCAATTCTGAAACCATTTTATGATACTCACGGTGGTGTGCCAATGTTGCTTCTGGACGATGGACAATCATGGCGACTTTTTCGTGAGAAGTTCCTTTCACTAATTCCCGTGCCTGCTGGTTCAGACGCTTGCGGAAAGCCTTTTTTTCTTCTGCAAGCGCAGCCTGTTCTTCGGGAGTTAATTCATGGCAGATTGGCGCACCTTCCTCGCTGTTATCCGATTCTCTGGATTTTATTGATGATTCTGGAACATATGCCGAAATGCCTTCACTGTCCGGGGATTTTTTCAAAGCAGCCGCTGGCTGAATATCTGTACTTAATGGGACTTTGAGCATATCATTCTTTCCCTCTGTAGGAATTTCCATGACATCTCCATTTGCTTTAGACAAAGAAACAGAAACGTCCTCTAAGGCTGTTAATAATCCCCGTTCTGACAGGGCTTTCTCCAGAATGGCAATCTCGTCCTCATCTGTGGTTATTTTATAAATCACTTTATGATATAGGGCATCAATGGTTTCTGAACCTTGCAGGACTGCATCTGTCCAAAAGAAATAAGAGCGCATCCCCGCCACGCCTTTGATGGCATTGGCTTTCGCTGTTTTATCCAATTCCATAATGGTTTTCGCAAATGTATACAATAAAGTTTCATTCGTACATTCCATTTTCGCCGCTGCCCGTTCCACCATAACATTGATTTCCGGCAAATCCATTTTTTCGCTGTGATGCACTCTGTCCCGCAAAGCCTCATTGAGTGGGCGGCAACCATTATAGCCTCTGTTTGTTGTAATCACTGCTATAAAATCCGGATGGCGGTGTACGATACGTGTTGGAAGATTGATACTTCCATCTGGCTCAAGGGCAGAATTTAACGCCATCAGCACTGCTGCGTCACGGATAACCGTCGGTTCTTGTATCTCAAGTAACCAGCCATTTTCATAGGCTCTGACAATTTCTGACGGATAATATTTGTATTCAACATTTGCCGACTCTGCTTTTTCGTCGGGCAGCACCGGGAGAATAGAACCCAAAATATCCGACTTGTCCATATCTGCAAAACAGGTCACTTTTGTATAAGGTAGACCGAAATCTGCGGAAAGGGCTTTCGCTAATTGGGTTTTCCCGGAGCCTGCGTCCCCCTCCAACAAAATGTTTGTTATTCTCATTTCCCCACGTGTCCAGTTTCGCTTCACTTCCTCGCATATACGGTGTTCCGCATGGCTTTCTATATGGGTGGCAGGTTTTTTCCAGACGAGCTTTTGTTCTTCTTCTGTCAACCGTCTGGCAGGTGACAGAACATATTTTTTCTCCATTTTAATAATACTCCATTTCTTCAAATATACGGCATAATGCCCGCATACGCTCTCCTGTAAGTTCTCCCAAATCACTTAGAGCCTGTGAAAATTTTTTGATGTCACTATCAATATTGGGATTGTCAATACATATATTGACAGGCATTACACCTCCCTGTACGCCTATCCGTTCAATTACTGGATTGTCTGGATTATACAATAAAGGGTGGCGGTATGCTTCTCGAAAGTACAACATGGTACGGCTTAAAAGCACCATGAAATCCATTATGTGGTGGATTGGCAGTTCCATAGCAATACTTAGTGTTCCATCTTCCTTTTCTTTCCAAATCTGCATGGCAATCTGCATATTTTTGTATTCTTCCATAACAGGCATACCAACTGTAAGCCTTTTTATGTCTGAATGATATGCATTCCGTCCGTCAATACGGTCATACTCTTCTGACACAACTACAATATTGTCTGCTATTTCCATATCTTCCTCGCTTTCGTGTCAACTGCAAAGCATTGTTCCCTTAATTTTTCCAATTCTTCCGAATGGTCGTCATCTGGATTTTCATATTTCAGAACTTTTACTACCGAAAGCTCAAACCCTCCTTCCCCATACTGATTCCAAAGTTCAGCAAGCCTTTTGTTTGGATGCATCCCTGCTGATAGCTGAAAGCGGTTGCTGTTAAAATCCGCTTTCGTGTCTTTTGAAATTGCCAAAAAGGATTCTCCTGTTTTTTTGCACCGGAATGAAATTACACCCATTTGTGGACGGCGGTTTTTCCATTGCTGTAATAATTCTTTTTTTCTTTTTATATCCATTCTTTTCACCTCGAAATTTAGTCTAACGTAAAAAGTCTACGCTGACAATCCACGCTCCGTAGACTTGTTTGAATTTCAATATAAGAAAGATAGAAAAGGGTGGGATTCCGTAGTAGTCGGCACTGTGCGTAATGTGCATAACTTGCTATCTTATGGAGTTGTGGGAAAGTCTGTTTGCAGAATGTGGGAAAGCTGCACTTTAGCTTTTCCATGTTCTGTGAACGGACTTTTCCATGACGGAATAGCAAGTTATACACATTTCCACGGTGCTTGTCTTTTGGTCTTTGGTTTCTTTGGTTCAGAACAGTATGGTGCTGGCGGTCTATCTCTTGTTTTCGGATGTTTGCTTCTTTACCATACATGAGTATTGATTTCAGGCTTGTCATTGGGTCTATTATACAACATATACTCATCAGATAAAATAGGCTTATAACGAAATCCTTTTGAAGTAGTAACAGTTCAGCCTTTGGCTTCCTGTTACAGGCATCAAGCCATGCATAATCGCTTCGCGATGTCTTGATGCACCTTAACCTCAATGTTATTCCACGAACTTTGCAGCAAGTGCAAAGTTCAGCCCAGAACTGTTACTTGAAGTGACATATTTATGCATTGAACAATAGACGCAATTCTTTCTTCATGCTATACTGTACTTACTATTCATGAACTACTATACCAGCTAAAATTTTACTGAAAATTATCAAATTATAATCGGTATTTGAAAGGAATTGACTATGGATAACGACAAAAGAAAATTAACAGAAAAAGAGTTGAAACGTAAAGATTACTTTGAAAAATTAAACTCCGAAATGCAGCAAAAAGGATATCAAATAAAGAATATGATTATCAATATTCAACAAGCGAATTATCTAGGTCCCTTAATTATGCTGCCATTTTCGGTTTTAATATTTTGGAGCTACTATATGGTGAATGGATTTGATTTAGACGGAATTTCTTGGGGATCTGCCGCAGTAGCATTTCTGCTTTTCCCATTGCTAGTCATTCTGCATGAATTAATACATGGAATTACCTGGGCAATTTTTGCCAAAAATCATTTTCATTCAATTGATTTTGGATTCATTTGGAGTACTTTTTCTCCATACTGCACCTGCTCAGAACCATTGGGAAAATGGCAATATCTGTTAGGAGCCGCTATGCCCACACTCGTTCTAGGAGGCGCAGTTGCAGTGATTGGAGTACTGACAAATCAATTTCTATTACTTTTCTTGGCAGAAATTATGATTTTCTCAGGTGGCGGAGATTTTCTAATCATACTAAAAATCTTGTTATACCGCACTGACAAGAAAGAAATTTTGTATTGTGACCATCCTTATGAATGTGGTTTTGTTGTTTTTGAAAAGTAGGAACAAATATTGCCATTCATAATGATAGGAATTGACATATCATAGCGAAAAAGCCATACACCTACGGGGGGTATTCTGGTGAAAAGCTTTTTCGCCCTGACAAAAGAACCAATGTCCTTCAATGGAATAAAAATCGTTCTATTTTAGATAAAATATTGCTTTGCTTTTTCCATTGCGCGAACAGTGTATTCATACAATGGAAGTTTGAATACTTCGTCTGATGTTTTTTCCAAATCATATGGATTTCTAAGCGCTATATGCGCTAAAGGAATGTTCAGACTGCTTAGCGCTTCTAGGAGTCTGCACTGCCCTGGTTGTAAATGCGCATTCAGCGTTCCAACTACCAGGGAGGATTTGCCTTTTGCCCTGTCAATGCAGTCTTGCATTTCTTTCTCTGTCGTATTCATACTGCATTCTATCGCTTCACCGCCGAAACACTGCTGCATAAAAATCGCAAAATTTTGGGGGCCTTTTGTGTCGGAAGCCAGTGTCACGCTTTTAGGCTCAATTCCTATAAACAGCGGATCTGTCCCCAGCAAAAATTTCTTTTCTTTTGTTTGGTCCAAAGGCCGGATTGTTTTTGCCAAGAATCCCTCTGCGAATTGGATTTGCTGCTTTGTTCCTACCTTTTCCATGTTCCAGTCGCATTTTCCAAACATTTCTTTTGCCGCCAAAACACGTGCTGCCGCATCTTCTATCCGCTCCATAGAAAGTTCTCCATCCTCGACTGCCTTTTTAACCGCAAGTACTGCTTCTTCCACCGCTGATGCCGTATGAGAAATAAAAATCAAATCTATTCCTGCTTTCAATCCCTCCACAGCACCTTTGGCAATCCCATAATATTCTTTGACTGCCGCCATTTCCATACAATCAGAAATAATCAGTCCATCAAACTGCATTTGTTTTCTGAGCAGTCCTGTCACTGTATTGTATGACATGGTACATGGGATTTGCTGTGATTCAAGAGCAGGTACAATCACATGACCTATTGTAACTGCTGGAAGCCCTTGGTGAATAAGTTTAGAAAATGGCGCAAGTTCCCTGCATCCCAGCAATTCTTTGTCTACGTTTAATACGGGGAGCGACAAGTGGGAGTCTTTGTCTGTGTCTCCATGTCCAGGAAAATGTTTGCCACTGCACAATATTCCGGCATCTAAATATCCTTTCACAGCCATCGCTGCAAAGCGGCTCACCTGCTCGGCAGTTTCTCCAAAACTCCGCACGCCAATTACAGGATTATTTTTGTTGCTGTTAATATCCAATACGGGTGCGAGGTTAAAATTAATGCCCAATGCCTTGAGCTGCTCTCCGGCAATACGGGCTGCCTGATATACGGCTTCTTCGTCTCCTGCTTCTGATTGGGCTAATGCAGATGGCATAACTGCGCAATCCTGCGGCAGGCGTGAGACAACGCCGCCTTCCTCATCAATGCTAATTAGCGGAAGCACTCCTGTGTGTTCCAAAATTTCTTCAAAAAGCGCTTTGGTAAGATTGGATAATTGTTGTGCCGAACTTATATTATGCGAAAATAAAATCACATTGCCGACCTGATACTTTCGCACAAGTCGAATAAATTCTTCTGATGGAGATTCCTGCGGAAATCCCATCACAAACAACTGCCCTATCTTTTGCTCCAATGTCAGATCCTGCACCTTCAATATTTTTTCCTCCTATTATAAAGTCGCTGCGCGACAGCACTAAAGGCCAAAGTCTCTTCGACACACATGTTATGAGAGCAACTTTTATTCGATACCACACTCATATAAGTTCCTCTCGTGTGTCTTCGCGACTTTTTTTGTCGCTGCGCGATGGCACTTAAGTGATAAAATTTTTTATGTATAAATATGATATTTTTCTTTTCTTGCGGCAAATTGTTTGCTGTCTTGATAATATTTTTCCAGAAGATTTTGCAAGGACATATCTTCTCTGGTAATTGCATTATCTCCAAACAAAAGTTCGATATTTTTTCTGCCGCCTTCATGAAATGGAGGCAGAAAGGCAAAATGTTCTGGATAAATTTCTCGAAATCCAAACAAAAGCTCTAACCCTGTTCTACACGTCTCAAATGTATGCATATCTATCACATGGATATGAACTCCTTCGCATGCTTCCCCTGTATGCTTGGAAGTCGTAGGTGTAAAGTAAGCAGGTGAAAACAATACGCCTGGGAGTTTTCGCTCATTCATGTACTTGGCAAAACGATATCCGTCTACATATGGCGCCCCAATCAGCTCAAATGGTGCTGACGTTCCTCTTCCCTCCGACAAATTCGTTCCTTCAAACAGGCAAGTCCCCGGATACAGAAGCGCAGTCTCAAATCTAGGCAGCCCCAAGCTTGGCATAATCCACAGATTTCCAGTTTCCGGAAACAGCATTGTCCTCTGCCAGCCGTCGACAGGAATAACCGTGAGCGGAAACGTATAGCCTTGCTCATCATAGATCATCTTTGCAAGTTCTCCTACTGTAAGCCCATAACGCATACAAATCGGATATGCTCCGACGAAGCTTTCATATCCCTCCTGCAAAAGCACACCTTCCGCCGCATCTCCAAGCGGATTGAGCCTGTCCAAAATGATAAACTCCATCTGTCTTTTTTCACATTCCTGACACGCATAATACATTGTGGAAATAAACGTATAATACCGCGTGCCAACATCTTGAATATCATAAACCAGCGCATCAATTCCTTTTAACATTTCGTCTGTAAACCGTTTGGAATCGCTGCGGTAAAGACTATACACCATAATTCCAGAATACGGGTCTTTATATGTATCCACTATTCCGCCAGCGGCTACATTTCCGCGAACTCCATGTTCTGGTGAATACAGCGCTGCAAGTGTATATTTTTCTGATAGAATATCTATGGAGGAATAAAGACTGTTATTCACACCTGAGATAGATGTAATCAGCCCCAGTCGTTTTCCTTTCAAAACAGCATCATACTGACCTATTCGATCAATTCCATTTAAAACCATAACAGCTCCTATGCCTTTCTAATCTTAAAATTCCTTCTTAATTAATTTCTTTGCCTCTTCGTCCAAATCAAATGCCTCTGCATACATTGTTCTTGCAAGACACCCATTGCACCGCATAAGATGCGCATAATATTCCATATAAGAAAAGCTGGGAGAATTCACTGCAAACCAATGCTCCTGAATTGCTTTCTGCCATAGCGCATATCCTTCCTCTGATACTTCTATATAAACATATGGCTGAAATCCTGTCGCATCTTCCCAATTCTGCGCATAGTAAGGCCCCTTTGCAAAATGTGCTCTATCCTTCCTCTCTAGTCCAGGCAGACTCGCATAAAAATGCGCGTCCTTTACAATGCGGTGTGTCAGTTCATGATCCTTGTGCATACTATGTTTCCAATGTGTCATAAGTACTTCTGGTTTTTTGCTGCGAATCAAATCACACAATTCAAGCCGGATACCTTCCTGATCTGGCAGTTCCCCATCTGTATAGGGAAACACAATCGCTTCGCCACCAAGCAGTTCTGCAAAGCGCTGTGCTTCTGCTTCCTTCTGTTTTCGATATTCTTCCACTGTCATGTGGCTTGGATTGCCCCGCTCGCCTCCTGTAAGCGCCACTGTGATTATCTGATATCCTTTCAGGGCATATGTAGCTAAAACACCGCCGCAAGTCAGTTCCGCATCTCCTACATGACCGCCAACCGCCATAATTGTTTTTTTCTCATTACTCATTTTTAGCCTCCTATTATAAATCGCTTTGCGATTTTATTGAGTCGCTGCGCGACAGCTCTTAAGGATAAAGCCGCTTCGTCACACCTTTATACTGAGAGGAACTTTTCTTCGTTAAAACTCTCAGTAAAGTTCCTCTCGTGCGTCTTCGCGTCTTTATTGAGTCGCTGCGCGACAGCTCTTAAGATAAAATCGTGCATCATTTCTTCGTTTTTCGCATATCAGACCAGGAACGCACAATCTGAAATCCAACTTCTTCATAAATATTTCTGGCAGGATTATTTTCTCCTGTAAACAGTGTCATATAAAGAGCGCCTTGCTTTTTCAAGCCATTACAGAGTTCATGAAACAGCAGTTTTCCTAAGCCTTTTCCGCGAATATCTGCTGACACTGCAATTCCTGCAAAATATCCGCGTCCGCCTAATTCCACAGACAGCGGACCTGTAAACCCCAGCACATGTCCGTTCTGTATTGGAACAAGGATAGGCCGGCCTCCTTCTGCAATATTTGGCTCCGCCAAAATTTCATCTTCCCACATGGAATTACCAAATCCCTTTAACATGTCTTCCATTCCCTGATGACATTTGCTGTCATATATTTGGAAGGTTATTCCTTCCTGCTCAAGTTTCTGCTTTTTTTCCTGATAAGCTCTCGGATATTCAAACGCCGTCAAATTGAGATAATAACTGTTTTGCAGTGCAAATTCACGATAACCACAGTTTTTAAAAAACAAATATGCACTGCTTCCCACGTCAATTCCAGGCGAATTCGGATGCGTTACACCTTTTTGGTCTGGAATATTCCATGTCAAAGTATTTGGATTGAAGAACGACAGTTCGTAAATGGAGCTGTTGTTGGGACACGCTGCTTCTGCTTCCAGCGACTGTTCCAATGCTGTCAAAATTTCCTTCCCTTTTCCTTGTCTACGCTGGTTTTTGTGTACGATTATCATGGTAATAAATAATTTTCCAGATCGTTTATCCAAACAGCCAGAAGCAAAAGCGGTTCCTTCTTTTTCTATCAGATTGACTGTTGCAACCTCTTTTTTTTCACAAGAAAATTTGTCTCGAAAAACTTCAAATTCCATCTCTGTATAAAGCATTGCTTTTTGTTCGACAGCTTCCTTATATAATTCCCATGCCTGCTTCCATTCTGGATCATATTTTTTCAATTGTAAGATTTCCATGCAAAACCTCTTTCTTTTATTATCAAAAATTATGGCACTTGGAAAAACTGCGGCAGATATTCTTTATGCGCTTCCAACAGCTCGTCCAAAACCGCCCCTGCTGTTTTCTGAGACATCACCAAAGGATTAATCATAAGCGCCAAAAGTGCCTTTTTCTTATCACCCGTCACTGCTGCCGCACTGCCTGCCACCTCAAAAGATTTGATCTGCTGTACTAGGCCATTTACTGCCTTTGGCAGTCTTCCTACCTTTACTGGCTTTGGACCATCTTTGGTAATGGCACAGCTTACTTCGACAATTTCATCTTCCTCAAAATTTTCTATTGCACCCTGATTCACAGTATTTACAACTTGGATATCTCCCCGATCATTATATAGAGAGTCTATCAGACTACATGCCGCGTCGCTGTAAAATGCACCGCCCCGCTTCTCCAAAAGCTTTGGTTTCTCACACAAAGAACGGTCCTGGTAAATTTGAAACAGTTCCTCTTCCACAGCCTTAACCGTCTCCGCACGCAGCTCATGCTTCTCATACTGTTCTAATTCCTCGGCTAAATACTCTTTCGTCATGTAGTAATATCTGTGGTAGGAACAAGGCAGAATTCCTAATTCCTGCACAAATTCTGGATTCCAGGAAATCCCTGTAATATTCATGACGCTCTGGGTTCCCCACTCTCTTAGAATTTTCTCGGTGACATCTTCCCCGTCAACCAGTACTTTTGTGGCAAACACCATATGGTTGAGACCGCCAAACGTAACTTGTACTTCCTGCATGGATTTTCCCAGTTTATCTGCAATCGCTTTGTGCATACCAATTGGGACATTGCATAATCCTATCATCTTTTTAAAATTTGTATATCTATGTATTGCCTCTGTAACCATTCCCACAGGGTTCGTAAAATTAATCAGCCACGCGTTCGGACACAGTTCTTCCATATCCCGACAAATATCCATAATCACGGGAATCGTGCGCATTCCTTTGAATAATCCGCCTGCTCCGTTTGTTTCCTGTCCCAAAATACCATGTTTTAAAGGAATTCTTTCATCCTTGATTCGTGCCGCCAACTGCCCTACACGGAGCTGCGTGGTTACAAAGTCTGCTCCTGCAAGCGCTGCACGACGGTCCAGTGTTGTATGGATTTGCATTGGCACTCCTGCCTTATCCACCATTCTGCGCGCCAGATCCGCGACAATGTTCATTTTCTGTTCGCCTTCTGGTACATCTACCAGCCACAATTCCCGTATCGGAAGCGTTTCATATCGTTTCAAAAAACCTTCTACCAATTCTGGCGTATAACTTGAACCGCCCCCGATTGTTGCAATCTTAATTCCATCCATAACATTCCCCCTATTTTAAGTCCCGCACATTCTTTCCGAAATGTGCTGTTTTTAAGTTCCGCTTTAGCTTTTCCAATCATCTCTTAAGCGCATTGAGCAACAAATACAATGCCCCTATTCTTCCTGCCAGATTTCCGGTTTGGCAGGCCTCAAGCCGCGTATATTCTTTCATGTGCGGAAACAGGGCATAAAACTGCTGACGGAAATCACTGATAAAACGCTCCTGCCTGCAAATGCCTCCTCCGATGAGGACAGCTTCGGGGTCTACAAATACTGCTAGATTTCCAGCAGTCAACACAATTCGTTCCAGCCACTTTTTATAAATGGCCTGAATTTCTGGATTGTCAAGATGCTCAAACACATAGTGCCCATCTACCTGATTTCCTGTTAGCTTGGATACTTCACGCACCAGCCTGGATGTTGCTTCTGCGGTAACATACCCTGCTGCGCTGTCGTTTTCTCCAATCAGCGCCAAACCAGCTTCACCCGCTTTGAAATGACTTCCTCTAACCAGTTTCCCATCAAAAACCAGTGCTGCTCCCACACCTGTTCCAATCGTGAGGAGCACAAAATTTTGAAGCCCTTTTCCTGCCCCAGCTACCATTTCTCCAAGTGCAGCACAATTGCTGTCATTTTCCAAAATAATAGGAATTTTAGTTCTCTCGGACAATTCTTTTTTGAGATTCCATGCACGAAAATTGTCCCCAACACTAAAATCTCTGTTTTCCCCTGTCACAGGATCGATAAATCCAGCCATACAAACCGCCATTCCTGCTATCTGCCCACTGTAACGGTCAGATATGGCAAAAAGCTGGTCTAAAAAACATTTTGGATCTTTTTGCGTGGCTTCCTCCCCGCACTCCAATTCTTCATATGATTCATTTAAGATACTGTATTTCACTGCTGTTCCACCAATATCCACTGCCAAATACCGCTGTAACTGTTTCAAAATTGTTCTCCTTATTTCAGTTTTGCTCTCGCTTGTTTTCGTTTTTAAAGATAGATTCTTTGAATTGTTTTCGCTCTTCTATGAGTAACCGCAATGCACCGATTGATGCATCTTGTTTTGTTTCTATTATCTGTATCTGTGGGTCAAATTCTTGTAATCTTTGCTGCAATCTGTTTCTGATTCGGCTGTTTTTCAAAAGGACGCTTCCTCCAAATGCCAGATTTTTGTCTTCGTCTAATCGTTTTATAGCTGTAAGGGCCAATTCCGCAAGGCTTTCAATACATGCGTCCTCAATTGCCAACGCTGCGGTATCGCCCTGGGAAATCGCTGGATCTAACAGAACCGCCAACGCCGCAATATCTTTTTTGCTTCTTTCTGGATGATAAATATATCCTATCAGTTCCCTTATTTCTGCAATGTGCAATGTTTGGAAAACCAGTCTGCGCAAGATTGTGTCTGTACCTCTGCCATCTTCCTGGCGAACAACAGCGGCAAGTATATCTCTTCCAATTGCATAGGCACTGCCGCCATCATCTACGATATGCCCATACCCACCTACACGCAGACAGGTACCATCTGATCTGCGCGCATAACAGATAGAGCCTGTCCCTGCTATCAATACCACGCCACAGTTTTGAGGAAAAGCTGCTGCCAATGCCGTTTCATGATCACCGTATAGCGCAATGAAACATCCAAATCCTTCTTCTGCAAACGTTTTTTTGACCAATTCCCTTGCTGCCTGATTGCTGATTCCCGCAACGCCTGCACCTAAGCCCTTACAGTCTTTTGGTTCATAGCCCTGCGTTTTTAGCGTATTTGCCAATTCCTTGATATTGTCCCTTAACTGATCGGAACTCTGACCATTTCCATTGAGTGCTCCAGCCGACATCTGCGCTAAAACTACCCCGTCCAAATCCGCCACTGTTATCTTTGTCCCGGTTCCGCCACCATCTATTCCTAATAAATACTGCATACAACTCTCCATCTCGCCGCTCTTACATTTCTCACACATAAAACTATGTACTATCCCGCCATCTTCAAAAAACGCCGTCCCTGCGTTTTTCCATACATAAGACTTAGAACTTCTTAGCTTCCATTTCCTACTACATTTTTGAAAAACGCTGTCTTTGCGTTTTTCAAACGTGAAACTTAGTACTTCTTTGCAAAATGCCCTTTGGCATGAGCAATAGAAGTACTTTTCACGTTAGCCTTTAACCGCCCCTACTGTCACGCCTTCAAGGAAATACTTCTGCAAAGAGAAAAACAGAATGAACATTGGAAGGGCAGATATCGTAGCGCCTGCCATCATTGGAGAAAAATATGTAGTATTGGCAAAGCTAAAATTCTTAAGACCTACCTGAATCGTCTGCATCTTCTCTGAATTGCATACCAAGAACGGCCAGAAAAAGGTATTCCACTCTCCAAGAAATGTTGTGATCGCCATAACAGCAAGCACTGTCTTTGACAAAGGCATAACAATCTTCCAGACAATCATAGGCTGACTGCATCCCTCAATTTTGGCAGATTCAATTACTGAAGTTGGAAGGGATGTGAAAAACTGTTTTGCCAAAAACACATTGTAACATGTCACCAATGTCGGCGCGATAAGCGCTGCATAAGTATCCTGCAGTTTTAACACATTGACCATCAAAATATAAAGCGGAACCTGTGTCACCTGATAAGGAATCATCATTGCTACAAGCAGCAAGAAAAAGAATACCTTGCACCCTGGAAAACGCAGTTTTGCAAACGCATATCCTGCAAGACTCGCAAATACCACATTGCATACGGTCACAACCCCTGCTACCAGCATAGAATTCAAAATCCACCGAAAGGAATACTTACTGTACCCAAAGAAAAACTTGTAGGAATCGAGCGTAAATGATTTCGGAATCAGTGAATAACTCGCACCGCCTGCCTCTGTAGGCGCCCCAAAGGAAGATATTATCATATAATAAATCGGAAACAGCGTTACCACTGCCAGACAAATCAGCACAGCGGCAATGATCACATTTCGAATTCTCTCTTTATACTTGTCTTTCTCGCCATATCTTCTATATAAACCCATACACTGTTTCCTCCTAATATTCTACATCATTGGCAGTCAGCTTAAACTGGAAGACGGCAAATATCGCAATGATAACCGCCAGTAACAGCGCCTGTGCACATGCCTCTCCATACTCAAAATATTTAAACGCTCTATTGAAAATCAATAAGCCCGCCATCGTTGTCGCATTATCCGGACCGCCTCCTGTCATCAAATAAGCAGTCTGGAACGACTGGAAGCCATTAATAACACTGGTGATTGCCAGAAAAACTGTAGTTGGTTTAACCAGCGGCCACACGACAAAACGCACCTTCTGCAAAAAAGTCGCCCCGTCAATATCTGCCGCTTCATAATAAGTCGGATCAATGCCCAATAGTGCTGCAATATAAATAATAATATTCTGTCCAAGTCCTGCGAATACTGCCATAATAATCAGCGAAGCCATCGCCGTTTTCGAATTGCCAAGCCAGTTCTGATTGGAAAATCCAAAAAAACGGAACAAACTATTCAAAAGTCCGCTTGGAAGCGGATCATAAATCCATTTCCACACAAAGGACAGTGCTACACCGGAAGCTATCGCTGGCAAATAAAATGCTCCTTTGAAAACCGACTGGATTTTTTTCCTGAAAGGCAGGATCATGATAGAAATGATAAATGACATTAAAATAGCAATCGGAACTGTGATAACCGTATAAACCGCTGTATTCTTCAGTGCTTTATAAAACAGGTTGTTTTTAAACGTACTCACATAATTGCCAAATCCCACCCATTCAGAACCCAGCGGTTTATAATCCTGAAAACTGGTGACAATAGAAGAAACTACAGGGTATATGGTAAAAACTGTAAAAGTACACAGTGGAAGTAATATAAACACATATGCCCAAATCGCCTCTTTATTTACTCTCTTTCGTTTTGTTTTATTCATCGCTTTGTTACTCCTGTTCTTAAAGGTGTACGCTCAAACATGCTCTCATACATGTTTGAGCGTACTGAAAGGATAATGCCGCGTTAGCAGCCCTTTGTTTTCTGCGTCCTCATGTCCTAATATCAGTCAGAAACACAACCATCCTCGCCAAATGCATCCTGTGCTGCACTTACGATAGCCTGGTACATTTCTTCAGGAGTTACCTCACCAGAGAGCAAGCCCTGGAATTTTGGCACAATTACCTCATCTTCAATCTTAATTGCTTTTGCGCTTAATTCTGCTGGGATGTCTGGGCGCGCTTCTGCAATCTGTGTTGTTAGCAATTTCACACATTCTGTATTGAACTCGTTTTTGTTCTCAATCGGATCTAATTGTGCATAGGATTCTCTGCCGCTGTCACAGACAGGTGACAGATACAATTCTTGGCAAGTATTGGCTGCACGTTCTCCACTTGCTAAAAAGTAAGCAACCTTAGCAACATTCTGAAGATGTGTCTTGTCAGGATTTTTTTCTCCTGTCAGACAAATATATCCATCTACTGCGCCATATGCGTTTTGCTGTCCTTCAAAAACAGGAACTGGAAGCACAATATATTCTACAGGAATGCTTCCTTCTACAGCATCAGAAGCACCCTCTTCAAGCAATTTATTGTTATTGTAGGCAGAACGTTCAAAAGAAGATAATCCTTTTCCAGTAATCATTGTCTGTCCCGTAAGCATCATATTCCAACGTTTTCCAGCATCAACAGAACTTAATTCCTTTGGCATAGAGCCATCATCAATAAGCGCTCTCAAATCCTGCAAAAAGGTAAGCATATTTTTGCTGGTATAGGCATACTTAAGATCTTTGTCAAATGTAGCCGGCATATCTGCATTCTTTACAAAAATGCTAAAGTAATCTTTGGCAGTAACACCTGCACATGCAAAGACGAAACCGTAGCAGGAAGTATTGCTTCCATCACTTTCTACACCCTTTTTGAGAGCCTCGCGAAATTCATCATAAGTCCAGCCATTCTTTTGGATATCCTGCCAGTCAATGCCTGCTGCCTCCAATTTTTCTTTGTTTCCGCCAATACATTGTACTTCACAGTATGCGGGAAGCCCATATGTGCCATCTCCATTGCGGAAATAATTCAAAACATTATCATCAAAATCGGACAATTCATCTGTGAGATACTCATTCAGGTCAATAATCATTCCCAAGTCAAGATATTTGGAAATACCATCCGCACCTACAAATGCAATATCTGGTGGTGAACCTGCATTTACCTGTATGTCAAGTTTCTGTGTCATATCTTCCCAACTGGCAGTTGTCACCTGAATCTCAATATTGGGATTGTCTTCATTAAACTTGTCAACATACTCCATAATTTTCTCTTGATATGTTCCAGATACAGGCGGCAGCAATGCTGTTACGACATCTTTTTCTTCTGTAGGAGTCGCTTGCGTATCCTGTCCCTCTCCTTGTGATGACTGATTTGTTTCATTTCCTGATGTATTTGTTTCCGTCTCACTTCCTGTTCCGCAACCAGACAGTATTCCCACCATCATAGCTGCTGATAATACGAATGCTAATATTTTTCTTTTCATATCATTTCTCCTTATCCAATTGTTTGTAATGCTGCCTGTTTTGATATTGCAGCCTTCACTTTACCTCCAGCTTGCTTCAAACTTTCTCCAGCCGTGACCGCATCACAGCCAAGAAGCATCTTTGTGATAGCCAGCTTCGTCTTTCCATCGACTTCCTTTAAATTTTTTCTGGCCTCTTCTCTGGTACATCCTACCGCTTCCATAACAATGTTCTCCGATCGAATCACCAGCTTTTCATTGGACTGGCGCACATCCACCATCAAGTTTTCATAGACCTTTCCAATTCCTACCATGCTGGCCGTTGAGATCATATTCAGCACCATTTTTTCTGCGGTTCCAGCTTTGAGCCGTGTCGAGCCTGTCAGCACTTCCGGCCCGGTCAGCAGTTCAATCGCCAAATCAGCTTCTGCCGATATCGGAGCTTCTTTATTGTTTGAAATGGCTACTGTTTTGCATCCCAGTTCCCTTGCATACCGCAGTGCCCCTATTACATAGGGTGTACGACCGCTGGCTGCCAGTCCAATCACCACATCTTTGGCAGTTAACTGATGATCCTGCAAATCTTTTTTGCCCAATTCTGGGTCATCTTCCGCGCCTTCTTTTGCCTTCACAAAAGCCTCCTGACCACCTGCAATCACACCAACAACCATATTATAGGATACCCCAAATGTAGGGGGACATTCTACCGCGTCTAAAATTCCAATCCGTCCACTGGTTCCAGCGCCTATGTACAATATCCGTCCTCCTGACTGAAGGCTCTGTGTTGTCCATTGAATTGTCTTTTCTATTTGGGGCAATGCCTGATGAACCGCCTCTACCACATTGTGGTCCTCCTCATTCATAATGGAAATAATCTGGTAAGGTGTCATTTCATCCAGCTTCATCGTTCTCATATTACGTTTTTCTGTTGATAACTCTGATATATCTTCCATAATCAAACATCTTCCGCTCCTTCCTTTTCATTTTCTGTCTTCGGGATATAGGTATGTTTCAGATACTGCATACACTCCTCATAATTGCGCTGCACACAAGCCGAATACAACATATCAATAACGGCTAATTGCGACAGACGTGATGCCAGTTTTCCTGTTTGAAATTCAAATTCTGTAGCAGAAACATACAAGTTATAATCTGCAAGCTTTGATAACGGCGATTCTCTGAAACAAGTGATCGCTATCACGGGTACCCCTGCGTTTTTTGCAATCTCTGCACACCGAACAATTTCATTTGTCATACCTGAATAACTGATAATCACTGCTGCATCTTTGCTGCAAAGATTCTTTGCCTGAACCATCTGCATATGAAAATCTTCATGGACCATACAGTTTTTATTAATACGCAAAAACTTCAGATACGCATCTTTTCCTACTAATAACGATGCACCCATACCAAAAAATGCAATCTTTTGCGCCGACATAATCAAAGATACACTTTTGTCCAATGTCTCCATATCAATCAGCGCCTTGGTATCCTCTAGGGAAACGATGCTCTTGTAGATAATTTTATCAATCAGCTGCTCTAGTTTGTCATCTTTTGCAATTTCACAGTTTTTTCCGGTAATTGTTTCTTTTCGAAGCGCATTTTCGTATATCAGAGATTTTTGAAAGTCTTTATACTGACTAAAGCCAACTTTATGACACAATCTGGTAATCGTAGAGGAAGATACATATGTTGCCTTTGCCAGTTCCCGCAATCCCATCTCTGCAACTTTCTCTGGATTTCCTAACAAATATTCAATAACTCCTTTTTCTGTGCTGCTCGCCTCTGGATAATATTCCCGAAATTTTACAATAACATTTTTCATTGTCTGCCTCTTTGCAATATAGTTTCATATACCTGTCAAGAATATTTTTGCTTTTAATTCTTTTATCCCTTGTTACGAGATTTATTATACGAAGCAGAAACACATTTGTCTATAAAACCGGGCATAAGTGGTACTTTGTTTCACATTTTGCAATTTGCACATACTTTTTTCCAAAATTATGACTCTTTTATGCATTATGCAACAATACTTCTTGCTATAGTACATAACAAGATTACTTAAATGTTGACATTTAGACTACATTGTGTTATCCTATTTTCAGACTACACGTTGTTGTCAAAGATACTAAAAAATATAGCATTGAAAAAGAACTGTTATCCACCGAAGATTATGAAGAATTAAAACAGTTTTGGGAAAGCGAAGGAAACAGCCCTGAATAATTTTATAAAAGTGCTTCTTTCCCTATCACTTTCTGGTTCGTGGCTGATACTGATTTTATTGGTTTGCAGGCCCCTTTTTCAAAAAAGTTCAGCAAACAATGGCAATACTATCTGTGGCTGATTGTGATTGCGCGGCTCCTGTTACCCTTTTCTCCCCAAATAAGCCTTATCGGAACATTCATGCGTCAATTCGAAACAGTGAAGGTACAAACGATTTCCACAGAAACTAACACTCCAGACTCATTTGCAATATCAAATGCTTACAAGCCGCAGACACATTTTCAGCATATAATGTCAGAAAGAGCAGAAATCACAGCTTGCGAGAATGTTAAAAGCGTCACTCCCCAACGAATGGAGTTACGAACTTGCAGAGGAAGTTGTGAGGGATTACGTTCAGCGGAATTTTGTTGATAAAGGTATGTGCGCTGACTGGGCAATCCATGACAGCGAGAACGACAAAGGACAGCGCAATCTCCATATCCATGTTTTACTCACAATGCGCCCTCTCACTGAAAACGGGGAATGGGGAGCAAAACAAAAGAAGATTTATGACCTTGACGAAAACGGCGAGAAGATACCAGTGATTGACAAAAAGACAGGTCAGCAGAAAGTTGACAAGCGGAACAGGAAACAGTGGAAATGCCACACCGCCGACAGCACAGACTGGAACAGTAAGGAAAACGCTAAAATGTGGCGCAAGGATTTAGCCGACACAATCAATGCCACCAATGAGCAGTTAGGGATTGCGGTACATTGGGAACACCGTTCTTTTAAGGAACAGGGAATTGACCGAGAGCCAACTATCCATATCGGGGCAGTTGCCAATGCTTTAGAGCGCAAGGGCATACAGACCGAGAGGGGAAACATCAATCGGGAAATCATCAAGCGAAACATGATGTTGGAGCAGGCAAAGGCAATGCTTGAACTTGCCAAGCAGGAAGTACAAAGCATACAGTATACCAAGATTAGAAATGCGGTGGTCAGCGTGAAGAATGAAGTCCTTGAAATGATTGCAAAAGTGGCGAAACGGAAAGGCAGGCTTGACTTGCCGATTGTCAGCGGAAAGCACCTAAGAAAAATATCCGACCGAACCGCCTTGCAGTCAGCCGACAATGCGGAGAAATTCATC
>OFGR01001313.1_pt1 | contig 20541 bp, 22 predicted proteins | sample 1521811 | NCBI WGS metagenome assembly OFGR01 (sample SAMEA3504098, study PRJEB24116) | mouse gut metagenome | biome: mouse gut; feature: mouse-associated habitat; material: faeces | place: Denmark | collected 2011
AAAATTGCTATGCCACAGCCTTGGCAGGCCATCGCGCAGCGATTTTGTTCAATTCCGGTTTTTTAGACAGTGAGGCTGCACAATCCGCGATGGGGAGGAATTATCATGCAGAAAAAGATAAGTGAAGGTAAGTTAAAGGCTGAAAAGAAGGCACTTTCCGGCGAAGGCCCGGTCAGCGACCTGAAGGAGATACCGGGCATTGGCGCGAAGATGGCGCAGCACATGCATAATATCGGGATTCAGTGCATTGCGGACCTTAAAGGGAGAGACCCGGAGGAGCTGTATTATCTGGACTGCCTGAAAAAAGGATTTCAGGAGGATCGGTGCGCGCTGTATGTGTACCGCTGCGCGGTGTATTTCGCGGAACATGAGGAGCGGGAGCCGGAAAAATTAAAGTGGTGGTACTGGAAGGATAAGGAGTATCCGGAAAGCTAACTTTTATTCTTCTGCCAGTGATTGGTAAAACGCTTTTTCCTCTTCCGGGATTTCGGAATAAAATGTCAGATATTCCCCGGGAATGTCCGCGCCTTTTATGCTTTCTTCCGCAACTTCTGTTTTTACAATATTTATACCATTGAGAGCATCCTCGTACAATGTAACCGTCATATTTTTTTCCGGTTTCTTTCGGTGAAAACGGGAAACGGGGTATTTGTAGGAGACAATATGGTATTTTTCTGCCGCGCCGGACGCGGCTTTTTCTAATTCTCTCTGGTGTTCCTCAGAATCAGAGTCCGGGTCTGAATCACAGGAGGAAGAACAGTGATTAAACTGATACAATATTTCTTTATCCTTTATAGTTTTTGCCGGGTTGCTCTCCCCGGGCAGATAAATCTCAAGCCGGGCCAGGTTATCCAGCTCTTCTAATGTATATTCTGCATCCTGCCCTGCGTCTCTTTGGGCAGCGCATCCTGCACATAGAAGAATGCAGGAGAAGAATGTCAGCAGGAAAAATGCGGTGTTTTTAAAAAATGCTTTGTTCATGGTTATTCCTTTCTTTCAATTAACAGTCTGCATGCAGCAGCCAATAAGCAGCAGAACAGAATGAGTATGGGTGCGTAAGGACTCCATATGTTCGTTGCGATTCCGACTATGACTGCACCGGCGGTGACGGGGAGCGCCGCGTAGATCCAGCGGTATCTGCGAAGGGGCGTTCGTCCGGGGGTCCGGGATGCATTTCGGACGATCAGGCTGTCCGCATACATAGACATCCCCGACCAGACAATGAGAGACAGCCATGCCGCATCAGACAGGGTGAGAAAGATATTGCAGATATTATTTTCAAAATGAGCCAGAAAAAAATACTCTGCCTCGGAGCCTGCCAGCAGGATTGCCGCGCCTGCAATCATCATGACCGCATAATGTTTTCGGCATGTCTCTCTTTTTTCTTAAATTCCTCAAATACAAGGCCGTCTAATACAAGATGTTCAGTTCTGATTTCCTCATACTGCCTGGGAATGGAGAAATGCCAGATGATAAGGCTGATGCCGGCGGTCACTGTCATCCAGTACAGCAGTGATAATAGGAAGTTATGGCATCCTGGACCTTCAAAGAGGCCGGACAATATAAAAAGGCAGATGCCTCCTGTGATTCGCAGCGTTTTTTGCCTGCTGTATGCCGCATATCCGTTAAGCATTTCCTGGCTTACATAATAGCCGCTGTCCGCTGGCGCGGGGTTTCTGCGGGTTTGATTCTGATTCTCTTGCTGATTCTCACCCTGCTTTTCTTTTTGACTTTCTTCATAGTCTTCCTTTAGAAGATAATCAAGGGATATCCCGAACAGATTGCTGATCTGTATCAGTTTGCTGACCTCCGGCATCCCTTTGTCATTTGTCCATTTTCCGGCTGCCTGCCGGGATACGCCTAACTGTTCTGCCAGGTCTTCCTGGGACATGTTGTTTTCTTTCAATAATCGTTTCAGCTTTTGCCCGAATGTCATCGCTGTCTGCCTCCTGTGAATATTTGGTGCAGGCTCGCATGGAGTCCTGCAGATAGCAATTATATTACGCTTAGTTTGGAAGAAAAACAACCAATCTAAGGTTTCCGGGGTGTCAACTTTTAGTTTCGGAGAGAGGGAGCGGCGGGTTTTGGGCGTGGAAAGGAGGGGGGATGTGTGGTAGAATAGGTATTGTGACTGATAGGCGCCAAAGAAGTGATTTTGGATTTATCTTATGAGGTGATTATAGAGATGGAAAATAGGAAAGAAACGTTTCACAGATTAAATGTTCTTCCTGGCGGGGGAACTGAGACAAAGCTGACGGCAGTGAAAGGCGATATTACGGAAGACCACGGGGTGCAGGCGATTGTCAATGCCGCTAACACAAGCCTCCTTGGGGGAGGCGGGGTGGACGGCGCGATTCATCGTGCCGCAGGCCCCGGGTTGCTTTCTGAGTGTAGGACACTGAACGGATGTAAGACGGGAAAGGCGAAAATAACAAAGGGATATCGCCTGCCCTGTGAGTATGTGATACACACGCCGGGGCCTTGCTGGAGCGGCGGAAGTTCCGGGGAGGAGGAGCTGCTCGCGTCGTGCTATCAGTCCTGCCTGGAGCTTGCGGCGGGCAACGGGATTAGGAGCGTGGCATTCCCGTCCATTTCTACAGGGATATACCGGTTTCCTCTTGACCGGGCGGCAAAGATTGCAGTGAGGACGGTGAAGAAGTTCGTGCAGGAACATCCGGGGAAACTGGATGTTGTGAAGTGGGTGCTTTTTGATGAGCGGACGTTAAAAAGTTATGTCAGGGAACTGGAGGGGCAGCATATATGAAAAATTTTACAAGATTAGATTTATCCCTTTCTCTGTGCGGGCTCAACTGCATGCTCTGCTCTATGCATATAAGCGGCCACTGTCCGGGCTGCGGGGGCGGAGAGGGAAACCAGTCCTGCAAGATTGCCAGGTGCAGCATGGAGCATGGCAGGCCGGAATACTGCAATGAGTGCAAGGAGTATCCCTGTGAGACATATGAAGGGATTGACGCGTTTGACTCATTTATCACCCATTATAATCAGAAAAAGGATTTGGAGAAGAGACAGGGAATCGGCGTGCCGGCTTATCAGGAAGAGCAGAGAGAAAAGGCGGATATCCTGCGGCATCTTTTGGAAAATTATAACGACGGGCGGCCTGCCGCCAAAAGAGAGTGCAGCCTGTGTTGCAGGGCTTTTGCGTAAAATGGCAGATGAAAAGCAGATTGTATTGAAATTGCGGAAGAAAGGGTGAAGGAAAGTTTGGCAGATAGAAAAAGAGCGGCGAATAAGGAAGGGCAAAAGTATGGACAGCCTGAAAGGGATGTACCTACAATCGGAATTATCGAGGATGACAGGCTTTTGAATCAGGCGTTGGACATGAGCCTGAAAAACGCAGGGTATGCCACTGTCTGCGCGCGTACAAGAAAGGATGCCCTGTCTTTGATGGGGAAGGGAGAGGCTTTGCTCTTGATTGACATCGGGCTCCCGGATGGAGACGGCATCTGTCTGTATCAGGAATTGCAGGGCAAATGCCGGCCGAAGTTTCAGGGGGGCGCTCAGATGCAGCCGTCAGCCGATTGTGAAATCCCTGCCATTTTCCTGACAGCCAGAGATGAGGAGCGGGATATGCTTGCCGCTTTTGATATCGGCGCGGATGATTATGTGGTCAAGCCGTTTTCCATGAAAGTGTTGCTGAAAAGAATCGAGGCTGTGCTGAGGCGAAAGAGCGGGGAGAATGAGGAGAGGACGGTGTGCGCGGGGGAGCTTGTCCTGTACCCGGACAGAAAGCGGGCGTTTATAAAAGGGGAGGAGATTTCCCTGACGGGGAAGGAGTACCGGCTGTTGGAATATCTGATGGAGAATCAGGGGCAGGTGCTCACAAAGGAAAACATACTGGAGCATGTGTGGGGGCTTGACGGGCAGTTTGTGGTGGACAATACGGTGAGCGTCACGATAAACCGGCTGCGGAGGAAGATTTCACCGGGCGGTGAGGAGGCTTGCTGCATTAAAAATGTGTTTGGGCTTGGATACCGGATAGACGGCAGATAAAGCGCGGGAGGAAGGACATAACCGGGGGAAAGACAGCATGGTATATGTGAAGGATATACGGAGGCTGGCGTAGCATATGTGAAGGATATACAGAGGCTGGCGTGGCGTGTGCGAAAGATAGGCAGAGGCTGGCATGTGTGACGGAAGGGCGGATAGAGGATAGCATGATATGTGTATGGAGATGATATTTGGAGTTCTTGCAGGTTTTTTGGGCGGCGGGGCGGCGATGTATGTTTTGCAGAGAAGGCGGCGGAGAAGGGAGCTTAAAAGGGCTGTCTTACTTGCGGAGGATATTTTGAATGAGCGTGAGGTACGGATGGCAGCTCTGGGGCAGGAGACTCTTTACGGAAAGCTGGAGCACCGCCTTGTGCGTGTGCAGGAGATGATGCAGGGCAGCCGGGATGAGGCGAGGAGGAGCAGGGATGAGATTCAGAGGCTTATATCTGAGATTGCCCACCAGATGCGTACGCCCCTTGCGAACCTGGAGACGTATATCGGATTTTTGCAGGAGATTGCGGAGGATTCCGGGCAGGAGGGGCTTTGGCGGTCTGCGGATGCCGCGGAGGAAAGCGCGGGCAAGCTGCATTTCCTTGTGGAGAGCTTTATCCGGATATCCCGGCTGGAGCAGCATATTATTCAGATTAAGAAAGAAGAGACGGACATTTTAAAGACGGTCAGAAATGCGTTGGGGCAGATTCAGCGCCGGGCGGAGGAGAAGGAGATTGAGGTGTCGGTTGATTTTCCCGGGCGGGCGAGCTGTGCCCATGATGGGAACTGGCTTGGGGAGGCGCTTTTTAATATTTTCGACAACGCGGTGAAGTACAGCCGGGAGGGAGGCGCGATTGCGGTGTCCGTGACGGAAGATGAGATGTTCTTAAAGGTTTGTGTGAGGGATTACGGAATTGGGATCGAGGCGGGCGAGGAGTGCCAGGTTTTCCGGCGGTTTTACCGGGGAAAGCGGGTTACCTCCCAGGAAGGATTTGGGCTTGGGCTTTATCTGGCGCGGGAGATTGTGAATATGCATGGCGGCTTTTTGGTGGTAAAGAGAATGGAGCCGGGGTTAATGATGGAAGTGGATCTTCCGGGTGGTTTATCTGGTCGTTGTCTGTAATGCAGAGAGAATTTTAAAGAATATTTACACAGGGAGGGTATTATGCCGCAATCAAAAATAATTATGTACACTACCGAAGACGGGGTCACAAAAATAGAAGTAACATTTGACCATGATACGGTTTTGCTTTCCATTGATCAGATGGCTGAATTATTTCAGCGGGATAAAAGTGTGATAGGGAAACATATAAGAAATATTTTCAAAGAAGGCGAATTGGTAAAAGAAACAGTTTGGGCAAAATTTGCCTATACTGCGTCGGATGGCAAGACTTATCAGGTGGATTTTTATAATTTAGATGTTATTATTTCCGTTGGCTATCGGGTAAAATCCTTTAGAGGAACACAATTTAGAATATGGGCGACATCTGTTTTGAAAGAATATATGAAAAAAGGATTTGCACTGGATGATGACCGCCTGAAAAATCTTGGCGGTGGAAACTATTTTGATGAGTTATTGTCCCGTATTCGCGATATTCGTTCATCTGAAAAGGTATTTTGGAGAAAAATCCTGGCAATATATGCAACTAGCATCGATTATAATCCAAAGGCAGAGAGTTCAATTTTATTCTTCAAGCAAGTACAAAATAAAATGCATTGGGCCGCTCACAAGCATACCGCTGCAGACGTAATCTATCAGCGGGCAGATGCAGACAAGGAAAATATGGGATTGACATCATGGACAGGGAAAGAAATCAAACGTTCTGATGTAGAAGTTGCAAAGAATTATTTAAGTGAAAAAGAAATAGATGCATTAAATAAAATTGTCACTGCATATTTGGATATTGCGGAAGTTCATGCCCTGAATCAAGAGCCGATGTATATGAAAGATTGGTTGGAAACAATAGATGATTATTTGAAAATGACAAGAAGGGATATCCTGACTACGAAAGGGAGGGTTACTCATAAGCAGGCTCTTGAGAAAGCGCATAAAGAATATGAGAAATATCGGAAGGCACAAGATGACGTTATTTCTCCTGTAGAATGTCATTTTTTTGAAAGCATAGAAAAATTACATGAGTTAGAAGGAAAAGGTTGATATGTTAGAGATTTGTTAGATTTGCTCTGTATAGTAGTAGCTGCCGGGGCATTTGTGACAACTGCCCCGGAATATGGGGCGGGTTGCCCGACAGAGGAGGAGATGCTATGGAGATTGTAAGAGCGGTCGGACTGAAAAAATATTATATTACAGAAACCTATGAAGTCCGCGCCCTTGACGATGTATCCCTGTCCATAACGGACGGGGAATTTTTGGCGGTTGTGGGCACTTCCGGGAGCGGTAAGACGACGCTCCTCAATATGCTTGGAGGCTTGGATGTGCCGACGGAGGGCGGCGTGTGGATTCGGGGGAACAGCCTTAAGGATATGGAGCCGGAGGAGCGGACGATTTTCCGGCGGAGGAATATCGGGTTTGTGTTCCAGCAGTACAATCTGGTGCCTGTGCTGAGTGTTTATGAAAATATTGTTCTGCCTTTAAGGCTTGACGGTGCTGAGATTGACGCAGCGCTGCTTGGTCAGGTGACGGAGAGTCTGGGGATTGCAGAGAAACTTGACCGCCTGCCCCGTACATTGTCCGGCGGGCAGCAGCAGAGGGCGGCGATCGCCCGGGCGCTTATGGCAAAACCGGCGATTTTACTGGCGGACGAGCCTACTGGCAATCTGGATTCCGCAACAAGCATGGAGGTGATCGGACTGCTCAAATCCTGCGGGGAGAGGTTTCATCAGACGGTGATAGTGGTGACTCATCAGGAGGAAGTGGCGCAGATGGCAGACCGTGTGGTGCGGCTTGAGGACGGCAGGATTTGCGGGAGGGAGTGCTGATGGATAAGAACGGGTTTACCCCCAATGATAATCGGACGGTGCTTGGGATGCTGGCGGGGGAGATTGGGAAGAGCAACAGGGGCAGGAACCGGATTCTTGCGGGGGCGGTCTTTTTGTGCATCGTCACGCTGACGATGGTCTTCGGCATTTCTTTCGGAAAGGCGAAAGCGGAATATACGCGGGCGGTGCGCTCGGCAGGAACGGCTGCGTCTGCCTGCATAGAAGGTGCGGACTTTAAGCAGTATGAGAAGGTGCGTGACCTTGAGTATGTAAAACTGGCGGGAAGAAGTGTGCCGGTTGGAGAGGGGATTTCATCGGAAGGAGCGGGAAAAGAAGGACGGGAGGCCGACGCAGAAAGTGCGGGAAAAGAAAGACGGGAGGCCAGCGCGGAAGGTGCGGACGGTGATAGGCGCATCTGCCAGATTCAGTGGCTTGACCACCTGACGTGGGAAGAGATCATAAAGCCGGCTTACACAGACGTCTTCGGGCATTACCCGGCGGAGGGCCAGGAGCTGATGCTGCCGGTGAAGGCGTTGGAATCTTTAGGGATATCGGAGCCGGAGCCGGGGATGAAGATTTCCCTTAAAGTGAATGTGGGGCTTTTTCGCACCGTTGAGGAGGAGTTTTCCCTGTGCGGCTGGTACACGGATTACAGGGAGAACCGTCCCGGGCTTTCTTTCGGATATATTTCGGAGGAAAAGATAAGGAGCTGGGGCTATGACATGGAAGGCAAATCGGATGTCTTAATCTGCCAGTCGGACAGCATGGACTGGCGGGAGACCGAAGAGAGGCTGTATCAGGATGTGGCAGAGAAAGGAGAAGATCTTAAAGTCCGGGCATGTAACACATTGGAAGGCGATGCGGTGAGCCGGATGGCGGGCGGTTATGGCATGGCGCTGCTTGGCGCGATTGTGATCCTTGGCGGCATGTTCTTTCTGGTCCATAACGTGATGCAGATCTCTATGGCAGGAGACATCCGCCAGATGGGGCTTTTGAATACCATAGGCGCTACGAAAAAGCAGATCCGCGGGATATATTTCGGGCAGATCCGAAGTATCCTGATCCCGGGAGTCATGTTGGGAACACTCGTCTCGGTGTTTGTCCTTAAGATATGGATTCCCGGGATACTGGGGAACCAGTATTTGAGTAGTTTCGGGGGAGCAGGAGAGCTTTCGGTCTTCCGGCCGGGGATTCTGGCGGCAGCCGTTGGATTTGCAGCGCTGCTCACGGCAGGGGCGGCGGCAGGTGTGGTCAGACATGTGGTGAATGCTTCCTGTGTGGAGAGTATGAACTATATGCCGTCCGGTAAGATGTTTCTGTCAGGTAAGAAACATGTTCCAGGTCAAATGCGTCTGTCAGGCAAAATGCATGTTCCAGGTCAAATGCGTCTGTCAGGCAAAATGCATCTGTCAGCCGGAAAATGTATAACATGTCATGAAAATGAGAATGAGCCGAAGCGATCAGATATAAAGCAAAGAGGCGGCAGAAGAAGTGCGCGAAGTGAGCTGTGGTATATGGCATGGCAGAACCTGAGCAGAAATCGCGGACAGTTTTTGCGGACGATATTATCCTTGTTTCTTGGTATGGAAGTCTTTCTCGCCGCGATCGTTATTACGAAGGGCAGCGACTATAGCCATGTGATCGAGAAAAGACCGGATTTCCTGATCGCAGGGGAATTCAGCAGTTGGGGAAAGGAAGAAGGCTATGGCAGTGAATATAAGACGAGGGATGCGGGGGAGGATCCCATGGAGACGGAAGGAGAATCTTTATATTTATTAGCAGGGAATTGTTATGATGAATTCTCTCCCATTTCACAGGAAGTCAGAGACAGACTACTAAGCCTTGACGGGGTAGACGTCAAGCGGTCATATGTGATGGAAGGAGGCTATATGACTACCGTCATGTCCAGGAAAGGGATAGAACCTCTGGTAGAAAGGTCGATCCCCGGCGCGACGGATGTGCCGGAAAAAGAGAATTCTATGCTCGAGGGTTTTGGTGAGGATGTCATCCAGATCGTAAAGGATGAAGAACTTAACAGCCTGCAGCGATATGTACAGGAGAAAGATCTCCCGGTGGATATGGAAAGCCTGATCGACGGGACGGGAGTGCTGATCCTCCATGATCATAAGCTGTCGCCGATGCAGGAGAAGCAGGCGAGGAAGAGTGTGGGAGAGCCGGTGTATTTTAAGACTTTGTGGCAAAGGAAAGACAGTATTGCCTGGGATCAGGCAAGTGACGAGGAACGGAAGATCATGGAACTGGAAGATACAAGGAAGGAGTCGGAGACATTTATCATAAGCGGCTTTATGGACAACCGTGCAGAGGGCTTTCCCGGAATACGGCAGACCTGGCACGGGGCGGAAGGGGTCATCTATTATCTGATCAGCGAGAAAGGCTTTGGGAAGCTTCCGACGGAGAGAAAGACACTCTACATGGAACTGAATGTGGAAGAGAAGCTGGAGCCCCAGGTGAAAGCACAGATTCAGGACATCATAACGAAGGAGAACCGCAGGCGGGACAGGATCATAACGAGAAGTGACGAAGAGATGGGAGAAGCGGGAATCTTCTGTATCAGCAAGTCAGATCTTCGCACAGAGGCGGAGAATTATATCAGGGGCAGCCGCAGGATCCTGGGAAGCGTCAGTATCGTCCTTCTGCTTGCCGGATTGACGAACTTCTTCAATGTGACGGCAACCGGGATCCTGGCGAGAAGGAAGGAATTTGAGGTTATGGAGAGCATCGGCATGACGCAGAAGCAGGAGCTTCTGATTGCAGAGGGGATGTATTATTGCTTCATCACAGGAATCTTGATGCTGACGATCGGAAGTGGGGTGCTGGGGCCGGTATGCGCCTATATGGAGAGTAAGCTTTCGTATTTTGCGGGCGGTTATCCATGGGGGTGGACGATTGGATTGATCTGGGGATTAGCAGTGATCTGTTTTTTGACCGTTAGATTGTGTTGTAATAAGACGGGGCAGGTAAATAACGATTGAAACAATGGTAGATGCCTGACAGTATCGTGTCATTTCGGAACGATTTATTCTGAAATTCTATGACAAAAGCCTTCTATTGTGTGATTAATTGATAAATGTGCATAAAAAGGGAGAAAATGACGCAGGAGTTCCTCCAAGATGTGTATTGCTATTTTATGGGGGAGCAGGTATAGTTGGTAAAAATTACTACAGGGGGATGAAGCGTCATGGAGATTGTTATGGAATTAAGGAATTTGAGGAAGGAGTATTTCTTTGCGGATTGGCTTATCAGGGGATGTATGGTTCTGACGATGATCGGGATGCTGTGGATCGGCAGCCGGGTGCATGCAGAAGGTTATACAGAAGAATGCAAAAGGGAAATGGCAGTTCCCGCGGCAGTGATCTCTTATAGAGAGAATATGGAGGAATGCGGGAGGATTGCAAGGGAGAATATCCCGGTTATCAGTTTAGACAGAGGAAACGCAGAAGAGATCGTGGATGTCGGAAGGGAAGAAATAAGCGTGGAAGAAACCGGAGGTGCCGGAAGAGAAGAGATAAGTGTAGACGGAACAGGGGATGTTGGAAGAGAAGAGATAAGTATGGAAGAAAGCGAGGATATTGGAAGGGAAGAGATAAGTGTAGAAGAACCGGAGGATGCCGGAAGGGATGAAATATGTGCGGAAGATGATGTGAATGCCGATATAGATGAAGCAAGTACAGAGGGAAATACAGCTGGCGACAGGGAGGACACAGATGCCGGAAGCCTTGGTACAAGCGAATTATCAGGATTTCTGATTGATAAGGACGGATATATTACAGGAGTTACGGAACGTGTTGATGTGACGGATGGTCTTCTTATATTTGCACGGGATGAAGGATGCATTGGAATCAGGAAAGGAGCATTGTCGGAACTTGTCGGATGTGTGTGGGAAATCTATATTCCAGTGAATATCTGCAAGATCGAACCTGGAGCATTGGACGAATTTCTTTTCACTGCATATATAGAAGTTGCGCCGGATCACCCATGCTATTATAGTGAAAACGGGGTTTTGCAGGTGAGATGATCTAAGATGGACGAGAGCAGAAAGAGCGGTTTCAGATTGTTAAAATGGGCAGATTATGGCATAATAAATATATGTGATGAAGGAGGTAGCCGGTGTTATGCAGACAGGAGATATGATTCAAAAGATTACGATTAAAAATCTCGGTACGATTGATAACATGTCCTTTGATAAATTTCAGAATATGAATTTGATCATAGGAGAAAATGGAACCGGAAAGACGTTTTTGCTTAAGGCATTATATACAGCCATGAAAACGGTAGAAGATTACAGGAGAGGAGACGACGTTAGAAGCAGCGCAGATATCTTAGCTGAACGGTTAAGGTGGTGCTTCCAGACAGAGAAATTAGGGGATATTGTAAAAAAAGGAACCGATGAACCACTCGTCTTTATATAATATTATTTTGAAATCTCGGGAGGTAGATCGGCTGTTTGGGTTTGACGATACGTATTATGACTTGGTCAAAGCCCTGAGAATTGCGCCGCAGAGAGGAAGGAATTATGATATATTTGCGAAATCCCGTGCTTTGTTGAAGGATATTATTGGCGGCAGGGTGGACTATGATGATGTTGCGAATAAATGGTATTACAAAAAAGGGAATCAGAAATTCAGTATAGGCGTTGCCTCGGAGGGGGGTTAAGAAGATTGCGATTCTTGACCGTCTGTTGGGAAATGGATATCTGACGCGTTCGTCTGTGATTTTTATTGACGAATTGGAATCAGCGCTGCATCCAACAGCTATTTCAGATTTCCTGGATATTATTGATATGATTGCGTTTGATATGGGGATTCAGGTGTTTATTGCAAGTCACTCCTATTTTGTTATAAAGAAATTATACTTGAACGCACTAAAAAGGAGACGATCTATCCCCTGTATTTCAATGTTGAATGGATCCGTGGGTTATTTCGACTTATTAGATGGAATGCCGGAAAATGCGATTATAAATGAATCGGTCCGTTTGTACGAGGAAGAACTGGAAGAGGTACTGAGTTAATGAAAGAATATGTTTGTGAATTTGGAATGAGATTTGGTCCATTTTCGGGAATACATAAATGATATTCGAGAAAAATTCGAGAATTCATTGGATCTCTATGTAAATATGGCATTAAAAGGTGAGATTCCGGATCTGTTTAAGAATATAGATTATAGGAATCTTGAAATTATATTTATTCTGGTGATAAAAGAACAGAAAAAGAATGGTTGGGAAATGTGAAAGATGCTATGGAGATGGCAGTACGTTCGGTGATCAGGACAAACAAAATATGGAAGTGTAAAGTGATTGTTATTAATGAAGAGATTGCGAAGAAGAGGAAGTTGATCGAGGGATGAATTTACTCGCACATATAACGGATGCAGGCGATGGAAGGGTGGAACAGGGCTTGAAAGAGCATTGCCTGCATACAGGGGAGTACGCGGCTCGTGGCATAGGAAGCGTCGGGCTATACCATACAGCCTATCTGGCGGGAATTCTGCATGATGCGGGAAAAGCTAAGACAGAGTTTGTCGATTATATAGAAAAGGCATATCAGGGGGAAAAAGTAGACCGAGGTTCTGTGAACCATACCTTTGCCGGTGTGATATGGATTTTGGAAAGATATCATACAGACACGTCGTCAATATGGGAGAAATTAGCGAGCGAGATTATCGGATATGCCGTTGGCTCCCACCACGGAATGTTTGATTGTGTGGATTTGAATGGGGAAAATGGTTTTCTGCATCGTCTTAAAAAAGATAAGAAGGAGATATTCTATCAGGAAGCGATGCATAATTATTTTACACATGTATTGGAAGAAGATGTGTTGGATTGGATTTTTCAGAGGTCAGTTCAGGAGATTAAACTTTTTTTCCAGAGTGTGAAGGAGACGTATTCGAAGGATAGTAAGAGTGTCTTTTTTCAGATCAGTATGCTGGTGAGGCTTATCCTGTCTGCAGTTATTTATGGAGACCGAAGAGATACCAGTGAATTTATGGGCGGTAAAGGGAATGCGGATATCAGAGAGTCCATGGGCGGCGAGGAATATCAGTATCCCGGGGGGAGAAAAGATACGGACACATCTGTCTGGCAGTCAGCTAAAGTCGGAGATCATAGAGCAGACTGGAAAAGACGAAGAGAATACTTTGAGCAGAAGATAGAGAGGTTGAGGAAGGATTCGCCTATCAACTGCGTCAGGAATGCGATTTCTAACCAATGTATGGAAGCGGCAGGGAGGGAACCTGGCATTTATCGTCTGAACGTGCCGACAGGGGGCGGAAAGACATTGTGTACATTGCGATACGCATTGGCGCATGCGGAGAAATACAATAAGAAAAGAATCATTTTTATCATCCCTCTTTTGAGCATCCTGGATCAGAATGTGAAAGTGATCAAAGATTTTGTGCCGGATGAGAGGGAAGTATTGGAGCATCATTCTAATGTGGTCAGAGAACAGGAGATGAATGGAGAAGAACTGGATCATTACGAATATCTGACCGATAGTTGGAATTATCCGATTGTGGTGTCAACACTGGTTCAGTTGTTGAACATCCTATTTTCCCATCAGACATCGGCGGTAGGAAGGCTGCAGGCTTTATGTGACAGTGTGATAGTGATCGATGAGGTGCAGTCATTGCCGAAGAAGGTGACGGCAATGTTCAATATGGCAATGAACTTCCTGTGTCAGTTCTGTAATGCGACTATTGTGCTGTCATCAGCAACCCAGCCTTGTTTTGAAGAGTTGAAATGGTCCCTTCGTCTGGCAAAAGAGCCGGATCTGGTCAGGCTGAATCAAGAGCAGCTGCAGGTGTTCAAACGGGCGGCTGTGATAGACCATACAGATAAATATGGGATGGATTGGGAGGAGTGCGCCGCATTTTGCAATGAGATAATGGAGCAGCAGGATTCCTTGCTGATCATATGCAATACGAAGTCGGAAGCGAGAAGATTATTCGAAAAACTGAAAGAACGGTCAGAGGATCTGGATTGGGATATCTACCACCTGTCAACGGCGATGTGTCAGGAACATAGATGGAATGTGATAGAAGGGATGAAAGAGAGCCTGAGAAAAGTACAACATAGCGCAATGGATGGCGAAGAAACGCTAAAAGGGGATGGTGCATGTAAAAGAGGCGGTGATCTTAAAGGCGCTTGCTTACGAAAAGTAGTGTGTGTTTCTACACAGTTGATTGAAGCCGGGGTGGATATTTCCTTTGCAAGCGTCGTGCGTGTCATGGCAGGCCTTGACAATCTTGCCCAGGCGGCGGGAAGATGCAACCGCAGCAATGAATATGGACGGGAGGGCAAAGTATATCTGATTAAACTAAAAAATGAAAACCTGAGCATGCTTCCGGAGATCAAAAAGGCGCAGGACAGCACGAGAAAGGAGTTGGATACAAGAAAATCATTGGATACAGGGGATGGATGGGAAGGCGGATTGCTGGATGAAGCATCAATACAGAGGTTTTATCGGTATCTGTTCAAGGAAACGGAAAAAGAGATACGCTACCCTATCCAGGATTGCGGCAGGACGATATATCTTGCGGATTTATTGTCGAATAAAAACGACGATGCAGAGCAAGGTGTCAATAAAAGTAAAAATGAAGCATACGTTTTGAGGCAGCCATTTAAAACAGCCGGGAAGAATTTCAGGGTATTTGCCCAGGATACAACGGATATTCTGGTCCCTTATGGAGATGGCGCCCAAATTGCAGGGCAGTTGAAAATGATGCAGGATGAATGGTTTGATTTCGGGAAATTCAAGGAAATCATGAAGCAGGCGAAAAAATACACGATCAGTATATATGAATGGCAGAAGGAGAAGCTTTATCGGGCAGGATTGCTTTCTGCCGTTCTGGATGGAAGGGCGTTGGTATTAGACGAGAAGGCGTATGACGAGTGCTTTGGGCTGACGGTTGTAGAAGAGCAGGCGGTTGATAATTATATATTGTAGTTACAGGAAGTACATTTACATAAATTCATAGGAAGAAGAGAAAGTAGGGCGGAAGGAATGAAGCACAGGAATTCGGTGGAATTTGAAGTAAAGGGAGAGTATGGGTTGTTCGCAGACCCTGTTACGCGTGTGGGCGGAGAGAAGTTTTCCTATCAGGTGCCGACGTATGAAGCATTGAAGGGAATCCTGCAAAGTGTATACTGGAAACCGACGATTATCTGGATCATCGACGAAGTACGGATCATGAACCAGATTCAGACGGAGACGAAAGGCGTGCGTCCAATTAAGTATTATAATGATAAGAACGACCTTTCCTACTATACATATCTGAAAGACTGCCGGTATCAGGTAAGGGCACATTTTATCTGGAATGAGAACCGACCGGAGCTTGAAAATGACCGGAATGAGAACAAGCACCATAATATTGCCCGCAGAATGATCGAACGAGGCGGGAGGCGGGATATTTTTCTCGGGACCAGGGAGTGCCAGGGGTATGTAGAGCCGTGTATTTTTGGAGAAGGAGAAGGTTTCTATGATAATCTTGCGGAGTTGAGCTTTGGAATGATGTATCATGGGATTACTTATGCGGACGAGGCATATTCGGAAGAGACAAAAGGAAAGATGACGGTACGGCTGTGGCAGGCAGTGATGAAGAACGGTGTGATCGCGTTTCTGCCGCCGTGGGAATGTATCCACAGACCAGTGCGGAAGATGGATATGAAAAAGTTTGACGAGGCGTCTGGCAACTTTTCGGTAATCAGTGAGGAAGGAGGGGGAATGGATGTCATGGATGAGCCAGCTTTATAAAACATATGAAAGGAATATTGGCAAAGGGCAGCAAGACGATGTCCCGCTTACGCCGGTGGCTCATATGAATGCCAATGCGCAGATTGAAATTACGTTAAATAGGGAAGGGGAATTTCTAGCGGCAGAGATTGTGGACAAAAAGGATTCTGCAACGCTGATACCCGTCACGGAGTCGTCGGCAGGGAGAAGCTCGGGTGTCGCGCCCCATGCGTTATGCGATATGCTTCCGTATATTGCAGGAGATTTTCATGTATATTGCGATAATGAGAAGCAGCAGAAGAGCGCAAAAGAGAAGTTCAGGGCTTTTTGTGAAAATTTAGGGAAATGGGCAGAATCCGAAGAATCCCATCCGAAAGTGAGGGCAATTTATCATTACATTTCCAGAGAAACAATGGCAGAAGACTTGGTAAAAGCCGGCCTGGTTGAATTGACGGCAGAGGGGACGTTTGATAAGAAGAAAATCAGCGGGCAGCCCTATGAAAAAGTATTGGCGAGGTTTAGGGTATTTGACGGCATACAGGAAGAAGACTGCACTTGGAAAGACGTTTCTCTGATAGAAGCATATACGAAATTTTATCTAAAAGGGCAGCAAGGAGAGAAAGATATCTGTTATTATACGGGCGAAGAGAGAACCATTTCTACAAATCATCCCAAAGGCGTTGTGGCGTCTGATTATGGGGCGAAGTTAGTGTCGGCAAATGACGGGCAAGGATATACTTATCGAGGGAGGTTTCAGGATGCCGGGCAGTCATATGCATTGAGCTATGAGGCTTCCCAGAAAATACACAGCGCTTTGACCTGGCTCGTCAAAAAGCAAGGAGCATATGTCGGGAGCCAGGACAAGAGAACCTTTATCTGTTGGAATCCGGATGGAAAGAAGACTCCGGGGCTGTTTGATGAATTAGGGCTTTTTGAGGACGAAGAGGAAGAAAATACAGAGATTTCTTACCAAAAGCAGTTAAAGAAAACATTGATGGGATATCAGGAGCAGTTCGATGAAACGGATTCTATTATAGTCATGGGCCTGGATGCGGCAACGACAGGGCGTTTATCCGTGACATACTATCACGAACAGGCTGCGTTGGATTTTTTGGAACGTATTTTTTACTGGGGAAACACCTGCAACTGGCAGTATTTGAAGTTTAACGAGAAGAAACAGCCCTATTATGTGGTCGAGACGCCAATTTTTCGCAGGATTGTGGAGTGTGCGTTCGGGAGGGAGCGCGGTAATTTTATTGAAGCGGACGATAAAGTTTTGAAGGAGCATACGCAGCGCCTGGTGAAATGTATGCTCGAGAGGCAGCCGGTTCCATATGATATCGTACATGCGCTTGCCATACGTGCGTCCACGCCGACGGCATACACGAGAGGAAACAGGGAACGGGTATTGTCTACGGCGTGCGCGTTGATCAGTAAATTTTATTACGAGAAAAATACAAAAGGACAGGGGGAGAAAGCGAAGATGAAACTGGATTTAGAGAATCAGGACAGGAGCTATCTGTATGGACGGCTTTTGGCTGTGTGTGAAAAGGTAGAGAGAATCACGTATGACAGAGGGGAATCCCGGGAAACGAATGCAATCCGCCTACAGTCGGCGTTTGTGAATCGTCCGATGCAGACCTGGAAAATATTAGAGGGACTGTTAAATCCTTATTTCCAGAAATTGCGTCCGGGTTCCAGAGAATACTACAGAGAGTTGATCAGCAGTATTGTGGCTTCGTTTCGGGACGAGGATGACATGGCGTTAAACCAGGAGTTGAAAGAGACGTATTTATTAGGGTACTACTTGCAGAGGGCGGAATTGAATAAGAAAAAGGAAGAGAAAGAGGAGGTACAGGAGAATGAGTAGTTTGCAGAATAAGATTGATTTTACGGTATTGATTAAGGTGGTGAATGCGAATCCGAATGGAGATCCGTTGAATGGGAACAGGCCGAGGACGACATACACGGGACAGGGAGAGATATCGGATGTATGTCTGAAAAGAAAAATCCGGAACCGCTTTCAGGATATGGGAGAGCAGATTTTCGTGCAGTCAGCCGACCGAAGCGACGATGAATGTACTTCTTTAAGTGAGCGGGCTTCCAAGAATATTACGAAGTATGAATCCAATGATGATTATGCACGGCAAGCATGTGAGAAATGGATGGATGTGCGTACATTTGGACAGGTATTTGCGTTCAAGCCCAATAAGGATAAGAAGGAAAAAGAGGGAGTCTCCGTGGGAGTGCGCGGCCCGGTGTCGGTTCATCAGGCGGTCAGTTGTTCACCTGTTGACGTCAACAGTATGCAGATTACGAAGAGTGTCAACAGCGAGCCGGAGAAAGGGAAAGGTTCCGAGACGATGGGGATGAAGCATTTTGTTGAATTCGGGCTGTACCGGATGAAAGGTTCCATAAACGTACAACTGGCTGAGAAGACCGGGTTTTCAGAAGAAGATGCACAAAAGTTAAAGGAAGCGCTGCGGACGCTGTTTATTAATGATGCGTCTTCAGCAAGGCCGGATGGCAGTATGGAAGTGGTTTCAGTTTACTGGTGGGAACACAATACCAAGATTGGGCAATATTCTGCGGCAAAGGTACATGATTCTTTGAAGATTTCTTTAAAGGAAGGCGTATTAGTGCCAGCTTCTGTGGATGATTATGAGATTAGGGTTGAACATCTGCCGGAATTGGAACCGGAGGTGATTGAGGGCATATAAGAGATGTATCGGGAAGAAGATTACTTGATGTTGTCTGGGCTCCAGCATTTTGCATATTGCAGAAGGCAGTGGGCGCTCATACATATTGAACAGCAGTGGGCGGAAAATGAACGGACTGTGGACGGGCAGATTTTCCATTCTGTGGCGCATGACAAGGCGCGGATTGAGAAGAGGGGAGAGCTGCTCATTACCCGCGGGCTTCCGGTTAAGTCTGCAAAGTTAGGGATGTCGGGAATCTGTGATGTGGTGGAGTTCCATAAGTCTGAGGAGGGCGTTTCACTGGCTTCGTATGAGGGATTGTGGCAGCCTTATCCGGTTGAGTATAAAAAAGGCCTGCCCAAATTGAATGAAGCGGATGAGATGCAATTATGCGGGCAGGCGATTTGCCTGGAAGAGATGCTGCTCTGTCGTATCCCGGGCGGGAGTTTGTTTTATGGAGAGAACCGCCGAAGGGAGCCGGTGGAATTTACGGAAGAGCTTAGGGGCAAAGTTTATGATATGGCGAAAGAAATGCATGTTCTGTGGGATAAGGGATATACGCCGAGAGTGAAGCCGCAGAAAGGGTGTAATGCCTGTTCGCTGAAGGAAATATGTGTGCCGAGGCTTGGAAGGGTAAAATCGGTTTCTGCTTATATCGAAGGCAGTCTGTCGGGGGAGTGACGGTATGAGGAAATTATTGAATACATTGTTTATTACAACGGAGAATGCTTTTCTATCGCTGGAAGGGGAGACCGTCTGTGTTGAAATTAATAAAAAGAAGGCGGGGCAATTTCCGCTGCATACATTGGAGGGGATCATCTGTTTCACTTATAATGGGGCGACTCCGGCTTTTATGGGAGCTTGTGCAAAGAGGGGGATTCATCTGGCGTTCTTTAGCCCTTTTGGAAAATTTTTATGTAGGGTGGTCGGTGAAAACCAGGGGAATGTATTGTTGAGGAAACAGCAGTATCGAATATCTGACCGGAAAGAGGAGAGCTGCCGGATAGCGAGAAATTTCATATTGGGAAAAGTCTTTAATTGCAGGTGGAGCATTGACAGGACTTTGCGCGACCATGCGCTCAGGGTAAATGAGGAAGGCTGCCGGAATGCAAAGCAGTATTTGTCAAATGCCATGGAAAAGATAAGGTGTGTGGAAGATCTGGATTCACTCAGGGGGTTAGAAGGCGAGTGTGCTTCGGTGTATTTTGGGGTTTTTGACGAGCTTATTTTGAATCAGAAAGAAGTGTTTTTCTTCCGGGGGAGGAATAAACGGCCTCCTCTGGATTGTGTGAATGCGATGTTGTCTTTTGGATATACCTTGCTGGCAAATGATTGTGCGGGAGCGTTGGAAGGTGTAGGCCTGGATTCCTTTGTCGGCTTTCTGCATCGTGACCGTCCGGGAAGGAAGTCGCTAGCTCTTGATCTGATGGAAGAAATGAGGGCGGTGCTGGTGGATCGATTTGTGTTGACTTTGATTAATAATCGTCAGATCAGGAAGGAGCATTTTCGAATATCCGAAAGTGGAGCGGTGGAGTTTACGGATGATGGAAGGAAGAAATTTCTGACGGCGTGGCAGGAGAGAAAACGGGAGCAGATTACACATCCTTTTTTGCAGGAGAAAATATGCTGGGGGTTGGTGCCTTACGTCCAGGCGTTGTTGCTTGCAAGATATTTGCGGGGGGATATAGATGGGTATCCGCCGTTTTTGTGGAAGTGAGGGAGATTTATGCTTGTGCTGATTACATACGATGTGAATACGGAGGACGCTAAGGGAAAGAGCCGGCTGCGTAAGGTGGCAAAGCAGTGTGTGGATTATGGACAGAGGGTACAAAATTCGGTGTTTGAATGTGTTGTAGACCCGGGACAGTGTAAATTGCTGAAGAATCAGTTGTTGAAGATTGTGGATTTAGATAAGGATAGCTTGAGGTTCTATTATTTGGGGAATCAGTATCAGAGTAAAATAGAGCATTATGGTGCGAAGAAGACGGTTGAGCAGGAAGGTGTGCTGATTTTGTAGTTGCGAAGGGGGAGCATACATAAAATGCGGGGGTGGTTCGCACCGGAATGAAGGGGTGGGAGGAGGTAGGAATGAAGATAAAGTATAACTTCTCGGAATCTCAATGAATGAGATTCCAACTGAAAATTGACAACTGAAT
>OFGR01001314.1_pt1 | contig 20515 bp, 19 predicted proteins | sample 1521811 | NCBI WGS metagenome assembly OFGR01 (sample SAMEA3504098, study PRJEB24116) | mouse gut metagenome | biome: mouse gut; feature: mouse-associated habitat; material: faeces | place: Denmark | collected 2011
GGAGGTGCGGGCGGATTACAGCCAGACCGCAGCCGCCATTGAAGCCTTCCAGAAAGAGAGCGCGGGATGAAAAAGCTTCTCAACAGCGCCACCCGCTTCCTCACCGTCAGCCTGGCGCTGATTCTCCTGCTGACGGTGTGCATCTTCTCCTTCCTGGCCTTTTTCATGAGCCGGAAAAGCGGCGAGACCATCAGCGCCGTGGGCACCACCTACATGACCGGCATGGGGGAAAAGGTCACCCAGCACTTCGCCACTACCATCGAGCTGCGCTTGTCCCAGGTGGACTCCCTGGTGGGGAGCATTCCCCCGGACAGCGCCTCCCCCTCCTCCCTGCGGGCGGAGCTGGCCCGCAACGCCAAGGCCCGGGACTTCGCGGCCCTGGCCTTCTACTCTCCCACCGGCGCGTTCGACATGATCTACGGCGACGAGCCCGTTCTGGCGGACCCGGACTCCTTTCTGACCTCTATGAACAACGGGGACAAAAAGGTGGCTGTGGCCTCTATCGCCACGGGGCAGAAGGACGTGCTCCTGGGCGTCTCCGCCGAATACCTCATGGCGGACGGGACCCTCTCCACCGCCCTGGTGGCCAGCCTCCCCGCCGACTACATCGCCGACACCCTCTCCCTGTACAGTGAGAACTCCCTGGTCTATTCCCACATCATCCGCCGGGACGGGTCCTTCGTCATCCGCAGCGGCGACGCCTTCCGGGAAAACTACTTCGACCGCATCCAGGCCCTCTTCGAGGGGCAGGGGGAAAGCGGGGAGCAGTACATCCGGGAGCTGGAGGCCGCCATGGATAAAGGCGAGGATTACTCCGCCCTCATGGTCTTCGGCAGCGAGCGGCGGCACCTGCAGTGCAACAAGCTGCCCTACTCCGAGTGGTACCTGGTGACGGTGCTGCCCTATGGCGAGCTGGACCAGGCCGTCAGCGACCTCAGCCACGCCTGGCTGTATCTGGTTTTCCTGGGCTGCGCCGTGGTGCTGCTGGCCCTGCTGCTGGTGTTCTGGCAGTATTCCCGGCTTCTCCGGGAACAGATGGTGGAGCTGGAGGCCGCCCGGAAGGAGGCCGTCCACGCCAACAAAGCCAAGAGCGAATTCCTCTCCAACATGTCCCACGACATCCGGACCCCCATGAACGCCATTGTGGGCATGACGGCCATTGCCACGGCCAATATCGGCAATCAGCAGCAGGGGCAGCACTGCCTCATACAGCACGCATATAAGCACCGCCAGCATACAGGCCCATGCCTGTGCCCTGCCCGAAAGCTGCCAGTCCGGGAAGATATCCTGTGCCATCCACAGAGACGAATAAAAGCAGAGCAGCACGGAAACGCTCCAGAAAAACGCCTTTACAGCTGCATCTGCCCGCGAATATTCCTGCTTATAAGATAATTTCCAGTCCACTTAATGTTTCCTTCCAGTCTTTTTCCTGAAACTGTACAATTTTGTCCTCATTTTTCCACAGCTCCAGTTTTTCATTGAAATGCAGCAGATACAGGTAATTTTCACCCCTGTATTTTTCCCGGTAAGTCTCTGCCAGCGTCCCCTGCTCCTGAAACGGTTCTTCCAGATAGCTGCTTAAAAACAGGAACAGGCTTTCTTCGCCGTCCACCCGCACCCGCACGGCGTCCCTGCGGCTGCTGCTGTACCAGGCCGCGTAAAACGGGCATCCGGCATCCATCATGGAAAAAGCAATGCTTGCCAGAATAACCAGGTAGGCATTGGCTTTTTCTGCTGTTTTCTGCTTCCCGCTCTGGTATTCCAGCAGAAACACAGCCGGGCATGCCTTTGGAAAGCTGTTTTCCTTCACAAGCAGCTCGCCTGATTTGGCACTCAGCTTCCAGTGCACGCTCTGGATTTTGTCCCCGTTTTGAAACGGCCGCACCTGAAACAGCTCGCTGTGGTCATCCCCCGGGCGGTATTCATCATAGCAGTCCGATTCTCCCAGAAAATTTCTTGCAGCTTCGCTCAGATGCACCCCGATTTCCTGCATGGCCGGCAGCACCTGGACAGAACCGCTGCATGAGAGCCTTTTATCCGCATAAAACAGCCCGGTCAGGTCATACACACGTATTTTTTTCAATCTCAGCTCATAGCTTCCATAATTATTTATCACGACAGAATAATCAAAGCTGCTGCTTCCGGCTGCTGCCATCCCGCCCCGCAGCCATTTTCGGCGTTTTTTATTCAAAAACCGGTTTTTCTGTTCGAGCAGGCACTTGAATTTCATGCAGGGCAGAAAGCTGGTGTTTTCAATAAAAATACGCGCAGCCAGCGGCCTGCCGCATTCCGCAATCGAGACCGGAAATGTAATGCGGCAGTGCAGCGTGCGCACACGATATGCCAGAAAAATGCACGAGCCCAGAAGGAGCGCCGTGCATGCATATCCCAGCAGCACAAAGGAAGCGCTTCGAAACAGAATGGCATTGTAAAATATGGCAGCTGTCAGGACAGCTGCAAGGAACATACGAAACATATCTGGTTTACACTTTCTATTTTGATGCCGGCCGGCTGTAGGAAACCGGCGGGCGGACGGATTCCAGCACTTCTGCAATCACGGCTTCCGGTGATACATGCGTGACCCTTGCTTTTGTATTCAGCAGCATCCGGTGCTTTGCAACTTCCGGAAATACTTCTGCCACATCTTCCGGCAGCACATAATCCCTGCCATGCAGAAATGCCCGCGCCCTTGCCATTTTCGTGCAGGCAATCGAACCGCGCGGACTGATTCCAAGCTCAATATAGGCGTTTTCACGCGTCGCCTGTGACAGATGCACGATATAGGCATACAGGCTGTCGTGCACATATACCTGTTCGATTTCATTCTGCATCTGTTCCAGCTCGTCTGCCTGCAAAACGCACTGTATCTGCTCTGTCCCGAAACGGACGCTCCTGCCCTTTGCAATATCTATCTCGCTGCGCTCATCCGGGTAGCCCATGCTCATGCATATCATAAAGCGGTCCAGCTGTGCTTCAGGCAGCAGCTGTGTCCCGGCACTCCCCTTCGGGTTCTGCGTCGCCATAACGATAAACGGCTTTGGCACCTCGCGGCTTTCCCCGTCTACCGTCACCATGCCTTCTTCCATAACCTCCAGCAGCGCAGACTGTGTCTTTGGCGAAGTCCGGTTGATTTCGTCTGCCAGAAACAGGTTGCACATAACCGTGCCCTCATGATACACAAACGTGCCGGTGTCTTTCTGGTACATATGGAAACCCAGGATGTCTGACGGCATGACATCCGGCGTAAACTGGACACGGTTATTTTTCAAATCCATAGCCCTGGAAAACGCAACCGCCAGCGTCGTCTTTCCCACGCCCGGCACATCTTCTATCAGAATATGCCCCCGGGATAATATCGCTGCAAAAGCTTTCTGGATGCAGTCATCCTTGCCTGTAAGCGCCTTTTTTACTTCTGTCTGGACACGCATGGCTTTTTCATATAATCCGTTTGTCATAAATCCTCCTGACAGGCAGCTTCGTTACTGTTCACTCCGTGACCAGTAACCTTCGCAAATTTTTGCGGAGTTTTGAAAAGCGTGCCTGAAACTGTGATATTCAAACACGCTTTCTTAGGAACTGTCCATAAATAACTTTTGAATAGTGTGCAGGATTTTTTTTCGATAGCACTGCTCAAAAATCAGGCGCATAGCGGGCTATGTAACTGATTTTTGAGCAGCGCTATCGGAGAAAAAGACAAGCAATATGAAAAGTTATTTATGGACAGTTCCTTATTTCCGCACTCCTGTTTTTGCAGCTGCTGTTATTCGTGCACAGCTCCGATTATTTCGTTAATATCCTGAATCCCCTGTTCTACCATAAACTGGGAAATACCATTGATAATGTCCACACAGGCCGTCGGATTTGCAAAATTCGCTGTCCCGATTTCAACTGCTGCCGCTCCTGCCAGCATCATTTCGATGGCGTCCTCTGCATTCATAATGCCCCCGATTCCAATGACCGGGATTGCTACCGCATGGGCAGCTTCGTATACCATGCGCACGGCAATCGGATGAACTGCCGGGCCGGAGAGCCCGCCTGTTTTATTGGCCAGCGCAAATTTTCTGGTCCTGACATCTATTTTCATGCCGGTCAGCGTATTAATCAGCGATACCGCATCCGCCCCGGCTGCTTCCACTGCCTTTGCCATTTCCGCAATATTGGTCACATTCGGGCTTAATTTCATAACAACCGGATGCCTGGATTTTTTGCGGATTTCCTGTGTAATATGCGCCGCCATATTTGGAGCCTGTCCAAACGCAATGCCGCCCTGCTTTACATTCGGGCAGGAAATATTGATTTCCAGCATGCTGACCGGCTGGTCGTTCAGCCGCTCTGCGACATCAAGGTAATCATAAACCGAACGCCCGCAGACATTGACAATGATTTTCGTATCATACTGCTGCAGAAACGGAATGTCCCTTTTGATAAATACATCCACACCCGGATTCTGCAGGCCGATTGCATTCAGCATTCCGCCGTATACCTCTGCCACCCTCGGCGTCGGATTGCCTTCCCACGGCACATTTGCCACGCCTTTTGTAATAACACCGCCCAGACGGTTTAAATCCACAAACTGTGCATACTCCTCTCCTGAGCCAAATGTCCCGGATGCGGTCAGGACTGGATTTTTAAATGTAATGCCTGCGATTGTTACCTTTGTATTCATCAGATATCCACCTCCCTGGCATCAAATACCGGCCCTTCGGTACAGATGCGCTTATTTCTCACGCGGGTATGCCCGTCCTTGTGCTTCGATTTGCAGACACATCCAAGACATGCCCCCACGCCGCAGGCCATCCGTTCTTCCAGGGAAATATAGCATTCCATATCCTGTTCCTGTGCATATTCCTTGAGGGCTTTTAACATCGGCATCGGGCCGCAGGCATACAGGACCTGCGCCTTCAGCTGCTTTTGCCGGATGACATCCAGCACATTGCCGCGGATGCCCGCGGAGCCGTCTTCGGTCGCGATATGGACAGGGCCGTACAGTTCAAACTGCTCGCTTAAAAATGCCTGCCGGTTCTGATAGCCTAAAATAATGTCTTTTTCACAAGCCAGATCCTTTGCAAGCTGCAGGATAGGCGGTATGCCGATTCCGCCACCAATCAGCAGTGCTTTCTCCGGCTTATCCGGAAAACCGTTTCCAAGCGGGCCTATGACATATAACGGCATTCCGGTACGCATATAGGAAAATTCATCCGTGCCTTTTCCCGCAATGCGGTATACAATACGGACTGCCTGGTCTTCCTTATCAATTTCACAGATACTGATAGGCCTTGGCAGAAGCCTGCTGCCATCCCTGCAATATACCCCGATAAACTGGCCAGCCTGCGCTTCCTGCGCAATTTTATCCGTATGCAGCCACATGCTGTAAATATCCGGTGCGATTTCTTCCTGGCGGATAATGACTGCTTCTTCCTTAAACTTTTTGGCCATATTCCTGTACTCCCTCCTTTTTTCCTGCCTGCCACAGTGCTTTCCTTCCTCAGACAGCGCTGTTTTTTGATTCTCATACATATATGTGATATCAATCCGGCAGGCAATGCCCTCTTGTGCATCCCCTGCTGGATTTGTCAGGCTTGTGCTTTTGCAAGCGCCTCCTGAATATCCGCAATCATATCCAGTACTGCCTGCCTGGATGCGTCCGCATAGTTTTCCGGTGAGAACTGCGCGTACTGCTCCTGCTTATAGGCTGCGATAATGCCGCGCGATGAATTGACGATTGCGCCAAGCCCATCCTGATTAAAATAGTGCACCAAATCAGCGCCTTTACCGCCCTGCGCGCCATACCCCGGCACGAGGATATACGTCTTTGGCATCAGCCTGCGCATGATTTTGCCAGCCTGCGGATAAGTCGCTCCTACTACGGCACCGACATAGCTGTAAGAGCTGCCCATATGCTGTGCGCCCCATTCTGCCACCTTTTCACCCACATGTTCATACAGCGGCCTGCCGCCGTCCACAAGCCTGTCCTGAAATTCCCCGCTCGAAGGATTCGATGTTTTTACGAGCACAAACAGTCCTTTTTTTTCTTCCTTACAGACATCCAGAAACGGCTGGATGCCGTCCGAGCCAAGATACGGGTTCACCGTTGCAAAATCCTCAGAAAAGGCACTCAGGCGGCTGCTTCCGACAGCTGCTTTTCCAAGATGCCCCGTGGCATAGGCAGCCGAGGTCGAGCCGATATCGCCGCGCTTGACATCCCCGATAACGACCAGGTCTTTTTCATGGCAGTAATCCACTGTTTTCTGAAACGCTTCCATTCCCGGCACGCCGAACTGCTCGTACATCGCAATCTGCGGCTTGACTGCCGGAATCAGGTCGTGTATGCAGTCAATAATGCCTTTGTTAAACTGCCAGATGGCATCTGCCGCGCCCTGCAGCGTTTCCCCGAATTCCCTGTAAGATTTTAGCAGGATATGCTGCGGCACATAAGAAAGCATCGGGTCTAATCCTGCTACAACCGGAGCGTTTGTTTTTTTAATTTTGTCGATTAATTTATCTATCATGCAATTTTTCCCTTCTATAATATATATCTTATTATTATATATCTTAATATATCTGATTCTGCATGCTATTGTGCTGACTGGTAAATAACCTCACCGCCTGCAATGGTTACCCGGACAGCGCCTGTCACCCTGCGGCCGTGAAACGGCGTATTCCTGCTTTTCGATGCAAAATCTGCTGCATGGATTTCATACGTCACTTCCGGGTCAAAAATAACAATATCTGCCGGCTTTCCAGGCTCAATGCTGCCTTTATCCAGGCCAAGCACCTGCGCCGGGCGAAGGCTCATTCTCTCTGCCATCTGCATCGGCGTCAGGTAACCGCCCAGCACAAGCTCTGTATAGGCCAGTGCTGCTGCCGTTTCCAGGCCGATGATTCCAAACGGCGCGCGCAGCATGGAATCATTTTTATCGGATTGCGAATGCGGCGCGTGGTCGGTTGCAATCACGTCGATAATGCCGTCCCGCAATCCCCCGCGCAGCGCCTGTACATCTTCCCTTGTCCGAAGCGGCGGATTCATTTTAAAATTCGTGTCCCCAGGCACCATATCATCCGAACTGAGCGTAAAATGATGCGGACAGGCTTCTGCGGAAATACGAACGCCCCTCTCCCTTGCCAGCTTTACGATTTCCACGCTTTCCTTTGTCGAGCAGTGGCACAGGTGCAGCTTTGCCCCTGTATCTTTTGCAAGCATGACATCCCGGACTGCAATCATGTTTTCCACAAGGTTTGAAATGCCTGGCAGTCCGTTTTTTGCTGCATTCTCATCATCATTGACCACGCCGCCGTGCAGCAGCGTTTTTTCCTCACAGTGTGACAATACCGGAATATCCAGCTGGTTTGCAATCCGCATCGCCTGCTGCATCAGGGATGCATCCATGACCGATTTCCCATCCTCGCTGATGGCAGGGCTTCCTGCCTGCACCATGCCTTCAATGTCCGAAAGCTGTTCGCCGGCCATTTTCTGCGTAACCGCGCCTGCCTGCAGGACATTTACTTTTGAGGTGCTTTGCGCTTTGTTATGGACATAGCGGATGACGTCTGGATTGTCCGCAGCCGGTTTTGTATTCGGCATAGCCACAATCGTTGTAAATCCGCCGCGCGCTGCTGCCGCTGCTCCGGTGGCTACTGTTTCCTTATATTCAAATCCAGGGTCGCGCAGATGTACGTGAAGGTCGATAAAGCCTGGCATGACGAAGCAGCCAGCCGCATTGATTTCGCGGTCTGCGGATTCTGATATCTGCGGACTGATTTCTGCTATGCTGCCGTCACGTATGAGAAGGTCGGCCACGCAGTCCTGCCCGTTTGAGGGGTTCAGGACGCGGCCATTTTTGATTAGAAGTGTCATTTGGATGTCCTTTCTGAACTATGGGTCTAGTGGGTTGTGTTTTTATTTGGTTTTATTTTATCACAGCGTGAGGGAATCGGCAACTGGAAGGAGAGAAAAAGTTGCGGGCTCCGGATGATGGAGGGGAGAGGAAGTGGCCTCTCGGACGCCGGTTGGGAGAGAGGATGTGGCCTCTCGGACGCCGGGCGGAGGACTTTGTCCTATGGGGCTGTTCCGATTCCAGAATGCTGGAATCCCTAAGTATTCTGCATTTACGTGACGGGTACCGCACGGACGGGCGTTTTGTCCGCCTTCGGCTAAAACCCGCCCTTGGGCTGCGCCCCCTGTCTTTGCGGCAGAATACTAAGGGCTTCCTGCATCCTTCCATAGTCACAGCCCCACAGGACAAAGTCTTCCGCCCGGCTGTCCCCGACAGGTCATGGGACCCTCTGGATGGCCAGCTGGCCGGCACTGGCCCGGGTGCGCTCTGGATGGCTCGCTGACAGGCACTGGCCTGGATGCGCTCTGGATGAAAGCCGAAACACCCGGCGGAGCATGGAAGCGTACTGGCATTCGAAAAACAGCTGGCGGAAGAAGACTGCCCTGTTTTGGATGTGACTGTGAAGGAATATTAGAATCACTTAGCATTCTGCCGCAAAGACAGGGGCGCAGCCCAAGGGCGAGTTTTAGCCGAAGGCGGACAAAACGCCCGTCCGTCCGGTACCAGTCACGTAAATGCAGAATGCTTAGGGATTCTTATATTCCGGAACCGGAACATCCAAAACAGGGCAGTCTTCTTCCGCCAGCGTCCCCGAAGCCAAACACAAAAAAAGCTGCCAGAAACACGTCTCCGCATTCCCGCAGCCTCTAACTCCTATATTAAGTATTTCAGACACCCGCTGTCCTATTTTTTCTTTTTCCCGGCAGCCTGCTTTGCCCCGCCCTGCCCGGCCTGAATGCTTCCGGCTTTTTCCTGGAGCTTTTGCAGCAGCTTCTTTTTCTTTGGTTTTTCCGGTTTCTCCAGCGGCTTTCGAAGCCCCTTCACACCGGTAATGTACAATCCGCTGACAATCACGCGTACCTCTTTTTTCACCGGAATCTCCGCAAATGCAGCCTCGTCACACATAAAGGTCTGAATTTTCGGCCCGACTTTTGCTTTTACAATCGGAACCTTCTGGCGGCGAAGAAGCTTTGGTGTCTGTTCATATACGATATCGGGGAGGCCGGCCTCCTTTAGCTTCATCTTCTTTTTGTCAATTATCAGCATCGGGATTGTCTGGGACGCAGCAGCTAACTGCCTGTCTGACTCGTCTTTTTTCTTCTGGAGCTTTTTCCCCAGAAAATAAAGAACCACAAGGGCGATTAACAGCACTGCAAGAATGACAATCAGAACAACCTGCCACGTACTCATGATGCGTTCTTCCTCCATTTCATTCCATAACTGCCTAAAAGTATAGCATTATTTTAATTATAAAGCAATAAAAACTTTAAATTTTCACAATTGTGTGGTATGGTAGGAAAGAACATCTTATTATATTTAAAGAAGGGATTGGAATGCAATGAAGAAAAAGATATTTATAATTCTGCTTGCGGCAGTCATGACAGTTTCTGCAGGCGCATGCGGCAAGGAAAAACAGGAAGACGGTGCACAGCAGACGCAGACGGATGATAAGAATACGAATGGAAAAAAGGAAGATAATGTACAGGCAGAAGCAGACAGTGTTTCTTATGATGTCAGCAAATGCGTAAAGCTTGGAAATTATTCCGGCATGAAAATATCGCTTGCAAACACATACAAGGTGACAAAAGAACAGATTGAGGATTATGCGCTCAATGCTGCCAAGGCCAATGCACAGCCTGTATATAAGGACACGAAAAAGAAAAAAGTCGAAAAAGGCGATACCGTCAATATCGACTACGAAGGCAAAAAAGACGGCGCAGCTTTTGTAGGAGGCTCTGCACAGGGATATAACCTGACCATTGGCTCCAATAGTTTTATTGACGGCTTTGAGGACGGGCTGATTGGAGCAAAAACCGGCCAGACCCTGGATTTGAACCTGACCTTCCCGGAAAATTACCCGACCACAGACCTTGCAGGGGCAGATGTTGTATTTACCGTAACCGTAAATAAAATCGTTGTGGAAGACCCGGATGCCGAATTCGAATTAAACGACGAATATATCCAGAATAACACAAGCTACAAAACCGTAAAGGAATATAAAGAAGGCGTCAAATCGTATCTGCAAAACCAGACTGCCGAGGATAAAGAACGCGACACCAGACAGGCTGTCATTGACAAGCTGCTCAAAACGTGTGAGGTTACCGTGCCGGACGACCTTCTCGAAGCAAGGGTTGCAGACCACATTACCATTTTTACCAAAAACAACTGCGAGGACGGCCAGACCCTGTCCGATTTTCTCTCAGCATCCTATAACGGAATGTCGGAAGACGATTTCCGCTCCACAATCAAGGACGAAATGCTGGTCAACCTGCAGACCGAGCTTATTCTGGAAGCAATCGTGGAAAAAGAAGGCATCAAGCTGGACGAAGACGCTTACCAGGAATTTGTGGAACAGCAGATGGGCTCTTACGGCTTTGAAAAAGCAGAGGATTTTTATCAGTCAAACGGCGTGACCGCAAAATCGGGCGAAGCCTATGAACGCAAGGTCTATGTATGCAACCGGGCACTTGATAATGTCGTTGCAGATGCTAAGATTACCTATGGCGTGGCGCCAGAAGAAGATGAAAAATAAATTTCCGGCGTTACGGACAATTACGAAGGAAATTCAGAACGAAAAATCAGGAAAGGAATCACTAACATGGAACAGCTGACAAATATCAGGGATTTATTCCGCAGCCAGAAACAGTTTGCGGACAAGGAAGTAACCATTGGCGGATGGGTGCGCAGCAACCGCAAGTCCAAGGCATTCGGTTTTCTTATGCTCAATGACGGCACGTTTTTCGAGCCGGTACAGATTGTGTACGGAGACGGCCTTGAAAACTTTGAAGATATCGGAAAAATTAACGTAGGTGCCGCACTGATTGTGACAGGAACCTTTATTGCAACGCCGGATGCAAAGCAGCCTTTTGAAATCCAGGCAAAAAAAATAGACATTGAAGGCGCTTCTTCATCCGATTACCCGCTCCAGAAAAAACGGCACTCGTTCGAGTTTTTAAGAACGATTACGCATTTAAGGCCAAGGACAAATACGTTTGAAGCTGTCTTCCGCGTGCGCTCGCTGACTGCTTATGCCATACACCAGTTTTTCCAGGAACGCGATTTTGTATATGTGCATACGCCGATTATTACGGGAAGCGACTGCGAAGGTGCCGGGGAAATGTTCCAGGTAACGACCCTGGATTTAAACAGCCCGCCGAAAACCGAAGACGGCAGCATTGATTTTACTCAGGATTTTTTTGGAAAAGCAGCAAACCTGACTGTCAGCGGACAGCTCAACGGCGAAACGTATGCCATGGCATTTAAAAATATTTATACGTTCGGCCCGACCTTCCGCGCAGAAAATTCCAATACGACCAGGCACGCAGCCGAATTCTGGATGATTGAGCCGGAAATCGCCTTTGCCGACCTTGATGACGATATGATGCTCGCAGAAAGCATGCTAAAATATATTATCCGGTATGTGCTTGAGCACGCACCGGAAGAAATGGCATTTTTAAACCAGTTTGTGGACAAAGGGCTGATAGAACGGCTTACGCATGTTATGAATTCGGATTTTGCAAGGGTATCTTATACCGAAGCCATCCGCCTGCTGGAAAAAAACAACAGCAAATTTGACTATAAAGTGTCCTGGGGCGCAGACCTGCAGACCGAACACGAACGCTATCTGACCGAGCAGGTATTTAAGCGCCCGGTATTTGTATACGATTATCCGAAGGAAATCAAGGCATTTTATATGAAGCTGAACGACGATGAAAAGACGGTTGCAGCCGTGGACTGCCTGGTACCGGGCATCGGCGAGATTATCGGCGGCAGCCAGCGTGAAGATGACTATGAAAAGCTGCTTGCCAGAATCCAGGAGCTTGGACTGAACGAGGAAGATTATGGATTTTATCTGGATTTGCGCAAATATGGTTCTGCCAGGCATGCAGGCTTCGGGCTCGGCTTTGAACGCTGTGTCATGTATCTGACCGGAATGTCCAATATCCGTGATGTTGTCCCATTTCCAAGAACTGTCAACAACTGCGACCTATAATCTGCTGAGGGCATCATAAACATGAAAACACGTCTATTCCGTATCTGCATGCCTGTGATTGCTGCTGTCCTGCTGTCAGCAGCGGCAGTCTCAGGCTGCGGAGATGCAAAACAGGTAAACAAGGAACTGGCCGGCCGCAAAACCGGCCTGGAATACATCGACAAAGGCGATTATGACAATGCCATTCTTGCATTTAACAAAGCGCTTGGAGAGCGTGCCGGCATTGTATCAAACCTGGAAGAAGACATTAATTTTTACAAAGCCTTCGCCCAGATAGAAGCCGGAAAGACCCAGGATGCCATCCGCACGTATACCGCCCTGATTGAATACGACGAAAAAAACGCAGATGCCTATTACCTGCGCGGATGCGCATATATCAGCACCGGAAAAAACAAACAGGCGGTCAGTGATTTTGAACAGGCCAGCAAAGCAAAAAAAGACAGCGGCGCCATGTGTGCCGGAATCTATGAACAGCTGATGTCTGCCGGGCTTTCAGGCGAAGCAGCTTCCTATCTGAAACAGGGCCTGGAATTAAAAGGCGATGACGCAGCCAGCTGCCTGGCACGCGGAAAGCTGTATCTGTTAAGCGGTGACTACGAAAAGGCAGAGACAGAGCTTGGCAATGCGCTTGAGTTAAAAGACCCGGCAGCAAACCTGTATCTGGGAAGGCTGTTCCAGGCGCAGGATAAAGGCGAAGAAGCCCGCAGCTATTACGAAGCTTACCTTCAGGATAATCCAAACGATTCCAAAGTGTTATATGAGCTTGGGCAGATTGCTTTCCTGCAAGGAAATTTTGAGGAAGCCGTTTCCTGGTTTGAGCAGGGCCTTAGCTGCAAAAACATTCTGAACAAGCGGGCCTTATGGACGGGCCGGATAGCCGCCCTGGAATATGCAGGAAATTTTCCGGGTGCCCTGGATGAAGTAAACCGTTACCTGGAACAATACCCGAATGATGCAGCAGCCCAGAAAGAACTTCTTTTTTTACAGACAAGATAAAAGCTGGCTGAAACATATATAACTGAGTATGGAAATCATCCTGAGCAGCATTCTCATATCTGACAACGGTATCGTTAAAAAATGAAAATACTTTCAGAATGGGGGCTGTCGCATTAAGATAAATGATACAGGATATCGTTTGTTTGAATCATTCTTTTTTACTATATTATGTATCTATTTTTTCATAGTGCAGCAGTTCCCTTTTTCTATTCAGGGAAGAAAACTTTTAACAGCTAAATATTCAGCCATACCGGTGCCGAAATGAAGCCTGCCGGGCAGTTTATCATCGAATGCGCTCTACAGACGGCTTTTTCAATTTTATCAGATACTCTGGCATCCGCACTTCCCTGCGCCACAGCAGCCGGATGCATACCGGCGGCTCTTTATGCAGCAGGCCGTATGAAGCGCTGGAGCTGGTCATTGATTTTGAAAAGCACCTTTCCTGTTATCCGGCAGCCAGCTGCACCTGACACCTGTCGAATATAATATTGTCACATACCTGGCACAGCATTCCGGCAAAGTACTGACTTACAGCGCCATTATGCAGAATGTCTGGGGCCCTTATATGGACAGCAGCAACAAAATCCTGCGCGTCAATATGGCAAACATCCGCCGCAAGCTCAAAAAAAATCCGGGCGAGCCGCAGTATATTTTTACCGAAACCGGCGTCGGTTACCGCATGATAGAAAACGGGACTACAGGCTGAACGCTTTGCGTTCCCTGGACTGCACATACAGGTCAATCATGCAGTCTGCCAGATGCTCATAATTGACATCCAGCCCGTATTCGACCTGCGCATGAATTTCGGCTTCGGATTCTTCAATCGAAACACTGCGGGCATCAATGCCCATCATCATGCTGCCATAAGGCGTCGTATAGTATGTCATGTTCTTTTTATCCTTTTCAAACACCATATGTACATTGGAGCTGCCGCGCCGCGTGATTTCCAGCAGGCCGTCCTGCAGCTTCAGTACATTTTTGGTTACGCCGTCAAAGCCTTCCATTACCTCGTCGTACAGAATGTAATGCTTTCCATTTTTATAATAATATTCCCCCGGGGCTATGATCTCCACCGGTTCCGGTTCGTTTGGGTCGTCATTGTCTGCAGAAAACTGCAGCCCGCTGATTTTTAAAAGTATGTCCTTCGTCATAGTCTGCTCCTTTTGGACTGCGTGGAAATGTATATGGTCAGGTATATTTTAGCTTTTTTTGCGGGGATTTGCAAGAGCCTGTGCAGCAAAAAAGGACACCGCCAAGATGAGATGTCCTTTTACATACCCTATTGACGGGAAATCATCCGTATCTGCACAAGCACATCAAATTCCAGATTCTCCCGGTATCTTTCCGCCTGCCTGCCATACACGCGGTACACATCCGGTGCATGCAGCGGCAGGTATCTGGCGCTGTCGGATAAGTCGATTCCCTGTTCCATGCCCGCGCGGCAGATGCGTTCTATCCGTTCTTTCACCGTCCGTTCCGCTGCGCTGCGGGATGCGGTTCCTGTTACATGCTCCGCCTGTGCAGTCAGCACAATCTGCTCAGTCACTTTTCCATCGGACATGACAAAGTTTCTCCTGCATTTCATATTGATAAGACGCAGCTGTTCCTTCCTGTTTAAATAGATATCCATCTGTGACAGCTGGCCCGCCAGCAGGTAATATATCTGTGCTTCGTCCAGTCCAATCCGGCCCTTCGGCTTAAAATTCTGTAACACCTCATAGGCATGGATTTGGGGAGTCCCCCTTTTTTCCTGAATTACCGGCACAAGAAGCGTCCGGCTGGCATTTGCCTGTTCATTCAGCAGGGTGCCCAGCGTGACTGCTGCCTGCTCTTTGATTTCTTTTTCATTTTCCGTCATCTGCTCCAGATAACTGCCAAGCGGAACCTCCAGCGAGCTGTTTAATTTTTCCAGCTTTTCCATGCTGCTGTCGGACAGGTATACGAGCGTATTCCTTGCATACGTATTTTCCCTGCGCACCGTTTCCAGAAAGGTTTCCAGCGTGCCGCCTGTCAGAAATTCCTGCTGGAAAATGACAGCTTTTGTATGCGAGGTGTCCAGCTGGCTGCGGTTATTTTTTTCAAAAGTTTTGTGTGTCTCATAATACGTGCTGCCTGATGCGCTTTCTGCTGTCATATTGCCGCCGTCCGCACGCTCATTGGCGACCTCGGACAGCTGCTGGGACAGATAGCAGGATTTGTACTGCCCGTCCTGTTCTGAAATCAGCACCGCCAGCGGAAAACTCTTATTCTCCAGCTCCGTTCCGCCACAGCCGCTGAAGCCAGACGCAGAAACACCCAGAAATATACATATGCCTGTTTTGAATACAAAATGCTTGAACATGCTATAAACTCCTTTTCAGAACAATCATCCGGCATAATAATCCCGGCTGCCAGCTTTACAGCCCGCGCACCCGGTGCAGGAACAGCGAGCCGACCGGCACCAGCACCAGAAACGGAATTCCTGCCACATAAAAGCTTTCCCGCAATACTTCCTCGGCCTGGGGCCAGATATGAAGCCCATACGCAATCCCGTATACAGCTGCTGTAATCACAAAAAACCACCATTTCTGGACGCGTTTCTGCTTCTGGCTCCTGTTCTGGCTGCTGCGTCCGCCAGATTTTACAGCTGACATGCGAAGGGCATTTACGCCATAATACAGGCCGCTTCCTATCAGTGCATACAGCGTAAAAAACCATACGCCGACCATAACCGCATCCAGCCTTTTTACAAAATCACCCGGTATTTTCACCATGCCCATCAGAGTGACTGCCGGATAAGCTTCGCGTGCCAGGGCACCGCTGCCAAAAATCCCAAGCAGTATCAGGTATATTACGGCCAGCGACACGCCGCTTATGACTGCTGCACTGCAGGCCGCACGCCCGGCCTTCCTGCCATCCTGCACATGCGGAATTAAAAACAGCAGAAACGTCAGCGGCAGAAACGCCGCAAAGCACTGCCAGGCCCCGTTGCAAAACTGCGCCCAGCCGACACCGTGATTTTCCACACTCAAGGGAAACCACTGAATTACCTGTACCTGGCGGACACACAGCAGCAGCATAATGACAAACGGAATGACCAGCAGCCAGAACAGGATTTCGTACACCCGCGCCCTTGCTTCCAGCCCGGCCGTGCCCCCGTACAGCGCAAGCAGCAGAATAACGAACAGCGCTGCCCCAAACTCCTTCGTTTCGAGCAGTGTCGCGCACATTAATTCTGCCAGCAGCTTCGCCGTCCAGGCACAGGTAAAAATGCCTGCCAGCGCATAGCAGAAATAAAAAACACGTGATAAGAAGCCGCCCCAGCTTTCTTTTAAATACCCCAGATAATCCGAAGATGCCTGGGAACAGCAGGCCAGCAGCAGCCATAAATAAAGCCCCGCCATAACCATTCCCGCCAGAATGCACCACAGCCCGCTTCCATTTCCTGATTTTGCAAGCTGCGCCGGAAGCAGCAGGGAACTGGCACCAAACAGGTCAAAAATAAGCAGCCGTTTTATCTGCCGTGATGATATTTTGTCATTTCTGGAAAACACCTCTACCGTTCCTTCCCTTGATTCTTTTTCGTCCCGAACGTCAGCCTGACGCGCTGGCTGAGCCTTGCATAGACCGGACGCCTTGTCATCATGGCCAGCGGATAACGCAGCACGCTGTCCCGTTCATCCTGATAATCATTTAATTCTGCGCCCACATACGGCATCAGGTATGGAATGCCAAAGCTTGTCAGCCTGCCAAGATGCAGCAGGATGCTGAACGCAGACGCCAGAAACCCGAATAAGCCAAGCCAGGCGGACATCCCAATCATGTAAAACTTTAATATCCGAAATGAAGTTGCCAGCTCCTCGTCGGGTATCGCAAACGAGCTGAGCGCCGTCAATGCGACCACTATCACAACAATCGGGCTGACCAGATTCGCATCCACAGCTGCCTGCCCGATAATCAGCCCGCCTACGATGCCTATCGTATTTCCCATCGCTCCCGGCAGCCGCACGCCTGCTTCCCGCAGCAGCTCAAACGCCAGCTCCATCAAAAGTACTTCCACAACCGCCGGAAACGGAACTCCCTGCCTGGCCGCAGCAAACGACAGCAGCAGCGAGGTCGGCAGTATCTGGGTATGAAAATTGGTCACGGCAAGGTAAAGCCCCGGCAGCATCAGCGCCATAATAGATGCCGCATACCGGATAAACCGCTCCAGAGAAGCGATTTCAAAGCGGTTGTAATAATCATCGCTTGTCTTTAACAGGGCATTGTAATCCGTCGGAAGAATCAGCGCCGTCGGGGAATTGTCGCACAGCAGCACGACGCGCCCTTCCATAACCGCAATTGCGGCACGGTCCGGCCGCTGCGTCGTCTGGAACTGCGGAAACGGCGAATACCATGCTTCCTCCGCCAGCTGTTCAATAATGCCGCTGTCCATCACGCTGTCAATGGTAAACGCATCCAGCCGCCTTTCAATTTCTTCCAAAAGCCCCGGATAGACAAGCCCTTCCATATATACAAGGTCAATATTCGTATGTGAATACAGCCCGGCCCGTACTTCCTTAACGCGTACCTTCGAAGAACGGATGCGCTTGCGGATAAGCGCCGTATTGACCTTGACCGAATCCGCAAACCCTTCCTGTGAGCCGCGCAGCACCTTTTCCGAATCCGGCTTGGTCACGCCCATATTCGGATATCCTTTATCCGGGATTTTCAGCGCACTGGCAAAGCCGTCAATAAATAAAATAACATCGCCGGTCAGCATGCCAAACTGCACGGCATCTTCGATACAGGCAAACGGCGTCACGTCGCAAAGCCCCTGGCCGTTTGATGCAAGCGATTCGTAAATCTGCTCTGCCCCAAGGCCGGACAGGTCGTTTAACAGCCGCCCTATCAGGGAATTTTCAAAAGCCAGCGACCCGGCTGTAATTTCGATATACGCAGCAAGACAGTGCACCCGGTCTTTTCCAAGCACCATCTCGCGCATTTTGATATCGGTACTGTTCCCAAGCATATGTTCCAGCAGCGTTTTATTTTCCTTTACATGGACAGATACCGGATGCACCTTCCCAGCCGTCGTCTGCCTGTCCATCTGGTTTACCTGTGCCTGCCTTGGAATTTTCTTTTTTTCACGCATTTGCGCGTTCTGGTTTTGATTCATGTAATCGCATTCCTTTTGCTGATTGAATTTAACAGGTACAACAAATACCTTCCCTGCCAGTATCTGCTGTTTTTGTGAAATTATACGGAAAATATGAGATGTTTCAGATATATCGCCCCAGCGGTTAAATCTCAGGAAATGCCTGTTAAAATCATGTGCCGCATTATGCCTCACAGGTATGATTTATATGTGATTTGCTTTGATATTTTCTGGATTACGAATAGTATATCACACGTTATATGTACAATTTATATAAAGTATGTTATATTTTTATGATATCGTAAATACACAAATAGATGCCATTGCAAAAATCATACAGATGCACAGAAAATTTTGTTATGATATCGTAAATACACAGATATACACATTGGAAAAATCATACAGATGCCAGAAAAAAGCTTATATAAATATTTAAAAAAACGAGCAATTTGAAAGAGAGGACATAAACAATGAGTAACCGCGAAAGAGCTGTACAGTTATTAAACGTAATTGATGATGAAAAAATGGTTTATGTTGTTGGCATATTAGAAAATCTAACTGGATTTGCAGACATACCAAATAATGAAACGATAGAAGCCATAAAAGAAGGTGATGAAATGCTTCAAAATGGAACCGGACATAATATCGTAAATACATTAAGAATACCAGTGTAAATTTTTAAATGTGCAATATCTGCATTATAGCCTATTTTTTCAATATCAAACCAATTATTTTATCGCTGATTCCATACATAATATAATTATCAGCATAACTTTTACTAAAATATAAATCCTTTTTCCAATCTCCCATTAAATTAATATACTTTACCAATCTCATCATATAAAATTTTTTATCATCATTTGTAATTTTTGATGCATTGTTATGTATCATACAGTTAAGGAAATTATTATTTAAATAATATACCATTCTCCGACACATTATGTTATAATACTCCATAGTCAGATTAGGACAGCGTAGGGATAGTCTGGTGGTTGTACTTTCCGGGAACGGAAAGGAGGTACATATGGATACGTTAGAAATTTTGACGTTGCTGTTAGTTATATTCACAGCTTTATCTTATCTCGACAGCCATCATAAAAAGTAAAACGGCTATCTCCTACGGCAATAGGGGATAGCCTTGTAAAAAACTAGAAATTTTAGTTTCCGGTGACAATCATCGGACATTGCAGAATCCTTAACTGTCTCTGATTTGATTATAAATGATACCTTGCTCATTTGCAAGCGTTAATTTAGGAAATGGGGATGTTTTTTGTCCCCATTTTTTCAATTCAAACGGCTCTCTATGCGTTTTTCGTATCGTCAATGTGTAATTATCCACTTTGAATATCTGAAAACGCCATACAGAGGGTTTTTTTGTTCTGTTTTTTCATACGCCAAAGTAAATGAGATCGCAGAATCTATTTCTTATCAATATCAAACGTCTTCATTCTCAATTCTATTAATTTCTGGTTATAACCAAGCACTCTTGACATATATTCCAGTGTACAGTTCCGATTGTCAATAATTTCTATTATAGTTTCATCTGGTATAAGTAAATTTACAGCAAATGTATTTGCTTCTGTTTCTATTTTTGAATCAAGTAATAGTGTTTTGTTACGAATAAAATAACAGTTAAGTTTTCTGTGCATGATAGCGTGACCAAGTTCATGGGCCATTACCAAATCCATTTCTTTTTCTGATAGTTCTTCATTAAGGAATATACACCTATGGTTTTTAAGAAACATATAACATCCGCAAGGTGTACCGAGTTGTCCTATTTGAATCTGTATTTTCAAATAATCGGCAATGTCAAAAGGATTTCGGCTACCGCACTTTTTTACATAATAATCAACAATATGTTTTTATTCAAATGTATCCACCTGCTTTTTATTTTTATTTGGATTATATTTTTCCTTATTGATTGGTTTTAAACGTCTGAGCATGATTTCAACCTGTCCAAGAAACAGATCAAGATCATCGTCCGGTATATTATTCCCATCAAAATTTACTGGGCCATCATCACGATTGGTTAATTTTCTTTTGAGACTGTTTAAATCTTTTGCGATATCACGGTTATCCTTTTCAGAAAGACCATTCTGATCAATACCGTTTAATAAGTAATCCATGCTTACACCAAAATACTGGGCTACTTTATTTAATTTATCTGCGTTTGGCGTAGTTTTGTCCCATTTTGTAATAGTGCCATTTCCAAAACCAAGTTTTGCTTCGAGTGCTGTTAAACCTATTTCCTGCTCATTTGCAAGATTTTTTATGCGTGTTTTTAATGACATAATGTTTACCTCCCTATTAAGTCAAGTCTTTTTTCCTTGAAAATCAAGGATTTTTTGATATACT
>OFGR01001319.1_pt1 | contig 20466 bp, 20 predicted proteins | sample 1521811 | NCBI WGS metagenome assembly OFGR01 (sample SAMEA3504098, study PRJEB24116) | mouse gut metagenome | biome: mouse gut; feature: mouse-associated habitat; material: faeces | place: Denmark | collected 2011
GACGGCTTTTTTTCTTTTGCCGTCGTGCGGCAGATTAAAGTAGTATTTTGTTCAATTTACGGTTGTTCTTGCTTTATAAGCCTAATTACATCTGAACTTGTATCAACAGTAAACAAAACATTATCGTCAAATGAAACATTGCTCTGAAAGTCAATTCTGTAACCTATATTTTCAGCATAGGCACATACACTGGAAACAACCGTTTTGTCTTTTATAAAGAGAAGCTGAACCATTCCCTCACTTACTGTTTCTTGAATAGAATTGCTGTCAAATCCTATAATCTTTGCGATTTCTTCTTTTGTTGCATATGGCTCAAAAGTGTATACAGTGTCCCACTCAAAAGGAACGATTTCATTAAGCGTTATTACGTTTGTGTTTCTGTCAAGATTGGTAACTGCAAATTTTAATTGCAGATTGTGATAATAAACAATAGGATTTCCAATAATAAAATATCCTATGGAAAAAAAGGTTAATACAATAGCTCCTAAAATAACGACATACATTTTCTTTTTCATTTTGGAATTACGTAACAAGAAGTCGAGCTGAACTATTACGAATTATGTGCTATTTTTTTCCTTCGGTGGCTGCTTACACTTTTTTTCAATTATAATGACAGCATTTTCTTCAGAATATTTTTGATATCTGCCCTTGTTTCAGCATTGTTTGTGTATTCTCTTGAAACTGCGACTGCATTGCCCGTATATGGTGAAGCAACCGTTGATACACATTTGAACTGTCCCCATGGAAGTAACGAAACATCTTTATTGTAGACTTCCCAGATTTCATTTTTGTTCCATTTATATTTTCCAAGAAGTACATTATCCTTTTTGGAGTAATAAAAGGTAATCGGATTATCAGAATAATACATCATCACCGGACGTTCGTTATAGTAAGTGTAGATTTCGCGGCCCGCATCGTCAAATATTTCGGGAATTCCATCGCCTGTCACATCAATCAACGCAAATTTTTCACTGTAGCTTTCCATAAATTCAAGCTGCATGCGATACGCTTCTGCAAAATCGTCCAAATCATCAAGCGCTTTCTGTTTTTCTGTTTTTGCAGGCTCTATCTGTGACACCATAAAAGGTCCTGGTATATAAAATACCCCATTTAAGTCCACTCTGAAAAAGCCATTGTCTGTAATTCCATTTACCCTCACATTTGTAAATCTGTCAAGATACACAACGACAGGTGAAAGTAAATCAGGGGTTGCGTACACAGGCGTTGCGGAAGTGGCATACATTTCTACCACATCAATTGGTGTTACATTGAATGCATAGGCAGCAGCGGGCTCCTGCCACAACATTAGAGCAGTTACCGCAGCAGCGGCCAGAAAAGATTTCTTAAAAATATTTTTCATTTTGATAACCTTCCTTTCAAACACAAATTCATTTTAGAACTTTGCTCCACTCTTCTTCTTTAAACCCCGTCAATATTCCATTTGGTGATATAACAAGTGGACGTTTCACCAGCATACCATCTGTTGCAAGCAATTCCAACTGATCTTCTATACTCATTGTTGGAAGTTTCTCTTTGAGCTTTTGTTCTTTATAAATGTTTCCGCTAGTATTGAAGAATTTTTTGATTGGAAGCTTGCTTGCATAATACCATTCTGTCAATTCTTCTTTTGTTGGCTTTTGTTCTTTAATTGGGCGAACCTCGTAGGGAATGTTATTCTCCTCAAGCCATTTGAGCGCCTTTTTGCATGTAGTGCATCGTTCATAACACAAAACAGTAATTTTTGAGTCCATGTTTTTCTTCCTTTCCAAAAAATTATTGAGATAAGTCTTTAAAGTGAAACGTCTTTTTGCCGGAAGCATAATCAGCAACCACCTGACCGCTTCCATAGAGTTTGTATTTATAGGTCAGAAGCCCTTCAATGCCTACAGGCCCTCTTGCGTGAATCTTTCCAGTACTAATGCCCACCTCTGCGCCAAAACCGTACCGGAAGCCATCTGCAAAGCGTGTGGAACAGTTTTGATATACGCCTGCGGAATCTACCATTTTCATGAAATATTCCGCCGCTTTTTGATCCTCTGTGATAATACAGTCTGTATGGTGAGAACCATATTGGTTGATATGAAGAACTGCTTCATCAATCGTTGAAACCGTTTTTGCAGACAAAATCAAGTCAAGGTATTCTGTGGCAAAATCTTCATCTTCTGCAGGCTTACTGTCGTATTTATCAGCAATTTCAGCAGTGGCACGCAGTTCTATATGATGTTCCTGAAATGCTTTGATTAATTTAGGCATCAGACATTCCACAGCGTCTTTATGTATCAGCAGTGTCTCTACAGAATTGCAGGCAGCAGTATACTGCGTCTTTGCATCAATAATTATCGGAACAGCTTTTTCAATATCAAAGTCCCTGTCAACATAAATATGACAGATACCGTCTGCATGGCCCATAACGGGTATTTTGGTATTGTTCATAATATACTGCACAAAAGCATTGGAACCTCTTGGTATCAGCAAATCAACCGATTCATGGCAGGAAAGCAGCTCTGATATCTCTTCTCTTGTATCAGCCTGATACAGGCAGTTCTTTGGCAGACCATTTTCTATAGCTGCTTGATAAATCAGCGAAAACAAAATTTTGTTGGTGTGTTTTGTCTCGCTTCCCCCTTTTAAAATCGCACAGTTTCCGCTTTTGATGCAGAGTGCTGCAATCTGGACCAATGCATCGGGTCTTGCTTCAAAAATCACCCCAATCACCCCAATTGGGCAGCTTTCTTTAACAAGCGTAAGTCCTTGGTCAAGTTCCCGTACCAATTGCGTCTCATACACTTTGTCCGGCAAAGCAATCAGATTTTCGATTCCTTGGGTGACATCTGCAAGCTTCTGTGCGCTAAATTTCAGTCTTTTGACAACTGCTTCTGGAATATGGTTTTGTTCTGCTTCCAATAAATCCTGTTCATTTGCTTTGAAAATCTCCTCCTGTTTAGAAAGCAATATTTTTGTTATTTCTTCCAGAACATGATTTCTTGTTTCTGCCGACTTCGAGGCCATCTGGGTACTATCTAGCTTCATCGCCGCCGCCATTTCTTTTATTGTCATAATAATGTGCTTACCCGTCCTTTCTATCATAATCTTAAAAATGAATATATAATTTCTTCTGTCACAATTTTATCCATTCGGATATCATGTGCTTCTCTTGGAATCTCATCTACAATCTGGCACGCATATGCCAGGGCCATTGTAGATAGTTGACGTTTGTTGACAAGAAATTTGTCATAAAAACCTCTGCCATAACCAATCCGATATCCAGATATATCAAATGCAACACCAGGTATAATCACAAGGGTATCTTCTTTTGGATTAAATTTGTAGCGGAATCGCATATCTTCTCTAGGTTCCAAAATTCCCATCGGCCCTTTTTCAAGCTGACAAAGTGACAGAATCTGATAAAATTCCATATTGTTTGTCAAAAGATCGGATTTTGGAAAATACACTCTTTTTTTGTGAGAAACCGCATCTTCAAATATCCCCTGTGTCAGAACCTCATAATTATAATCTGCATACAACAAAACATTGTCTGCCTCCTCATATTCAGGAGTTTTTATTACTTTTTGAACAATTGCTCCACTTTTTGACACCGCCTCTTCCTTGGTTAGCCCTTTTCGGGCCTCAAGGATTCTTTTTCTTATTTCAGCTTTTGTTTCCATTCTTTGCTCCATGCTTTTTCATCAAAATTTATGGAAAGGGTTTCCTTCTAAATTTATAATACCCCCCTTGCCACGTTCTTTGCAACTCTAAAATTTATGAACTGTTACAATATTACAAATATCATGGTAAAAGAACTTCGCTACAGGCAGTTACCAGCTCCGAATCATAGCAATTTCTGCTCGATACCCTTCATCATCATTGGGCGTTTCTAAGATAAACGGCTTGTCCTTCAACAGCGGATGTGTCGCAACTGCTTTCATTGCCTCTATACCAATTTCACCCGCACCAATTTTCTGATGGCGGTCTTTGTGAGAGCCACAGCCATTCATACTGTCATTAAAATGAATGGCCTTTAAATTTTCAAGTCCTATAATCTCGTCAAATTCTTTGAGCACGCCATCAAGATTCCCAACAATATCATATCCGCCATCCCATACATGACAGGTATCAAAGCATACACCAACCTTATCTTTGAGCAAAATAAGGTCAAGGATCCGTTTGAGTTCCTCGAAACTCCGGCCAACTTCGGAACCTTTCCCAGCCATTGTTTCAAGCAGAACCATTGTACTATGTTCTGGTTTTAATGCGCTATTTACTGCATCTGCAATCATGGGAATTGCTGCATCAGCCCCTTGTCCAACATGAGAACCGGGGTGAAAATTATAGTAATTTCCTGGTAAATATTCCATGCGATTCAAATCGTCAGCCAGCATTTCCCTAGAAAAGTTTCGAATCTGCTCCTTCTCGGAACACACATTCATGGTGTAAGGCGCATGTGCCACAAGTGTACCAAAATGATGTGCTTTTAACAAATCGCGTAGTTTTTCAGCGTCTTTGGGATCTATCGTCTTTGCAGATCCTCCTCTTGGGTTTCTTGTGAAAAAAGCAAAGGTATTTGCGCCTAAGCTGATTGCTTCCTTTCCCATTATTTCAAGTCCCTTTGACGATGCTAAATGATTTCCTATATACATAAATTTAATTCCTCCTCCTTTATTTTTATGTATTCTCGAAATCTCTTTACACACAAATATTAACCACAAGTGCAAAGAAGATTTTGGGTGTTATACCAATGGTGCAAAAATACGAAGAACGTTATTAATAAGATTATGCACCAGTTCATTTTTTTCATCCTGCAACGTGCGTTCTCTGCTGACATGCATTGATTCCTCAAAATCGTTTTTTAAATCTTCAAGCAAAGAAGCCTTATAAAAAAGTGCATTGCATTCGTAATGAAGATACAGACTCCTGTAGTCAAGGTTGACCGTTCCGATTGAACCAATTCGGTCATCGACCAGGCTTGCCTTTGCGTGAACAAATCCAGGCGTATATTCATAAATTTTGACGCCAGCTTCCAAAAGAACACGATAATAACTTCTTGACATTCGGTACACAACCTTTTTATCTGGTATTCCCGGCATGATAATTCTAACATCAATACCCTTTTTTGCTGCTCTCACAAAAGCATCTAACAAACCATCTCCCAACAATAAATAGGGGGTGTAAAACCATGCATATTCTGTTGACTGACTGAGTAAGTCGATGTATAAATTATTACTTGCAGCATCTTCCCTATTTGGGGAGTCATAATATGGCAGCACATAACCATCAAATGGAGCTTTTCTTTCTAAATAATTTCTGCCCAAAGAAATACCAATTAGTTCTTTTGAGATTTTATTGAAAGAAGATGCATTCCAAAATTCTATAAACATGTATGTATAACTTTTCACGGCGTCTCCTGTTATGCGAAAACCAATGTCCTTCCAGTACCCAAATGGATGTTCTTCATTAATATATTCATCTGCAAGATTGATTCCGCCGCTGAACGCTACTGCCCCATCCACTACCATTATCTTGCGGTGATCTCTGTTATTTAATGCACCGCTTATGATAATCAGAGGATTAAATTTCTCACATTTAATGCCCTTTTTCAACAAAGATATTCTATTTTTTGTGGAAAACGTTCCGAAACTACCAATATCATCATATAAAACACGAATGTCTACGCCCTCTTTCACTTTCTGTTCCATGATATCTACCATAGCCCCCCACAACACGCCTTCTTGAATAATAAAGTATTCAAGAAAGACATACCGTTTTGCTTCTTTAAGGGCAGTTAACATTTGCTCAAAGAGCAGCTCTCCGACTGGATAATACTGTGCTGTTTCATTTTTTAGTACAGGAAAACCTGTCATGTGTTTGACATATCCAAAGGTCTGTGCAACACTTTTATTTTCGGTTTCCAATGCCTTCATTAGTTCTGTGTCATCGTTTAACTGAACAGGTATGGTAATATTTACATCCTTGATTCTCTGTTCAAGCTGTTTGCCAGTCCGTTTGTTGCCATAGAAGAGATACATGAATGCACCTGGCAGCGGCGCCAAAAATATCACGAGAAGCCATAGCATTTTATATGCGCCTTCGTCCTTTTTGGCAATCAGATAAAGGGTAAACAGCGTGGAAAGAACAGATAATATCGTGTAAAAAAAAGTCGCAAATGGTGCGAGCCATTTTGCTAGAACAAATATAATAAATCCCTGTAAAAATATGACAGGAATAATTGAAACGATTCTGCCAATAACGATTCTTGTGGTGCTTGTCTTTCTTATTTTTTTCATATGTTTTCACTTCTTTCTTTTGCACACTTCGAGCAGAATTATTTATGCAGGTTTTCTATAAATTCCGTAAAATCAAAGTCTGCATTTTTATTTGCTTTAAAGATTGTTCCGTAGTTTCTTCCCTCCATTATTCGGTGAATGACACGTACATCTTTGCCATTTGCAATCACCATGTCTGCTCCTGAATAGGTAGCAATTTTTGCCGCAATGATTTTGGTCTCCATACCACCAGTGCCAACGCTGCTTCCTGTGGAACCTTTTCCCATGCGGATGAAATCATCGGTCAGGCTTTCGACCTCAGATATAAACTTAGCATCTGGATTTTTGCGCGGATCATCGGTAAACAAACCGTCAATATCCGATAGCAAAATCAGCAAATCTGCGCCTATAAGCGCTGTAACAAGCGCAGAAAGCGTATCATTGTCTCCGATAACGTCCTCTACTTCAAAGGTTGAAATCGTATCGTTTTCGTTGACAATCGGAATGACCTCCATAGCAAGCAGCTCATGAAATGTGTTTTGCGCATTTTTTCTGTTTAAATCAGAAACGATAGTATGTCTAGTAATTAAAATCTGGGCAGCAAGATGGCTGTATTCCGAAAAAATTCTCTGGTATGTAGTCATCAGCCTCGCTTGTCCTATCGCTGCACATGCCTGTTTCTGAGCCAGTGTAAGTGGCGGTTTGATATGAAGGGATTTCCGGCCACAGCCAATGGCTCCTGATGTCACAAGAATGACATCTTTTCCCTGATTTCTGATATTGCATAGTTCTCTTACAAGGATATCCATCTTGGTGTAATCAAGATCCCCCGTTTCAGGATGTTGCAAAGAAGAGGAACCAATTTTTACCACAATTCTTTTCTTTGATTTTAATTTTTCCCGCAGCGTATCTGTTGCATTTCCTATATTCTTTTTATAATCCTGCTGCCATTCAGCATTTGTCTGTTGCATGTTCTCCTCCATTTCGAAGTGTTTTCCTACAGTTCCTTATGTATTCTCAGAGTTTCTTTGTACTTGATTATGTGGCTGATTTTCCGAGAGTACATATTTATAAGTATCTCTCTACAGTATAGCCCATACGTTTTGATTTTACAACGAAATAATCATTCCTGCTTATATACGCACAAATACGGCAGCAGTTTTTTAGCACTGCTGCCGTATTGTAGTTATTTATAATTATTTATAATATCGTATTTATTCTGTTTCCCGCAGTCTTTCAACTACAGATTTTTTTACCATAAAACGGTATGCCCAATAAGGTATCAATATTCCTAAGAGTGTAAACAATGGTGCGATGATAAATATCGGAGATATCGTAAATTGATACGTAAGGAACCAAAATGCACTGCTAAGAATATTGCTGGTAAGTGGTGCCGTGAGAATTGTAAGAACCAGCGCTGTCAATACCGCTCCTGCTGATTCATACACTCCCTCTAAAACAAGCATCTGTTTTAACTGTTTTCCAGTCATACCCACTGCCTGGAGCATGGCAAGCTCCTGTTTCCTGGAAAGAATTCCTGTGACAATAGAATTCATAAAATTCAAAATTCCTACAAGAGCCACAATAAAACTAAGTGCGCTTCCCACAAACATAAACATATTTTTGAATGATGAAAATTCAGATTCCTTTGTTTTGCGGCTCTCATACCCATAATCGTCTGCTACATTTTGGGTATAATCTTCCAAAAAGGTTTCCATTTTATCAATGTCTCCAGGTCTTGAATGGTCCATATCATATGCATAATACATTACTGCTGAAGAATTCGTATCTTTGAGAAAGGTATCTGCATTCATGACAAACTGATCTGTACCATAGGAACGATAATCGAGCTGTGGTGGAACAATGACAAGGGCTACAACTTCGTATTCTTTATCATGATACGTTGTTGGTCTTGATGCAACTGGCACGTCGATCGGAATATTATCAATATCTTCATAGATTTCACCTGTCTCAATATTATAAAATTCATATTCTTCCACATACCGGATTTTTACGGTATCGCCTACCTTTGCCCAATTCCAGTATCTATCCCACTCAGGTTCACCATAGTCATCGGCAACATATACTGCTGCCATATAATTTCCGCCTTCATAAAGTTTGTCAAGACTACCTTCCAAAACCCTCAGTTTGTCTAGACAGAAGTCTTCCATTCCATAAAGCTTGGTATCATCCATAACCCATCCATTTTCTTTTACAGCGCTATCAAACATTATGTCTACTTGTTCCTGCGGCATATGTCTTGAATGTCGTCCCTTGTAGTGTGACTCTGGAACAAATTCACTCGCAAAAAAACCATAAGTCTTTCCGCTGTCAGCAATTCCCGTTTGCTCTTTAATCTCTGTTATTACGTTCTCCTCAACAGCAATATTCTCACTCCAGAATATACCGTTTGTTTCAAGATGCGAAGCGTTTGCCACTAAATAATCCGCTACTATAAATTTATTGATATATTTTTCCATATCAAAGGAATTTGCAAAAGTCACTGTTATATTCAAAAGTACAACTGCAAGTGCCAGAGAACTGATAGTCACTGCTGTCTTTATACGGTTTCTTCCAATATTGGCCCATGCCATTTTTGATACAGAAGCACCCTTTTTTGACTTTTTCACAGTACGTTTTATAGTAGCTCCCTCTACATAGCGAAGTGCCTCTATTGGCGAAACCCTGGCAGCATACTTGGCCGGTTTTCGGCAGGATATCACCACTGTAAGCAATGTAAATACAGCAGAGAACAGAAATATCAACGGATTGGCTGAAAACGAATCAAGGCTTATTGCATCCATTTGTGTGCCAATTATCTTTGCCAAAACAACACCGCTAAAATACCCTGCTGCCATTCCAAGCGGTATGCCTATTACCGACAAAGAATATGCCTGAATATACAATATCTTTCGAATTTGCCGCCCCGTTGTTCCTATCGTTTTGAGCATACCATAAAAACGGATATCATTTGATACTGATATCTGAAAAACATTGTAGATAATCAAATATCCCGTAAAGATAATTAAGGCAAGAACCCCTACAACAGAAATGATTGTCATAATATCCAGACTGCTGTCAAGTTGGGCTGACATATACCCCCAATTCACCCCAGTACTAATAAAATTATCCTTGCTCTGATCTTCATTTTGATAGCCATGGCGTTCAAGGATAGTCTTGTTATTTTCAGCAATATTTCTACTGCTTTTGTACATAACATTCAGCATGTAAGTACCAATTTCTTTGTCCAGATTCGCTGCGTCAAATTTACAAATAATCTCATCAAGTCTGCTTTCCGGCACCAAAATGTGATTCGCTACAGTAGCCCCGTCGTATTCCCACCATCCGCACAAAGTAAATGTCTCCATTACAGTTTGTGTGCCATTAACAATCGGAATCGTAAATTGGGCTCCAATCTTAGGCTCTACACCAAGAAGTCTTAGTATCTCCAAATCTGTTGCCGCCTCATTTGTTCCTTCTTTTGGAAGTCTTCCCTCGATTGGATCCAGAAACATCCATTTTGCACTGTTTTGATCGCACCAGCTAATCTCCACATGACTTTTGTGAAACGGTTTTTCGACCGCCATACCAGCAACACGCCGGATCCCATATTCTTTGATAAGCGGATCATCTTTTAACTCCTGAAACTGCTCATAAGTCAGATATTTGAATCCACCATGTTCATATCCGCCAACCTGTCTGAAATTTTGCTGTTCAATACCATGTACGAGAGATATTACAATCGTAAAAAGCGCTGTGAACAGTAAGGTGGTAAGCGCTATTGCCAAAATAGCAACAATATTTTTGAGCTTGGCCGAACGCATATTTTTAAGGCTTATATTTCGTATGCATTTTCTGTTTGATACTTTCATACTGTCTGACCTCCATTCTGTCTGGTCACAATATGTCCGTCCTCGATGCGAATAATGCGGTCTGCAAGCTGGGCAATTTCTTCATTGTGCGTAATCATCACAATCGTCTGCATATATTTTCGGCTTGTTATTTTCAGCAGTCCCATTACATCTTGACTTGTCCTGCTGTCAAGGTTTCCGGTTGGTTCATCTGCAAGAATAATTGCAGGTTTTGCCGCCAGTGCTCTTGCAATTGCCACACGCTGCTGTTGCCCTCCCGAAAGATTGTTTGGCAGATTGGACAGTTTATTTGATAAGCCCAATGTATCTATAATACCATCTATATAATTCTTATCTGGCTCATTTCCATCAAGCTGTACAGGCAAAACGATGTTTTCATAGACATTCAACACAGGAACCAAATTATAGTTTTGAAAAATAAAACCTATTTTCCGGCGCCGGAATATGGTTAGTTCCTCATCTTTAAAGCTAAAGATTTCCTTTCCATCTACGGATACAACGCCTGATGTTGGTCTGTCTAATCCGCCAAGCATATGTAGCAGCGTTGACTTTCCGCTTCCTGATGTGCCAACCACAGCGACAAATTCGCCTTTTTCGACAGGCTTACACCGTCCAAAGCGTGTACTTCATTTTCCCCACTTCCATAAATTTTTTTCAAATTATTTGTTGATAAGATATCCATAACACTCCTCCTTGTATGTGATGCAATATTAACTTCTTTGAATCATATTATCACATATAATTCTTTCCACATTCTTTCTGAAGCAAAATGAATTCTTACAAATTTGAAAGATTTTTGATAGAGTATTATAACTGCTATGCGAATCATCTTATCTTGGAAGATAGATAAAAAACCTTGTTCCTTTCCCTAATTCGGACATAACCTTTATATATCCATTTTCAGATGAAATAATTTCTCTTGCAAGATATAGTCCCACACCTGTCCCCTGTATTTGATTCACAGACTGCGAACGATAAAATCGTTTAAAAACAAGTGTTGATTCCTCCTCAGATATCCCAATTCCAGTATCTGCTATCTCAATGCAGCAAAACATTTCATAGGGTTTTATAGCTATTGTGATACCGCCTTTGTCTGTATATTTTATGGCATTTTCAACAATATTCCCCACTGCTTCCATAGTCCATTTCTTATCATATTTTGCCCAATAACTATCTTCGCCGTGATTATCATCCGACTGCATGTAAGTAAACGACAATCCTTTTTGCAGTGCAAGTGATTCATACTGATGAAAAATCTCGTTTGCCAAATCCTTTAAATGATTACGAACAATATTTACTGTGATAATACCTGTTTCAAGCCTTGATAGCTTTACCAATGATGCTATCAGAAACGTTAGCTTTTCTGCCTGCTGGTGCAGTGCATCAAGATTTTGATAGTCTTCATCGCATGTGCTGCTCTCCATCAACATCTCACTGTACAACAAAATATTGGATATTGGCGTTTTCGTCTGGTGTGAGATGTCTGTGATCAACTCCTTAATTTTTCTCCGATCCTCTTTTATATTTTGGGAGGATATCTGTGAGGCACGCAGATAATGAGAAAACTTGCTTTCAAGTGCAGAAAGTTTTGATTCATCATAAACAGTCTCACTAAAAGTCCCTTCTATCACATGGTCCATCATAGTATTCAGATGTTCAAATGTTTTCAGGGTATAGTATCTGTAAATTAGCACAATACAAATCGCACAAATGAGTATGACACATGATATATAAAACATTTCGTTTTCCTTATCCTTTCCAAGTATATCCGATACCATATATTGTTTTGATATATTGCTGTGCAGACAGTTTATCCCGAAGTCGTTTAATAGAAACAGACAATGCATTTTCGTCAACATACTCCGCCCCGTCTGTCCAGATAAAATCTATCAGAAAGCTGCGGCTGAGCGTAACCCCTCTATTATTTACAAGGCACCACAAAAGTTTTTGTTCTGTTTTGCTCAGTTCAATCAGTGTATCTTTGTAGGAAAATTGCATTTTAACAAAGTCAAATACATATGCATCAATTTTAACTGTCGTAAGCTCTCTCTTTTCAGCATTAGATGGTTCTTGTGTCTTTTCATTTCCGCTTATTTCTATGTTCCAATTTCTAAGCTGTGTATTAACGCGCGCCCGCAGAACAGCCAAACTAAAAGGCTTTGTAATATAATCATCTGCACCTGCCTCCAGTCCTGCTACAATATCCATCTCTAAGTCATTTGCTGTGAGCATAATAATCCTTGCGTTGCACATTTGCTTTGCTTCACAGAGAAAATCAAATCCATCTCCATCAGGCAAATTTACATCCAGTATCAACAATGCATAATTTTTCTGCCGTATTTTGGCGCGCGCTGATTTTAAAAGCCCACAGCTCTCCGCTTTAAGTCCTTGAGACAATAACGCACGGCACAATCCTGCGGCTAATGTCTCATCATCTTCTACAATTAATATTTCGAATGTATTTTCCAATATAAATGCTCCTAATCTTTTTAACTTGTTTTTACTCCTGATTATACCATGCATTGTCTGCTTTTAAAAGCATTACAAATTTCAAGAAGCAAAAGCTTGTCACCCCATCGTTTCTTCTGCTGATATCTTTTGAAAATTCTCACATGCAAAGAAATCATTAATTGAAACCTTTAAAGCTTGAGAAAGTCCCCATAATTCTATGTCTGTAACAGTCCTTGTACAGTCTTCAATTCTGGAAATAGACCCTCGACAAATATAAATGGCCATGGTTTCTAGTTTATCTGATAAATCCTGTTGGCTCATTTTCAATGCCTTTCTGTAAAATTTAACCTTTTTTCCCACCATATTTTTGGCTTCTGTGTCAATAATTCTCGCCATAAATTTCATTCTCCTTCTCTCATATTTTTTAAAAATGTCTTGTCATAGGACAAAAAATATGATAGGCTGTTTTTAGAAATTTATTGTCCTATCATAGGACAATATGCGCAGAATTTTCAAAAAAATACAGATATTCTTAGCACTATTTTGTGCCTGATTTTACCAAAAATACCATACATGAACTGTTACAAATGGAGGACTTTTAAATGGACTTAAGAAAAATATTATGTGTAATGGCTGTTTCGACAGTTACTGCAATAATAGGCTTATCAGCAGACGTATCATCTTTTGTACATGCCAAGGATGCTCAATTTTTTGATTTAGATGAGATTTTAAAGCGTGAATATACACTTTATCTGAAGAAAGATTATGCTGGAATGTATGCACTGGAAAAAACAGATATGTTTAAGAATTGCGTACAGCAGATTTTGATATCTGGCCGCGACCGCTACATTTGCGATATTGATGGTACTGTCAAGGCAATGCTGTATATTACTTCTGAAAAGGATTATTATTGGTATTTTGGTCAGATAGAGAATCATCTGCGGCATGGAATTGGAACCACTATAGAATTTGCCGAATCAGAAACATATGTTTCTCTCTATACAGGAAAATATTTTATGGACAATCCATATAATGTAGAATTACGGGAAAAGCTTTTGAATTTCTGCTTGCTTCATTTTTGATACCTCATTTTTTAATTCTTCCATTTTCTTATTACCATAAAAAAATCAATACTCATATTGACAATTGAAGTATATACTGTTAGAATTACACAAAACAAAGGAATGATAAACTCATGATTAAACTTTCAATAACAATGAACAAAATGAACCAGCAACAGCAGCTTATTGTCAAAATTGACAACGGGCTTTTTGAGTTGTGTTCATAACAAGTGTCCTATCTTAGTTAATCTGAACCAAACGGTCAAAGGCTCGATGCGAGTTTTTGGCCGTTTTTATTTTATCGAAGCGACGCTATCCTTTAGTGCCATCGCGCAGCGATTTGAATTTAAAAAAATTATTTTTTGGTGTCAGTTTCGATTTCTTTGGGGCGTCGGCTCTGGGAGAAGCAGGTTCGATTCACAGACAGGTATCAGCGAAAGTATTTCAGACTTTATACAAAAATGGATATATCAAGAAAATGTCTATGCCTCAGTTTTATGATGAAGAAAAAAAGATGTTTTTAAACGGCAGACAGGTAACAGGCAAATGTCCTATACCAGGATGCACTTCGGAAAAAGCATACGCCGACGAGTGTTCATTGGGACATCAGTTTTTGCCTTCGGAGCTTATCAATCCCATCAGTTGCTTATCAAATAAACAACCTGTCCTTAGAGATGTGGAAAACTGGTATTTCGACTTAGAATATTGTATTCATGCAATAAAGGAATATAATGATTTCTTACGAAAAAATACAAATACGCGTAAGTATCAGTTAGAAGCCGTAGAAGAATTTTTGAAAAAACCCTTAATATATGTACCAAAAAAGTATGTAGATGACTTGGCAGAATTAGCAGCAAAGCTGCCCTCTCATAAATTATTCAATGAAGAAAAGAAACCGTCTGTTGTGTTTGAATTTGAAAATTTGGATGACCGTGACAAGGCTAAAAATGTATTGGAAATAAACAATATTCATTATACTTCTGGAAAGACACTAGTTCCCTTTCGGCTGTCTGGTAATGTAGAATGGGGTATACCATTCCCAGAATGTGAAGAATTACAAGATCTCACCTTTTGGGTATGGCCAGAATCGCTATGGGCGCCGATTTCCTATACTTTAGCATATTTGAAAGAGCAGGGAAAAGAAGACGACTTATTCAGATGGTGGTATGATAAGGAATCTAAAGTTTATCAGTTTATTGGAGAAGATAACATTTATTTCTATGCCATCGCTCAGACAGGGCTATTTACAGGATTACAGGTCCCCAGAGGGGAAGCGCCGGATATGGAGAAAGTATATTTATCCCATATCATAGCCAATCGACATTTATTGTATATGGACACAAAAGCCAGCAGCAGTTCCCAGTTAAAGCCTCCCACGGCGGATGAATTGCTTAAATTTTACACTAAGGATCAGCTGCGGATGCATTTTATGAGTTTGGGCCTGTCTTCTAAAAGTGTAGGTTTTAAACCGCAGGTATTTATGAAAGAGGAGGACAGGTCTGGAGTAGACATGGTTCTGAAAGACGGCAATTTAATAACCAATGTGTTTAACCGGCTGATTCGGACCTGCTTCTATGCGATTCAGAATAACTGTGACGGAAAAATACCCAAGGGCGATGTGAGTGAACAGATAAGACTTTTGACAGAGAAAACTGTTCTTGACTATGAGCGTTTTATGTATAACCATGAGTTCCATCGAATCTCTTATGTTTTAGATGACTTTATCCGGTCAATCAACAAGCATTGGGTAAACAATGTGAAGATTGCAGATGCCGCGAATGATGCGGAATTCAGAAAACAGCTTGTTATTGATTGTTTTTATGCTTGCAAGGTTATGGCAATACTGATTCACCCAATTGCACCGGAAGGTTGTGAAATGTTTAGAGAATATCTGAATTTGGGAGAAGAATTGTGGGATTGGAACAACATATTTGAGCCGGTTTCTTTTTATATGCCGGACGTGGAGAGCCATAAATTGAAATATCTGGAACCGAGAGTAGATTTCTTTAAAAAGCATGATTGTCAGCTGGCGGAAATGTAAGCAGTAAAGAGGCGAGTATCTCGCCCCTTTGATATTATTTTAAGAAAAGACGACGTAGGGACAGATAAAAAACTGTTGCTGATTTGGGAGTATAGGTGGTAAAAGAGGCTGGGAGATGGTATACTGGAGAAAATCGGACCAGGCTCCGGCAGAGGCTTAAAAAGGCTGCCGGACTGTCAGGGAGGGCCGGAGGAACCGGCAGAAAGGAAGAACAGGATGAGAGTTCTGATGTTTGACATTGATACCCTGCGGGCGGACCACATGGGATGCTATGGCTACGGCAGGGACACCACACCGGTGATGGATGGAATTGCAGAGGAGGGAGTGCGCTTTGACGACTATTACTGTCCCAATGCGCCCTGTCTGCCTTCCCGGGCATCCATGATCAGCGGCCAGTATGGAATCCACAATGGAGTCGTGGGGCACGGGGGCACGGCGGCTGACATGCGTCTCCAGGGGGACAGCAGGCATTTTACCGACGACATGTCCGAAAACGGACTTTTCATGCAGTTTCGCCGGGCAGGAATGCACACGGTGTCCTTTTCGACTTTCGCGGAACGCCACAGCGCATGGTGGTTTAACGCAGGGTTCAATGAGTGCTATAATGTAGGATTCCGGGGCGGGGAGTCGGCAGAGTATGTGACGCCCCATGTGCTGGACTGGCTTTCGCGGAATGGGAAAAAAGATAACTGGATGATGCATGTGCACTTCTGGGATCCTCACACACCGTACCGGACTCCCCTGGATTATCATGGCCCCTGGGAGAGTACGGATCTGCCGGACGACTGGATCACGGAGGAGATATTTGCGGAGCATCTGCTTCACATCGGGCCCCATGGCGCCAACGAGATCAATATGTGGAATGACGAGCACTATGATTCCTGCCCCAAACATCCCGGGCGTCTGAAGGATCTGGCGGAGGCGAAGGAGTTTCTGAACCAGTATGACAATGGTGTGCGCTATACCGACGACAATATCGGAAAAATCATCGGGTGGCTGAAGGAGAACGGGCTGTATGACGATGACCTGGCCATTATTATCACTGCGGACCACGGAGAGGATCTGGGAGAATTTGGCGTGTACGCAGAGCACGGTATGGCGGATGATCCTGTGTGCCGTATCCCTCTGATCGTCCGCTGGCCCGGGATGCGCCGGGGAGCAGTGGTGAAAGGCTTCTATGACAACACGGATCTGGCTCCCACCGTCCAGGAGCTTCTGGGCACAAAGCTGACAAACCCCCGCAGATACCGTTATGACGGAAGATCCTTTGCGGCGGCCCTGCGGGACGGCACGGACTGCTCCAGGCCTTATGCGGTGCTCACACAGTGTGCTCATGTCTGCCAGCGGAGCGTGCGTTTTGACGATTATGTATACATAAGGACCGTTCATGGAGGAGGACACTTGCTGCCGGATGAGATGCTTTTTGACGTAAAAAAGGATCCCCATGAGCTGCACAATCTGGCGGAAGAGCGTCCGGAACTCTGTGCCAAAGGGGCAAAGATGATTCTTGACTGGAATGACGCCATGATGAAAACTTCCAAGTACGACAGCGATCCCATGTGGACGGTAATGCGGGAGGGCGGACCGGAGCACTGCCGGGGACATCTTGCCTCCTATATGGAAAGACTCAAAGGCACTCCCCGAGAGTACGGAATAGAACTGCTACAGGAGAAATACGAAGAACTATAAAAAAGACAGGCTGCCGGAACTGTACTGGCAGCCTGTTCTGCACCTTCTTGCGCTGCTACCTGCCCCAGGACAAGGGAGTGTATAATGCGTAGCGCTCCCTTATCCCAGGTTAAGGTAGTGCGTAGCACTAACTTACCCCAGGTTAAGGTAGTGCGTAGCACTAACTTAACCTGAGATGGAGGGAAGATTTCCGAGGTTATTGTCTTCGGTGTCGTCGGGGATGGATTTCAGGTATTCCGTATCTTTTCTATGGGCCACCCCCACCCCTTTGATCTCGCCGTTTTTGGCCATCTGGACCCCTTCCTGTTTGCTTACGGAAGTACCGTCGGACAGCTGGTAGCCGTCAATCTTACCGCCATGTTTTACCAGGCCCACAATCTCCCTGGCATCGGATTTTGGACTGGGGATCTGGTCCAGAGTGTTTTTAGCCAGGGCAGAAGAGAGTTCTGTATCATTAAATTTGTCATTCATCATGAAATTCTCCTTTCATTTGCAGGTGATGCCACCATAGTATTGCCTGAAGAATGCGTATCCATTCGGTTTGTACAATTCCATTATTAGCTATGGTCTTTTGCTTAAAAATATGATAAAATAGCCCAAGACGGCTGCAGGCAGTTCTGTATGGGAAGGCGCATCCGGCGCCAGCGAGGTGAAGCAATGATTAAAGTTATCGGGGTTAGATTTCGCACAGCGGGCAAGATTTATTTTTTTGATCCGCTGGAGTTTGACATAAAAAAGAATGACCACGTCATCGTGGAGACTGCCCGGGGTGTGGAATACGGAACGGTTGTGGGCGGCATCATGGAGGTGGAGGACGATCAGGTGGTTCAGCCCCTGAAGCCGGTGATCCGGATTGCCGGCCAGGAGGATGCGGAGCAGGAGACTGCCAACAGGGAGAAAGAGAAGGAAGCTTTCCGAATCTGCCTGGAGAAGATCCAGAAGCACGGCCTTGGCATGAAGCTGATCAATGCGGAATATACCTTTGACAACAACAAGGTTTTATTCTATTTTACTGCCGACGGCCGAATTGATTTCCGGGAGCTTGTAAAGGATCTGGCAAGTGTATTTAAGACAAGGATAGAATTGCGTCAGATCGGAGTCAGGGATGAGACAAAGATGGTGGGGGGAATCGGTATCTGCGGCCGCCCTCTGTGCTGTCACAGCTATCTGTCTGATTTTGTGCCTGTCTCTATCAAAATGGCAAAGGAGCAGAACCTGTCCCTGAACCCGGCCAAAATCTCCGGGGTCTGCGGCAGGCTTATGTGCTGCCTGAAAAATGAGGAGGAAACCTACGAGGAGCTGAACAGAAAGCTTCCCGGCATCGGGGATTATGTGGTTTCAAAGGACGGCTTGAAGGGGCAGGTGCACAGTGTCAGTGTGCTTCGCCAGATGGTAAAAGTCGTGGTGGACGTGGGGGATGAAAAGGAGATAAAGGAATACCCTGTGGAGGAACTGCAGTTCAGGCACCGGCACGGCAAGAAGGACAAGATGGATCTGTCCAAAGAGGAGATGCAGGAGCTGGAGCGTCTGGAAGAGGAAGAGCAGCAGGAACAGGCTGAGGGCGGCGCCAGGAAGGACGCTGTCCAGCGCCAGGGCGGCAGGAACCGGCAGGGGCAGGGAGAAGGATTCCAGGGCGCCCGTCGTCAGGGCGGCAGACGTCCGGAGGGCGGTAAGCCGGCCGCCGGCAGGCGTCCCGAAGCGGAGCAGGGGCAGTACCAGGGCAGCCGCCAAAGGCCGGGAGGACAGCGGCAGAACGGCGCGCCCAGGAATCAGGGCAGGAATCAGGATGAGTTAAAGCCCTATGGCAGGCGCCAGGAGGGAAACAGAGGTCCGGGAGGACAGAATGGCCAGGGGGCAGCGGAGGACCAGAACGGCAGACAGCACCAGGGCGGAAGGTTCCGGCAGGACAGCCGAAACCGGCCAGGCGGTCAGTACCAGGAAGGGCGGGGACGTCAGAATGGTCAGTATCAGGAGGGGCGGGGACGCCAGAACGGCCAGTTCCCAAGGAACCGCAGCCGCCAGGAGAACCGGGATCAGGAGAGCAGGTTCCACCAGGAGGCCGGAAGTCAACAGGAGTCCTCAGAACAGGAGGCCAGGCTCCACCGGCAAGTACCGGAAGAGGAATCCAGGCTCCGTCAGGAGTCTCCAGAGCAGGAAGTCAGGTTCCACCGGGAAGCGCAGGAGCAGGAGCCCAGGTTCCCCCAGGAAGCCGGCAGCTCACAGGAGAACCGGATTCAGGAAGGACAGATGAAACCCCATGGCGGCGACACTTAAACCGGGAGAGCGCCTGGACGAACTGCAGCGAAACGGCTACCACATCATTCAGCATCCCGGAAGATTCTGCTTTGGCATGGATGCGGTACTGCTGACAGGCTTTGCCCGGGCAGGCGAGAGGGACAGGCTTCTGGATCTGGGAACGGGCACGGGGATCATTCCCCTGCTCATGGAGGCCAAGTACCACTGTGCCAGCCTCACAGGGCTGGAGATCCAGCCTGAGAGTGCGGATATGGCGGCCAGGAGCGTGGCATGGAACAACCTGCAGGACAAGATCAGCATTGTCACAGGGGATATCAAGGAAGCAGACCGCATTTTCCCGTCTGCTTCTTTTGACTGTATCACCTGCAACCCACCCTATATGATAGGACAGCACGGCGTGGTAAACCCGGATGAGCCCAAAGCCATAGCCCGCCATGAGATTCTCTGCAGTTTTGGGGATGTGGCAGGGCAGACGGCAAAACTTTTGAGGCCGGGAGGGCATTTTTTCCTGGTGCACCGGCCTTTCCGGCTGGCGGAGATTATCTCCGTGCTCACAGGGTGCGGTCTGGAGCCCAAGCGGATGCAGTTGGTATATCCTTATGTGGACAGGGAGCCCAACATGGTGCTTCTGGAGGCAGTCCGGGGCGGCAGGCCAAGGATGAGAGTGGAGAAACCTCTGATAGTGTTCCGCAGTCCCGGGGAGTATATGCCGGAGATCACCGATATATACGGCTACTGAATCATTTATACTGCACACCGGTTAAATATGCAGTACAACTCCACTGCAGACCGCCAGCCAGGTGCTTTCACGAGTACACCACTGTAAATCCTGGCGG
>OFGR01001323.1_pt1 | contig 20421 bp, 21 predicted proteins | sample 1521811 | NCBI WGS metagenome assembly OFGR01 (sample SAMEA3504098, study PRJEB24116) | mouse gut metagenome | biome: mouse gut; feature: mouse-associated habitat; material: faeces | place: Denmark | collected 2011
GGCGAAGCCGTGACGGATGAGGGTGAAAACCCCTCCCCCACCAGCGCCCGTATATCCTCCGGCAAAGGCGCGTGAAACTCCAGCCGTTCCCGTGAAATCGGATGCAGGAGGCTCAAACAAGCGGAGTGCAGCGCCGGCCGGCCCAGCTCCGGACGCTCCTGGCCGTAGAGAAAATCCCCTGCCAGCGGGTGGCCCATGTGCGCCAGGTGGACCCGAATCTGGTGGGTCCGGCCTGTCTCCAGCTCCAACCTGAGCAGTGAAAACGCGTCCCAGGTCCGCAGGGTCTCATACCGGGTGGCGGCGGGCTTGCCGTCCGGGCGGACCATCTGCTCAATGAGCGAACCCGGCTTGGGTCCCAGCGGCAGCTCAATGCGCCCCTCCGGCGGGTCCATGGTTCCCTCACAGACCGCCAGGTAGGTCCGCTGGAACGCTCCGGTGTGGAGCTGATGTTTCAACTGTTCCTGGGCGTGGGGGTGCTTGGCCACCACCAGCAGACCGGAGGTCCCCCGGTCCAGACGGTGGACGGGGTGGAAATCCGCCGGTTCTTTCTCCAAATCGTAATGATGCAGCAGAAAATTACCAACTGTATCGTCATAATGCCCCGGCCCCTGGTGTACTGGTACACCGGGGGCCTTGTTGATGACCACGAGGTCCATATCCTCATAAAAAATATCCAGCGGCCCAGGGACCGGCGGGATACCGGCTGTCCGCTCCGGGTCGGACAGCCGCACAGAGAGCGTCTGGCCCGCCTGGGGGACGAACCGGGTGTTGACCCGCTGGCCGTCCACCAGGATGCCGTCTTCTAACCACTTGATGCGCCGGATGACCGTACCGGACAGGCTCAGGTGCTTACGCAAAAGGGTGTCCACCCGGATGCCGGCTATTTGGGGGGATATGTGCAGCTCCAGACGGCGGACCATCATATTTTGAAGGACAGCAGCCAATAGCAGGCCGCAAAGGACACCGCATAGAGTGCAATCACGGCAAACAGGGCCTGGAACGCCGCCATGCTCAAGGGCAGGACCACAAATATCGCGGCCGCGGCGGCGAAAAAGGTGATATACCCTGCCGCCCGAAAGGCGGTGTGAAGAATGTAGAGGGTCCGCTCGTCGGTTTCCTGAATCTGCGCCTTTCTCCGGGCCTCCGGGTGGGTGATCAGGTAGTGGGTCCGGGCCAGCAGAATCAACGCCCCTGCGGTAATGCCGCTGGCGGCTCCCAGATAGAAGCCCTGGGCGTATTGGGACAGCTCGCTGCCTGGCACCAGCAGGAAATAGCCCGCAAGGCCCACCAGCCCCACGAACAGCAGGCCGACGGCCGCAAGGCGGCGCTGCTTCAGGGATTTTTCAAAGTCGCTTTTGTCGGTGAGCAGAATCTTGAACAGCATGATAGAAGGCCTCCTAAAAATCACATTTTTTTGGTCCAGCGGTAAATATTTATCATATAAAACATGCAGTGGAGTACGATCACGACCGACACAGCCACAGCCCACAGGCCCCCCACAAAAATCTGTATCACGAAAAACGCCGCCCACAGCAGATACAAAGTCCAGTACCAGGAGGACATCGCCGCTTTTTCCCGGATGGCAATGTTGCGCTCGTCGGTTTCGCTCCGCTCATACTCCTTCTGGCGCTCCGGGGACAGATGGATGAGACTCAGGGCGATACCCACCGCGCCGAAGCCCAGGAGCACGCCCCCCACGGTGAACAAGGCGAGGCTGAGCTGCTTTGGAATGCGCTCCCCCAGGAGGACGGCGGCGAATATCACCGCCCAGGCGGTCAGGAACATCACATAAGGAAACGCTTTTTTGAACTGGTTTTTCATGGAAACCCCTCCTTGAAATTACATCAAATTATATCAAACTACATCCGTTTGTTGTACCAATGCTCCAGCAGAGGCAAGCTGAAGATGCTCCCCAATGCCCCTACGGCGCAGAAAAGCGCTTCCCTGTCCGACCCCCAGTAGGCAAATACAAGTGTAAATATTGCCAACATAATCCAGGCTATATTCAGGCCGACCCAGGCTGCCTTTCCGCGAATCGCCACATTGCGCTCGTCAGTATCCCTGCGGTCTGCCTCCCGCTGCTCCTCCGGGCTGAGGTTTGCATAAGTGACTTGAAGGATACAAAGGCCAATCAGCAGGCCAAACCACAGTCCAGGCTCCTCTGAGTAGAACTCCAGCACAAACGCCAGAAACGGGGGAAGACAGCCAGAGATAGAATGCAGCTCTTCCCGAAACAGATACATGAGAATGAGTCCCCCAACCAAAATCCATTCCCAGACCTTTGGTTTGCGTTTTTTCATGGTTCTCCCTCCTCAAACAAGAATACCTCCTCAATCGTCAGCTCAAAATACCGTGCAATCTTGTAGGCCAGCAGCAGGGAAGCGTTATAGCGTCCGCTTTCCAGGGAGATAATGGTCTGCCGGGTCACTTCTACCGCGTCGGCCAGCTCCGCCTGGGACAGCTTGCGCTCCTTCCGCAGCTGGGCGATTCGATTTGTCATGCCATTCCTCCTCTCCGAATGTACAGCTTGCTTTACAATTTGAGTATAGCACGCTTTACATTTAGTGTCAAGCGTGTTTTACATTTTTTTCGGCAGAAATGCTTTTTGGGGGGAGAGAGTCCCCCCCTCAAATCACACCCACAACAATCTTCTCCATCTGAACCAAAATTTCATTCAAGTCCGCAGCAGTCCGCTCCGGCCGGACGAACAGGTCCGAAAACAGCACAGTCAGGTTTTCTTCAAAGCGCTCCGGCAACCGCTCACACTTCTCCCGGCACAGTTCGACTAACCGCTTTTCGCCTGGGTGCGTCTGCCGGTTCAGAGCAAACAGCACATCAAAATAGCTCTCCAAAAAGGCGGCGGTCCGGTGGTTCACGCTCACCCAGTCCCCCCGCCGGACCGCCTTTTGAATCTGCTTCTCATAGGCCGGCATCCCGGCCCGGAGCAGTTTCCAATTCCGCCGCACGATATTCTGCCGCAGCTCCGGCGGATAGGGGACGGAAAACCGCTGCTTCGCCTGGGCCAGGCGGCCATCCCGGTCGTACAAAATCTTGCAGGTGCGCAGATTGTGCCACATGCAGGTGGTGTAGCCGTTCCGGGCCTGAAACTGCTCCACCGTCTGGGCCACGTCCTGGGTGAATCCGTCCAAATCCCGGTACAAAATATCGATCTCGATTTTGTTCTTCAGACGGCAGTTGTCCTCATACTCCCAAAAACGGTTGCCCAGCTCCAAAATATCGCAGTACCTGGACAAAATCTCCCGCCGCTTCTCCAGCGGGACAGGCCCGGTGCAGTATACGTAAACGTCGTAGTCCGAGGCGGCGTCAAAATCCTCTCCCGCCCGCGACCCGCCCAGCGCCAGGGCTTCCACCTCATCCAGACCGCACAATTCCGCAAAAAGCTTTTCTGTCACAGCGCATTCCTCCTTACCGGCTTGCAAGCTCACAGGCTTGCAGGCCGATTGTACCATCGATTGGCCCAAAAGACAACCGCACGGCATAGACTGGTGTGGAGGAGCTTTGCCCCCTCCGTTCAAACACTGCAACAAGGAGGAAACCATCTTGTTTCAAAATACCCGCACCTCTGGTTCCAACGGCTCCGTCGAGAACGGGACCGGCTCCGGAACCCCTGGGGCGTCCTGCCCCGTGACCGTCTGCCCGGATTACAGCGGCCCTCTGCCGTCCTGCGCCGGGCTGTCCGTGCCGTACGTGCCCTTCCAGCAGAACAACCCCCAAAAATACTCCCAGACCGACGCGTTGAGCAACGGCACGCTGTTTCCCGGCCTCAACCTCCCCTTCCATCTGGCGGTGGAGGGCGGCGCGCTGCCCAACACCCCTCTGGCCGAGCTTCAGGCCCTGGAATTTGTGGTGCTGGAGCTGGGTACCTACCTGGACACCCACCCCAATGACGCAGAGGCGTTTGCCATGTTCCAGCAGTACGTGGCGCTGGAGCGCTCCGCCAAACAGGCCTACGAGGAGAAGTACGGCCCCCTGACCCGCAGCGCCGCCGCGTCCGGCGAGAGCTACCAGTGGCTCAAGGACCCGTGGCCCTGGAATTTTGCCCAGAACGAGGTGAACTGAGATGTTTTTTTATGAAAAGAAGCTGCAATATCCCGTAAAGATCGCCACCCCCAACCCCAAGCTGGCGGCTATGATTATCAGCCAGTACGGTGGTCCGGACGGAGAGCTGGGCGCTTCCATGCGCTACCTGTCCCAGCGCTACGCCATGCCCTACGCCGAGGCCAAGGGCCTGCTGACCGACATCGGCACCGAGGAGCTGGGCCATATGGAGATGGTAGCCGCGCTGGTCCACCAGCTCACCCGGAACCTGACCACCCAGCAGATCGAGAACACGCCCTTTGCCGCCTACTTCGTGGACCATACCACCGGCGTGTACCCCACCGCCGCCTCCGGCTTCCCCTGGAGCGCGGGAAGCATCCAGTCCACCGGCGACGTGATCGCCGACCTGACCGAGGATCTGGCGGCGGATGGGGCGACCATACAAGAACAACATGGCTGGAAACCGTTGAAAACACTGGATTGTTAGTAGGACAAGCCTTTTCCGGCGGCGATGGTGTAAAGACAACCTGTTAAAATTTTCGATGGGACAAGCTGTTTCCAATCCAATTTTCAGGGGAACCAGGCTATTATGAGTATCGAACCAGACTATGTGAAGGTGCGATTACAGCCTCTCCGACCTGACCACAGTTTGGGCAAGTACGGCCCGCTGCGGTTGCGGTATCTGAAAAAGTATTGACTTCTCGCATTCCATATGCTATCCTTACGGCATAATTATCAGCCGCCGGGCAATGCTTGTTTCCATTCCGTTAGGCCATAGAAGGAATGGGCAACAGGCGTTTATTTTTTTGAATGAAGTGAGAGGTTAAAACTATGTTTCGTGAAATGCGCCGTAAAAAACAGGCTATCTCTATGGAAGAGAGCGCCGAGGTTTTGATGCGTGGGACATCCGGTGTATTGGCTCTTTTAGGGGATGACGGCTACCCCTACGCAGTCCCGATCAGCTATGTGTACGATGGTGCGCACATCTATTTCCATTGCGCCAAAGCTGGTCATAAACTGGATGCAATCAAGAGGGACAGCAAGGCGTCCTTCTGTGTCATTGACAAAGATGAAGTGATTCCAGAAAAATATACGTCCTACTATAGGAGCGTCATCGTGTTTGGGACGATCCGTGTCATCCAGGATGAGCAGGAAAAGAGAGAGGCCATTGAAAAACTCGCCTTGAAATATGTGCCGGAGGATACCGCAGCCCACCGTAAGTCCGCCATTGACCAGGAGTGGGGACCGCTGTGTATGCTGGAGATGATGATAGACCACCTGACAGGCAAGGAGGCCATTGAACTTGTGCAGGCAAAAAGAACGAAATAAATCTGGGACCCACTGAATGATTTCAGCGCGACAGGCCAGTGCATCCGCATTGGCCTGTCTTTTTATCTGCAATAGGAGGTCAAATTCCATGTACGAAGGGAAAACGCATACCTTGTTTTTTCGATACGCAGTTCCGCAGATGGTGGGATTGCTGTTCAATTCTATCTATACGATTGTGGACGGTGTTTTCATTGGCAACCGGTTGGGCCGGGACGCTATGGCTGCGGCGGCGGTATCGGTTCCCCTGATAGAAATATTGATTTCTCTTGCCCTTGCCGCAGCATCCGGCGCGGCAGTCATGATTGCCACTCAATTAGGTCAGGGGAAAATAGGTGCGGCTCAAAGAATATTCAACACCGCCATATGGATGATTGGCAGCGCCGGGCTTTTGATTGCCTTCGCGTGCAATCTGTTTCTCCGCCCCCTGGCGCAGCTGCTGGGAGCCACGCCAGATATTTTGAATGAGGCAGCGGTATATCTCTGGTATATTGTTACATTCGTGCCCTTCCAGTTGTTTAGCTTCCTGTTGGGCAGCATGGTTCGGAATGATGGGCGTCCCAAGCTGGCTATGACCGCGATGATATTGGGTGCGGTATCCAATATTATCCTGGACTATCTATTCATGTACCCTCTGAATATGGGAATAGCGGGCGCTGCTCTGGCTACTGCTCTGGGGCCGATTTTCAGTGTGCTGATTCTCTTGCCGCATTTCGTTTTAAAAAAGGGCAATCTCTGTTTTATCCATTGCTCCTTGCGTCCAAAAGATATCAAACGAATCCTGTTCTATGGTTTTCCCTCTTTTATCATGGAGTTTTCCATTGGAATGGTGACATTTATCTATAATTTTTCCATTCGATACTTTGGCTTTGGCGAAATTGGATTGGCGGCGTATCTGGTGATCGGTTATCTGATGCTGATCCTCCTGACAATTTTCCTCGGAATGGCAGAGGGACTCCAGCCGGTTTTCAGTTACTTCATGGCGATTGGGGCAGAAAAGAAAAATAGTGATATGCGGCGGTTCTCTACTGGGGTTTTCTTAGGAGCCGGTATCATAAGCTATGGACTGATCGTTCTTTTTTCGAGAGACTTCTTTTCCATTTTTTCGCCCAATGATTTGGAACTTGTTGCGTTTGCTCAAAGTAAAAGCATCGCCTATTTTTGTGGGTTTTTCCTCGCTGGCTTTAACATTTTAATGATTTCATTCTGGCAGTCTACAGCCAGCACAAAAAGAGCCTTGATTATTTCATTGTCGCGCAGTTTGATCTGGCCGTCCATCTTAATGATCGTTCTTCCCTTGATTTTCGGGCGGGAGGCCATCTGGATTTGTCAATCTTCAAGTGAAGCCGCAACAGCCTGCATAGCAATCATGATCCAGCTGTTTTTCAATAAGGATAAGCAATAGCAGTATAGGCTTGCTCCTGCAGGCAAAAATTTTTGATAAATGACGTACGGCGGTAAAAGAAAAAAGCCGTCGTACAGCACAACGTGTCACGCCCTAAAATGACGGCTTTTGAGAAATCGAAAGCCGTCATTTTCATACCCACTGGCGGTACATAGGAGGATGCCGCCATGTGAATTAAAGATAGATGGGCACTTATCAAAAAAGCCCGCACCCAAATAGTCTTGTACGTCTGAAAAATCTGATGGAACCGCCCGCCCACTCCCCTAGATGACTAATGGACAGGCAATTTCGCATAGGCTGTTGTGAAAGGCTGGGTGATGTTATTTGCAGACACAGGAGCTATGCAAAAGTATTTTCAAAGACGGAACCACAGAAACCACCCGTGAAAATTTCACGCACAAGCTGACTGAGCTAATCAATCAGCTGGAAAAGGGAAAACAGACCATCGAGCAAAAATAATGTGACAAGCTGTTTCCTCTGTGCTATACTGTAAGCAGGAAACAGCTTGTCCTATCTCTGAGGAGATATGACTATGAAAGCAGCGATCTACTGCCGTTTATCCGAGGAAGATAGAAACAAGCAATTTGAAACCGACGACAGCAACAGCATTCAGAACCAAAAGGCTATGCTGTTGCAATATGCGATGGAACAGGGGTGGGAAGTTTATAACCTTTACAGTGATGATGATTACACAGGTTCAGACCGCAGACGGCCCGAATTTAACCGCTTGCTGGAGGACGCCAAGGCTCACCGCTTTGACATCGTTCTCTGCAAGACCCAATCCCGCTTTACCCGTGAGCTGGAGCTGGTAGAAAAGTACATCCACGGCCTCTTCCCTATTTGGGGCATCCGCTTTGTCAGCATCGTGGACAACGCCGACACCGCCAACAAGGGCAATAAGAAGTCCCGGCAGATCAACGGGCTGGTGAACGAGTGGTATCTGGAGGATATGTCGGAGAACATCCGCAGCGTCCTCACCAACCGGCGGCAAAACGGTTTTCACATTGGGGCCTTTGCCCTCTACGGCTATCAAAAAGACCCCGACCAGAAGGGCCACCTGATTATCGACGAGGAGGCTGCCGCCGTTGTCCGTGAAGTATTTACCCTTTTCAGCCAAGGCTACGGCAAGACAGCCATCGCCCGGATGCTCAATGACCGGGGCATCCCAAACCCTACCGAGTACAAGCGGCTCCACGGCCTGCGCTACCAACAGCCCAAGCGGAAAAACAGCACCCTTTGGAAGTATTTCGCCATCTCCGATATGCTCACTAATGAGATCTACATCGGGAACATGGTACAGGGCAAGTATGGCAGCGTGTCCTACAAGACCAAGCAGAACAAGCCACGGCCCCAAAGCGAGTGGTATCGCGTGGAGGGAACCCACGAGGCCATCATCGACCGCCCCCTCTGGAACCGGGTGCAGGCCATGATTGCCCAGCGTGCCAAGCCCTTTGACTGCGGCACCGTGGGCCTGTTCGCCCGGAAAGCAATCTGCGCCAACTGCGGCTACACCATGCGTTCCTCCAAAAATCGCGGGCGGCACTACCTCCAATGCTCCAACCGCCATGTGGCAAAAGATGCCTGCATCGGCTCCTTCATTTCTGTGGAGCGGTTGGAGCGCATGGTAATCGACGAGCTGAGCCGGCTGGCGGCGGAGTATCTGGACAAGGACGAGCTGGAGCGGAACATCGAGTTTTGCGAAAACCTCCAAGGCCAAAAAAAGCAGCTCCTGGCCACCATCTCCGCCTACGAGAAGAAGATTGCCGAGTACACCAAGGGCCTGCGGGACTTGTATATGGATAAGGTCAAAGGTTTGCTCAACGACAGCGACTTCTCCGCCCTCTCCCAGGAGTTTTCTTCCGAGAAATCCAGGCTGGAGTGTGTCTTGCTGGACGGCCAGCGGCAGCTTGCGGAGTTAGAGGATAGGATCGCCGTGGGAGATAACCGAAAGGCTTTGGTAGAGCGGTATGTAAATCTGGAACACTTAACACGAGAAATCGTGGAGATCCTCATTGACCACATCACTGTTGGCAAGCGCATCCCAGGAACCCATGACGTTCCCATTGAAATCCACTGGAATTTTTAAGGAGCATCAACCCATGCAGCCCACCGAAGAATTGAAGCAGTCCATGCAGGTCGTTGACCAAGCTCTGGACGAGATCGAGCGCACTCTGGAGCAAATGCTGACCCTGGCCCACCTGTCCGCCAGCGATCTGAACGTAGACCGGGCCACGCTTCAAAAGACCCTGGAGCGCCTTCAAAAGAAGATTGACCGCATTGCGGACACAATTTGACGCCCTTTTTCACCATTTTTTGCTCAAAAGTTGCACTTTGGTGATTGCACCAGAGCAAAAAGCCCGCCTCACCTACGACAACATCCTCCGCCTGTCCGATGACCCGGATGTCAACAACGTGATCCGCTTCCTGCGGGAGCGGGAAATCGTCCACTTCCAGCGGTTCGGCGAGGCCATCGAGCTTGCCAAGCAACGGATGGATCAGAAAAACATCTACTTCACCAACCCCGCCTTCGACAAGCGGTAAAAAAGTCAAATCTTAATAAATCCCAGTATCCCGGTCAGAAAAGTCCGTGATACTGGGATTTTTTCCATTTCTCGGAACCAATTCAGCAATCTTATACAATATAACCGGTCCTCAGATCCCCTCTCTTGGGAGTTTCTTTGCAAATTTATTGACAAACTGTGAATGAACGACTATAATAAGCCCGTCGAGATTCACGGTTCCGCTGTCAAATCATATCGAAGAAAGAGAGGGTAAACTTTTATGCTGAAAAAGTTTTCCAACGGCTGCGTTCGGATCATGAACCGCTGGCTCCCTGATCCGTTCCTGTTCGCCATCATCCTGACCATTGTGGTGTTCATCGCCGCTATGATCGGCACTTGGCAGAACCCCATTGAGCTGGTCTGGGCCTGGGCTGGCAAGGGCACCACTGGCGATGGTATGTGGGGCCTGCTGGCCTTCTCCATGCAGATGGCCCTGGTGCTGGTGCTGGGTTCTGCCCTGGCCTCCGCCAAGATCTGCAAGAAGATCCTCGCCTCTATCGCCGGTATGGCCAAAAACAAGATGAGTGCCATCCTGGTCGTCACCATGGTGTCCACCATCTGCTGCTGGCTGAACTGGGGCTTCGGCCTGATCGTGGGCGCGCTGCTGGCCAAGGAAGTGGCCCGCCGCGTCCGTGACCTGGACTACCCCCTGCTGATCGCCTCCGCTTATTCCGGCTTCGTCATCTGGCACGCCGGCCTGTCCGGCTCCATCCCCCTTCAGATGTCCGGCGGCAAGCAGTTTGGCGACATCTTCTATTCCGCCGAACTGACCCATACCATCTTCCACCCCATGAACATCGTCATGTGCCTGGTGGTTCTGGTGGGCCTCCCCTTCCTGAACTACGCCATGCACCCCGACAAGGATCACACCATCACTGTGGATCCCAACCTGCTGGTGGACGAGAAGGAAAAGGAGTACAAGATTGAGACTCCCGCCGAGAAGATTGAGCACAGCAAGATCCTCTGGGCCATCATCCTTGTCATGGGCTTCGTCTACATCGTGCTGTTCTTCATCCGCGTGGGCGCGGCTAAGCTGGACCTGAACGCCGTCAACGCCATCTTCCTGTTCCTGGGCCTGCTGGCCCACGGCGACCTGCGCAAATACGTGGACGCCATCGGCGAGGCTGCCGGCGGTGCCGCGGGCGTGTTGCTCCAGTTTCCCTTCTACGCCGGTATTATGGGCCTGATGGTGGCGCAGAACGCCGACCAGGTGTCCCTGGCCAAGATTATCGCCCAGTTCTTTGCCACCATCTCCACCGACATCACCTTCCCCATGTGGACCTTCCTGTCCGGCGGCATCATCAACTTCTTCGTGCCCTCCGGCGGCGGCCAGTGGGCGGTTCAGGGCCCCATCGTCATGCCCGCCGCCACCGATATCCTGGCAAAGATGGGCACTCCCGCGGCTTTCATCTTCGACGAGGCCAAGAAGGCCAATGTGCTGGATCCCAACAGTGCCACCTATGCTCAGGCCATGAGCTACTACGGCCGCGCCGCCATGGGCATCGCCTGGGGCGACCAGTGGACCAACATGATCCAGCCCTTCTGGGCCCTGCCCGCCCTGGGCGTGGCCGGACTGAAGGCCAAGGACATCATGGGTTATCTGGTTGTGGTGCTGATCTTCACTGGCCTGGTTGCCATCCTGGGCTTCCTGGGCTGGGGACTGCTGTTCTGAGAACAGCTCTGCATAACCGTAAATCTCCGAAAAGGCCCGCTCCAGTTGGAGCGGGCCTTTCTCGTGCCGTATTCAGAATTGGTGCAGCTTCTCAGCTTTCCCAGCTCTCCCCGGTGGCGTAATCAATGGTAATCCCGGGCTGTACATTATAAATATAGACGTTGAAACAGATCCCCTCCCCCTCGTCCTCCACGGAGAAGGCCTCCAGCTTCACCCCGCTGGCCAGCAGGTTCCTCCCCTCAAACACAGGGGTCACCCGGTAGAGCACGTGGTTCCCCGTCTCCTCCACATAGCCGTCCACCATATTCTCAAAGGGGAGCATCCCCTCCACATTCATGTACCGCGTCCCGGTGATCAGGTTTTGCTTGTTGGCGTTCTCCCCCGCCAGCTGATAGCCGATCAAATGGCATCGGTTGTAGAGGTACTTTCCGTCCACGCAGTCATATTTCACCGTCTGCCACCCGGAGGGCTTCACCTGTCCGATATCCCCCCGGGGTTCGGTGGGCATAATCTCCAGGCAGATATTGGCGTAAGCCACGCCGCACCGCCCCAGGTAGTCCAGCTCGCTGTAGGTCTCAAAGGGCTCCAGCGTCAAATCCTCCGTGTCGAAGTCCGGCCAGTTGTCGTTCAGCACCACATAAGGCTCGCCGGAGTAGTCCGGTATGTCCTCCATGGACACGGTGGGCTCCTTCAGCCCCAGCTCCACCAGCAGGTTGTCCAGCGTCAGCGATCCTTTGAGAAACAGCCCCGCCGCCGTCACCGCCACTATGACCGCCAGCGCAGCCAGCAGAAGCACGATCTGCCGTTCCCTGGTCAGCCGGGGCTGGCGTTTTGTGCGGCCGCTCATACGCCGCCCACCCCGGCCCGGGCCTCAAAGCTCTGTCCCATGGGTCTCCCCCTCTCTATTTCTTCAGCAGCTCCAGCAGGGCGGCGGAATCTCCCTCCCGCTCCCCCACCAGAACCAGGAACTGCTCCTCGTCCAGCACAGGCACGCCCAGCTCCTGGGCCTTCCGCAGCTTGGAGCCAGCCGCCTCCCCGGCAATGACGCACCCCGTCTTTTTGGACACGGAGCCGGACACCTTGGCCCCCTGGGCCTCCAGCTTGTCCCCCGCCTCCTTCCTGGAGCAAGCGGACAGCTCCCCAGTGAGCACAAAGGTGATCCCCGCCAGCCTGTCCCCCACCGGGGCGGCCTGGCTTTCCATGTTCACCCCCGCCTCCTTTAGGGCGGCGATGAGGTGCTGGCTCTGGGGGGCGGCGAACCACTCGGTGAGGTATTTCGCCGTGATCCCGCCCACGTCGTTGATGGCGGTAAGCTCCTCCTCGGTGGCCTGGGCCAGCCCGTCCAGGGAGCCGAACCGGGCGGCCAGAATCTTCCCCGCCTTCTGCCCCACCTGCCGGATGCCGAAAGCGAACAGCAGCTTGGACAGGTCGTTCCCCTTGGACTTCTCGATGGCGGCCAGCAGGTTGTCCGCCGACTTCTTGCCCATCCGCTCCAGCTTGGCCACCTCATCCCGGTCCAGCCGGTACAGGTCGGCGGGGGTTTTCACCATCCCGGCCTCCACCAGCCCCTCCACTACGGCGGGACCCAGGCCCTCAATATCCATGGCGTCCCGGCTGGCGAAATGGGTCAGGGTGCGCAGGAGCTGGGCCGGACACTCCGCCCCGGTGCAGCGGATGTGCGCGCCGTCCCCATCCCGCTCCACTGGTGCCCCGCACACCGGGCACACCTTGGGCAGAAGATAGGGCACCGTACCCTCGGGCCGCTTCTCCTTCACCACGGACACGATCTCCGGGATGATCTCCCCCGCCTTCTGCACGATCACCCTGTCCCCGATGCGGATATCCTTTTCCGTAATAAAGTCCTGGTTGTGGAGGGTCGCGTTGGTGACGGTGGTGCCCGCCAGCCGGACGGGGGCCACCACCGCCTTGGGCGTCAGCACCCCGGTGCGGCCCACCTGAACCACGATGTCCTCCACCACGCTCTCCTTCTGCTCCGGCGGGTATTTGTAAGCCGCCGCCCACCGGGGGAATTTAGCCGTCTCCCCCAGCCCCTCCCGCTGTGTAAGGGAGTTTACCTTGACAACCGCTCCGTCAATATCAAAGGGGTATTTCTCCCGCTGATCGCCCAGCTCAAAAATGGCGGACTGGATCTCCCCCATGTCCCCGGACAGCCGGTAGTCGATGACCTTGAAGCGCAGGGAGCGCAGCCAATCCAACGCCGCGCTGTCGGTGGCAAAAGGCTCCCGGTCGGTGTATTGAATATTGAACACCACCATGTCCAGCCCCCGGGCGGCGGCAATCTTGGGGTCAAGCTGCCGCATCGATCCGGCGGCGGCGTTCCGGGGGTTGGCAAACAGGGCCTCCCCCCGCAACTCCCGCTCCCCGTTGAGCTTTTCAAAGGTTTTCCGGGGCATATAGACCTCTCCCCGAACAATCAGCGACGCCGGGGCGTCTTCCAGCCTCATGGGGATGGAGCGGATGGTGCGCAGGTTCTCCGTCACGTCCTCCCCCACCTGCCCGTCCCCCCGGGTGGCCCCCCGGACGAACACGCCGTCCGCATACTCCAACGCCACCGACAGGCCGTCCACCTTAGGCTCCAGCAGGTATTCCGGGCTGTCCGCGCCCTCACGCACCCGGCGGTCGAAGTCCAGCAGCTCATCCGGGGAAAACACGTCCTGAAGGCTTTGCAGCGGAACCCGGTGCGTCACCTGCTGGAAGCTGTCCAACGCCTTGCCGCCCACTCGCTGGGTAGGGGAATCGGGCGTGACCAGCTCCGGATGGGCCGCCTCCAAATCCTCCAGCTCCCGAAGCATTTTGTCGTACTCAAAGTCGGAGATGGTGGGCGCGTCCAGCACATAATAGTGGTAATTGTGCTCGTTCAACGCCTCACGGAGCTGTTCCGCCTGAGTTTTTACGTCCATATCAGCCGTCCCCTTTGTCAAAATTCAAATAAGTGTCGGGCGTCTCACCCACAATCACCGTCTCCGCCACGCACACGCTGCTGCTCACCGACACGGGGAGCACCTCCCCGGGCAGGAACAGCCGCACCGTTGCGTGAATGTCCAGGCATACCCGGTGCAGGGTCTGGTTCACCCCGGCGGACGTGAAGGAGTTGGCGTAGTCCGCCGTCACCTCCCCCACGGAGTCCACCGACACCCGCACCCGCGGGCCCGCGCCGGACAGCAGGGGCTGTCCCGTCAGCGTCCCCAGGGGCACCCCCAGCGACTCGCTGTCCAGGGCGGCCAGCTGCCTTGCCACCGCCTCCACCACCTCCCGCTTGAAGCGGCTGTTGGCCGCGGTGTTGCTGGTGATGGAGGTCACCTTCCCCGCCCCGTCCCTCTCCAGGCTCACAAAGTCACCGTACTCCAGGTGGTTTTCCTGGAGGCAGTTGTCCACCGCTCCGGCAATGGCCTGGGTCATCAGGTTGGCGGCCTGGCTGGTTGCCACCGCCTCCAGCACGGGCCGCAGCCGTCCGTTCAGCGTATGGAGGAACAGGCCCGCTAACACCAGCACGCCCACAACGGGCAGCACTGCCGCCAGCGGTCCCTCCCGGCGCAGATAGTGTGTCAACCGTTTCAGCTTTACAGGCATACCGCCACCCCCTATAGGGCACTGTATGCGCAAAACAGCCCGGCCTATGTCAGTCCCGCAGCAGTTCCTCCGCCGCCAGCATTACCCCGGTCTTACCCGACTCATAGGTAAGCCCTCCCTGGAGGTAGACCGTGTAAGGCTCCCGCATGGGCGCGTCGGCGGACAGCTCGATGGACGCCCCCTGGATGAACGCCCCCGCCGCCATAATCACCGGGCAGTCATACCCCGGCATATCCCAAGGCTCCGGGGTGACGTAGGAATCCACCGGGGCCCCGGACTGGATGCCCCTGCAAAATCGCTTCACCGCCTCCGGGTTTTTCAGATGGAGCATCTGAATAATATCATGCCGCTCCGCGTCCGATTTCGGATCCGCCTCATAGCCCAGCAGCTCCATCAGCCGCGCCGCGAACACCGCCGTTTTCACCGCCTGGGCCACCGTATGGGGGGCCAGGAACAGGCCCTGGTACAGCAGCCGGTTATTCCCCAGCGTCGCCCCGCACTCCCGGCCGATCCCCGGGCAGGTGAGCCGCATAGCCGCCCCCTCCACCAGATCCCGCCGTCCGGCGATGTAGGCCCCGGTGGGAGCCAGCCCGCCGCCGGGATTCTTGATGAGCGACCCCACCACAAGATCGGCTCCCACATGGGTAGGCTCCCACTCCTCCACAAACTCCCCGTAGCAGTTGTCCACCAAAATGACGGCATTCTGGTTGTTTTTCCGCACAATGGCGCACAGATCCCCGATCTCGTCCACCGACAGGGACGCCCGGGTGGCGTATCCCCGGGAACGCTGAATCAGAACGGCCTTCACTCGGGGATCGCTCACCGTCTCCGCCAGCCCGACCCTGTCCGGCGCGTCATCCACCAGCTCCACCTGGCGGTACTCCACGCCGTAATCCTTCAGGGAACCGTGGCCCTTGTCCACCGCTCCCACCACGCCCAGCAGGGTGTCATAGGGCGCGCCCACGGCGGACACCAGCACGTCCCCCGCCTTCAACGCCCCGAACAGGGCGCAGGCAATGGCGTGGGTGCCGTTGACGAATTGTAGGCGGACCAGGGCGTCCTCCGTGCCAAACAGGTCGGCGTAGATCTCGTCCAGCTTGTCCCGCCCCAGGTCGTCGTAACCGTACCCCGTGGTTCCGGCGAAATACGCCTCCGCCACCCGGTGCTTTTGGAACGCCGCCAGCACCCGCCGGCTGTTGGCCTGGGCGATGGCGTCAATCCGGACGAACTGCGGCCCCAGCCCCTCCTCCGCCTGCCGCGCGAGGGTGCTGACCCGTTCCGATATTTGTAAAGTAAAATCCATTTACGCACTCTGCCTTTTCGCGTTTTATTTCTCCAGCTTTGCCATGGCAAAGGCCGCCGCCAGCTTGGCGCACGCCTCCACGTCTCCCAGATCCACCAGCTCTGTGGGCGTGTGGATATAGCGGCAGGGAATGGAGATCCCCCCGGTGTACACACCCGCCCTCGTCTGGTGGATTGGCCCCGCGTCGGTGCCGCCCCGCCGGGACACCCCCCGCTGGGCCGGGATGCCCTGCTCCTCCGCCAAGTCCAGCAGCCGCTTCACCATGTCCGGGTGGCAGATCACTGAATGATCCATCACATTGACCGCCGCGCCCTTGCCGCACAGAGCAGTTAAGTCATGCTTGGCCCCAGGCACATCGTCGGTGCCGCACACGTCCACCGCGATGCCGTAATCCGGCTCCACCGACCACGCCGCGGTTTTGGCCCCCCGGCAGCCCACCTCCTCCTGGGTGGAGAATACAAAATAGAGGTCGTTGTCCGTCTCCCCAAGCTGCTCCATGGCCATCAGCAGTACCAGGCACCCGATCCGGTTGTCCAGATAGGGGGAAATCACCCGGTTCCCCGCCCTGCGGATGGGCGTATCGTACACGACCGCGTCCCCCACCTGCACCAGCTTCCCGGCCTCCCCGCCGTCCGCCGCGCCGATGTCCGCCACAAGCTCGCTTACCTTCAGCTTGGACAGATCGGCATCCGCCTCCGCGCAGAGCAGGCCCCTGGCCCCGCTCTGGAACCGCACCGGCGCGTACAGTGCCCGGGCCGCACCGACGCCGCCCAACGCCCCCACATGGACAAAGCCCTTCTCGTCGATGTGGGTGGCCACCAACCCGATGGAGTCCATATGGGCGGAGAACATCACCCGGGGCCCGCTTCCCTTCCTGCGGCAGATCAGGTTTCCCATCACGTCCCGGGAAATCTCGTCCACATAGGGCTTCGCCAGCCCCTCAATCACCTGGGAAATTTCGCTTTCACAGCCGGAAGGCCCAAAGGCGGACACCAGCTCCTCCAACGTCTTTATCATATCCATGTCCAATTCCTCCTGTCAGTCCTCCGCCACATCCCGGATAAACAGCCGGGCCAGGGCGAGCATCTGTTCCGCGTCACATTGGCTGCACACGCTGTTGGGCGCGTGGAGATAGCGCACCGCCGCCGAGATCCCGGTGACCCGCACCCCGGCCTTGGTCCTTTGAACGGCCTGGGCGTCGGTGCCGCCGGACAGGTAGTGCTTCATCTGCCAGGGCAGGCCGTTTTTCTCCGCCAGCGTCCTCAACCGTTCGAACAGGCTCCGGTCGTAGATCGCGCCCCCGTCCATCCAAGACAGCACCGGGCCCCGTCCGGGCCAGCACACCTGCCTGTCCTCGGTGAGGACGGGCACGTCGGCGGCGGTGGTCCCCTCCAGCACCAGGGCAATCTCCGGCGTCACGGAGAAGGCCGCGCCAAAGGCCCCCCGGCAGCCTGCCTCCTCCTGGGTGGTGAAGGCGAAGGTGCAGTCCATGGGCAGGTCCTCCTCCAGCAGCTTCACCATCACCGCGCAGCCCACCCGGTCGTCGATGGCCTTGGCTTTGAGCATCCCGTCCCCAAAATCCACCGACTCGCTGACAAACACGGCAGCGTCCCCAAGCTCCACCCGGGACAGGGCCTCCTCCCGGTTTTTCGCGCCGATGTCAAGATAAAGCTCGGTGACCTTGGGCACCTTCTTGCGCTCCTCGGCGGTGGTCAGATGGATGGGCTTCAGGCCGATCACGCCGGGAACCCGTCCTGGCCCCACCGCCACCTCCTTGCCCAGCAGAATTCGCCGGTCAATACCGCCCACACAGCCGAATTTCAGGAACCCCTCGTCAGTGACCGACTTGACAATCAGCCCCACCTCGTCCATATGGGCGCACAGCATCAGCCGGTTCCCGGTGGGCTTGGCCCCCCGCTTGAACACGATCAGGTTCCCCAGGGCGTCCACCCGCACGCTGTCCGCGTACGGCTCCACCCGTTTGCGGATATAGTCCCGCACCTCGTCCTCCCAGGAGGACACCCCGGACAGGGCGCACAGGGTTTTCAGCGTCTCAATCATGCCAATCCCCCTCTCCCAGTCCGGCGGCAAAGGCGGCCAGCAGCCGGGCCGTGTCCTCAATGTCAGCTTTCTCCACCGTCTCCACCGGGGTGTGCATATACTTCAGCGGAATGCACACCACCGCCGTGGCCACCCCTTCCCTGCAGATCTGCATGGTCCAGCCGTTGGTGCCGCTGCTGCCCTCCATGACTTCCTTCTGAACGGGTATGTTCCCCTTCTCCGCCCCGTCCAGCAGGCGGCGCACCATCCAGCGGGTGCAGTTAGGCCCGATGCCCACGGCGGGGCCTCCGCCCATCACCATGGCCTCGTCCTTGGGTGTGTCCGGCGCGCGCCCGAAGGTCACGTCCACCGCCACACAGCAGTCCGGGCCGATGGCCTGGGTCACCACCCTGGCCCCCATGCCCCCGACCTCCTCCCGGGTACTGCCCAGCACATAGAGATCCACATTCAGCGGCTTATCCCGGAGCAGCTCCGCCGTCCGCAGCAACGCCTCAAAGCAGACCCGGTCGTCCATGGCCTTGGAGCAGAGCTGACGCTCCCCCAGCCGGAGAAAGCTGGAGCGGTACACCACCGGCGTGCCCAGGGGAATCCGCCGCTCCGCCTCCTCCTGGCCCAGCCCCACGTCGATGAACATCTCCTCCACCTTGGGGGCCTTCTCCCGGTCCTCCGCCGACAGCACGTGGGGCGGCAGGCAGGCCACCACCCCCCGCAGGGGCGGGTCGGCCAGCACCGTCACCTCCCGGTCGGGGAGCATCCGGGCGTCCACCCCGATGGCGGCAAAGCGCAGGAAGCCCTGCTCAATCCCGGTGACGGTAAGCCCCACCTCGTCCAAATGGGCGTCCAGCAGCAGCTTTTTCGCCCCCGGCTTCCCACAGCGGCGCACCCCCACCAGATTGCCCAGCCGATCCACCCAAACCTCGTCCATCAACGGCTCCAGCAGCGTCCGGGCCTCCGCCACCGCCGGGCCTTCAAACCCGGAGGGCGCGCCCGCCGCGCACAGCCGTTTCAATCTCTGTTCCGTTTCCACGTCTGATATTCTCCTTTTCCTGCTTATTCCAGCGCGTTTACCAAATCCTTGAACGCGTTCCCCCGCTCCGCGAAATTCTTGAAGCGGTCGAAGGACGCGCTGGCCGGGGACAGGATCACCACGTCCCCCGGCTCCGCCATGGCCCGTGCCCGATCCACCGCCTCCCGCAAATCCCCGCAGTCCACAAGCTCCGGAGCACCCGGCTGGTAGTCCGGCGCGGCCAGCACCGCCGCCTTGATCTTCTCCGCCGTGTCCCCGGTGAGCAGCAGGGCCTTCACCGACTTCACAGCCTCCGGCCCCAGCTCGTCGTAGGGAATGTGCTTGTCATAGCCCCCGGCGATCAGAATCACCTTTTCCGGAAAGGACCGCAGCCCCGCGATAGTCCGGCTGGGGCTGGAGGCGATGGAATCATTGTAGTACCGCACCCCGTCCAGCTCCCGGACCAGCTCGATCCGGTGCTCCACCCCGCCGAAGGTGCGGGCAAAGTCCCGGATCACCTCGTCGGGTACCAGCTCCTCCACCACGGCGATGGCCGCCATGTAGTTCTCCAGATTGTGCAGGCCGGGTATGCGGATATCCTCCGTATGGATCACCGGGCGGCCGCAGTACATCACCATCCCGTCCTTTAAGTATACCCCGTGCTCCACCGTTTTTCTCCGGCTGAACAGGGTCACCTGCCCCCTGGCCTCCTGGGCGAACCCGGCGGTGATCTCGTTGTCCCCGTTGAGCACCAGCTTGTCGCAGGCGTCCTGGTAGGCAAAGACGTTCCGCTTGGCGGACACGTACTCCTCCATGTCCCGGTGCACGTCCAGATGATTGGGGGCCAGGTTGGTGACCACCGCGATGCTGGGGCTCTGCCTCATAGTGAGTAGCTGGAAGGAGGACAGCTCCAGCACCACCATGTCGTCCGGCCGGATCTCGTCCACCCGGCACAGCAGCGGATGGCCGATATTGCCCCCCACGAAGGTGCGGTAGCCCGCATCGGTGGGAACGCGGCCGGCAGAGGTGTGGGGCTGCTGGATGAAGCCGGCATCCTCCAGGGCGGAAAGGTCGTTGCGCACCGTGGCGGGGCTCACCCCCAGATGATGGCGCTCGGTCAGCGTGCGCGAGCCGACGGGCAGCGCGTATTCGATGTAGTCCTCGATGAGCGCGCGCAGCACCTTTTGGCGTCTCTCCGACAGCATCGCCTTCTCCTTTCCGTCCGTTGTTGACGCCATTTTAGCAACCGCGCAACGAGAGTGCTAAGAAGAGCGCCCATCTTGACGCAAGCGACACACAACAGCAGGTGGAAGGCCCGCGAGGGAGGGCGGAGTCTCGCAGGCCGCCCCCCAGCCCGCGAGAGGAGCAGCCTTCGTAAGAGCGGGCTCCAGCGCGGGAAGAGAGCAGCCTTCGTAGGGGCGGGCTGAAGCCCGCCCC
>OFGR01001330.1_pt1 | contig 20338 bp, 21 predicted proteins | sample 1521811 | NCBI WGS metagenome assembly OFGR01 (sample SAMEA3504098, study PRJEB24116) | mouse gut metagenome | biome: mouse gut; feature: mouse-associated habitat; material: faeces | place: Denmark | collected 2011
GATAGTTTGTTTCAGTGCGCCATTTATTGGCTTCCCTCTACTTTCTTTCACACTAAAATCCTCCTTTAATGATTTTCTTTTTCATGGACAAATTGGCAATTTCCCCCAAAAAAGAAACCGCCTGCCTGCGGTTTCTTCCATAAAAGTCAAGCATTGGGATAGCAGGGAAGGATAAGTTCAACATAACCCTCGCCACGCATGATGATAGGCGCCTTACAGCCCCTGTACTCAAGGACAATCTCGTCATCCTCCACGCTTTTTAAAGCCTCCAAAAGGAATTTCCCGTTTAAAAGAATTGGGGATAGGGTAGTGTCTCCGTTAATGGACGCATCCAGATCCGTATCAATTCCTCCTTTCCGGGTACTGGATGATAAAGAAACCGTTCCATTCTCCACCATCAGCCAGATCTTTTTTGCCGACTCATTTGTTGTTATGACCATTACTAGCTGGATTGCCTGCATCAGTTCCATACGGTTGAAACTGATATTTGCAATGACATCCGTATCAGCCAGAATCTTACTGGTATTGAAAGCCTTGAATTGGTTCCAGGAGCAATCCATGATCGTGTCTTTATCAGAGAACGTCACCACATCATCCGTATACTCCACTTTCACAGCCCCTTTAAAAAGGCTTGCGGCCACTTTCATTGCCGCACCTGGAATCAAGAGTTCATTTCCCTCTGCCTCGCCGCGCACAGCGATACGGATTCCATCGAGAGCCTCCATGCGAAGCCCATCATTACTGATATTCAGCTTTATGCTTGTCAGCATGACATTCTGGGCTGCTTCCGGCGCAAGCGCGTGTTCAACTCCGTGCACTGCCGCAGCCAAAGCCTCAGCCTCAAACCCGCCTTCGCCATAAGCTGTACGGTAATCCGGGGGTTCCACTTCTAAAACCGGAATTTTCACGCGGGTCTTCCCGCTCCGTATATTCAGCTCATCCCCCGATTCCTCAATGGCAATGTCAGCACCTGCCAGCCGGCTTGCGATTTCGCATACTTCCTGGGCTACCACAATCTCAAATTCTGTTTCCACGTCTGCCTCAAACAAGGCACGCACCCTGCATATGGCGGATGTACCCGTGATATAGCTTTTCCCGTCGCTCCGGAATGAAATGCGGTATCCATTCAGCGTACCCACCGTTTTCATGCTCAATGCTCTGCCTGCTTTCCTTAACGCCTCCGCGAATTCGTTTCTGTCAACTACTGCTTTCATGTTCTTTTCCTCCTTATAATGAAAATCTTTTCATCCCCAATATCTGTAAAATGCACGCAAAAGTTTCCCAAAAAAATAAGCAGCTGGGTTTCCAACTGCTTATTAGGACTTTACGCAAACGGGAGGTCGTCAAGCATATCATCTGGCAGCTCATAATACCCGCCATTGTCTACCCCACTCTGCTGCTGGTACTGCGGCTGTTGTGGTTGCTGGTATTGCGGTTGCTGGACTACTGCCGGCTGTTGCGGCTGCTGCGCTGACTGATACTGCGGCTGTTGCGGCTGTTGTGGTGCTGCCGACTGTCGTGGTTGTTGCGGCTGCTGGCACTGCGGCTGTTGTGGTTGCGGCTGCTGTGCGGTTGCCGGAGCAGTTGCCTCACTTGCCGCGCGGTTCCTGTAAACAACTGCGAATCTGTCAATAAACCTCGTTGTATCCGGCTGCCCATTGTATTCACCCTCTGTTTCATGGAAAATCATTGTAACCAGATCCATTTTTTTCAGCGAGCGCTCCAATCTGTCCGCCACCATATTCTGATATTTCGTGGAATTACAGCCAACGAAACTCGTCCAGTATGACTCTCGCGTCTCGCCGTCACTCCCGATATAGGATGACGCATGTCCAATCTCTTTGCCATATTCCTTGAGCCCTGTCATGCCGATGATCATAGATGAACCCGATTCGGAACGCTTTGCAGACCGGATAACACCCAGTACGATTTTTTTAGGATTATTTTTGATGTTTGTAATCGACAGGATATCGCCGATCGCCCCAACTTCTTCTGCAATCCCGACATCCGGATTATCCTTGGACGGCATCAGCATTACCATCAGATAATGGCCCACGCGGACATTTTTTGTCTTTTCTGCCGTTTCTGCCGTGAGCGTGCACTCAATCATCCTCGGCACCTGCATCTGGATGTTCGCATCCCATTCTGTTCCTTCAAGGCGCAGTGATGTGTCATCTTTTTCCCCAACCATCCCCACATAAATAGTTCTTCCGTTGTTTCCCTTGATTGCTGTAAACATAAAATTCTTCCTCCTTATATTGAAATGTTTTTTACGAACTTAATATGAAGAACCTGAAAAACAAAATTTACAGGCCCGACCACCTTTCCAGGCATTCACAGCCAGTGGGATTGCACAGCCTTATCTCTCCTGGCTGTACAGGCAAAGAAACGTCCTTCTTTAAGCAAAAAGGACGTTTCTTCCTATAGCGGATCGTTTTCCCCTGTCTCTGGCTCTTCTGCCGTCTGGGATCTTTTCTTTCCCACAAATATCGCCACCGCAGCGGCGGCAACCACCGCAAGCATTTTTATAATCAGCGGGATTCCTGTTTTCTCAGTTTCAGCCTCTGTTTCCCTATCTTCCTGCCCTGCCGTTTCTTTCCCTGATGCCTCATCCGTTTCGTCCGTATCCTCCTTATCACTTCCCGCCCTAGCTGCCGTTTGGGATGCATCCTTAAGGAATGACTCAAATTCTGCCCTTTCGATTTCCACCCGGTTTTCTGTGATTTCTGTTCCGTCCGCGTTGCAGCTCAGGTATTTCCCTAAAGCGTCATCATAGCGGAAATAAAACGCGCCAAGCGCCGGATCAAACAAGTGATAATACTCTTTGCCATCCTCGTCTTCCAATTTTTCATAATTCGCGCCGCCTCTGGATGCTGATGACGCATTTGGCCGCGTTTTCCTTGTAACCTTAACAGCATCATCCTTCTTTACGACCATGTCCGAGCTGCTTTTATTTGTCGCAGCAAGCGTCTTTGCCGTCAAATATGAGCCGCTGGTATTCTTCCTGATCCGGGTAGAGCCTTTTTCTGTCTGGACAGGCTCAGACTTCAATGTGCCAGATGTGCTGGGCGCACGGGGCGCCGTCTGTACCGGGGTTTTTACACCGCCCGCATTTCCTGTACTTCCTGTATGGCTTGTATTTCCCTTGTTCCCATTGCTGCCTGACGGTTTCTGCACCTTGAGTGCCGAACTGACATAAACATAAATCTTCAGTCCGGGCTCGTCATTATAGGACACCTTGTCACTGGGATGGAAAGTCACGCCATAGCTCCCGGATTTATTGACTATTACAGACGAATCCCATGAATAGGAACCATCTGCCGTATTGGGCAGGAGGTCATCGCTGAGATATGTGCCAGCCGGAACACGGATGTACGTCAGGGACGGATGGGGCAAGAACCCCTTTTCTACACGCACTGTCACATCTTTCTGCGTGACATCATACTCATAATGTTCCGTATCACCCCGAAAGACTGCCTGATACATGCCCTCGCCGACACTTAATCCGGAACCCGGTTCCGCAAATGACCACCCATCCGGCAATTTTACATCCCCCAGTTTCAGTCCGGCTTTATACTGCACGGTATAGGCATTATCCGGCATTGATGGGGAAACTGTTTTTTTGCCTACCATGACCATGACAGGGATATCCTCCACAGTATGGTACTTCAGCGTGTTCGTCGGCGTATACATTGCTTTATAGACTGCCTCTCCCACCTGTTCAATCTTCCCGGTGTCTGTCCATGAGAAACCGTCCGGCAGGATCACACTCTGGAGTTCATCATGATAAACTGCCGTCAGGTTTACAGGCACCTCATAAACAGGATCCAGTTTCTTGAACCTGTAAAAAGCATCCTCCTGGTTGAAACCGTAAACACCCTCTGCTTTTGTATCAAGGTCAACAACCCGGCCGTCACCGATCCATCCATAATGACGCGCCCCGGCGACAATGATATCGCCTTCCAGCAAAGCGGAGGAACTGCTTGTCATGATCCGGTTAAATCCCTGCCCATCCAAGGGCTTTGAAAAATCAATGCCGTCAACCAGCTCAAAGATTTGCCCTGTCTCCGCCGCTGCCAGCACTTCCGCTGCCGGACATAGCACCGACCCCATAACAGGTGATGAACAAGCGAGCAGGACTGCCGGTATCATGTACCGGAACTTCTGTTTCTTTTTAACCATAGCTGTTTTCGCAGGGATGCCATCCCCGCCTCCTCCTTCCTGCGCGGCCTCTGCCGCTGTATTTAATATGGGGGAACAAAAAACAGGCGTTTCCGCCTGTCTTCCGTGCTAGATTGCGCCCGCCTTGCTTAACGGCCAGTAAACCAGCCTCGGATGCCCCTCGACATATTTCTTGTCCACATACGGCTCCTTCCATGCCCGGCTGTCGTAAGAGTTGTTCCGGTTATCACCCATGAGGAAATAGGAATCTTCCGGCACGACGAAGATCTGTTCATCCTGCACTTTCATCCGTTCCTTGAGATACGGTTCCTCAAGCGTTTCCCCATTGACATATACCCCGTCCTCCTTAATCTCCACCGTGTCTCCCGGCAGCCCGATCACGCGTTTGATGTAATGCACGGACGGGTCTCCCGGAAACCGGAAGATGATAACATCCCCTCGCCCCACTTTATCCTCCCTCGTCGCAATCAGCCGCATCCCTTCCGTGAACGTCGGTTCCATCGACTCGCTCGGGATATATGCATTCATCAGCACTTTACGGAAGAGAAAGATTTCCGCGAGAATGATCACAAGTACGATGGCAGCCTGGATAAAGCTGATCCGGTTTTCCTTCAACACAAGCATCTGTACTTATGCAGGGGCATCCTGCCCCTGCGCCTCCTTCCCTTATAATCTTAAGAATTGCGAGCCTTGGCTGCACACAACCGTTCCCGGCACAGCTCCTTTCACTAACTGTTTCGCCTCCTCTGTGCGTTTGAGCATGTGCCCGAGATCCCGCAGGGCCACTGATTCCGGAACTGCGCTCTTGACCCCTCCATAACGGGAAGTCAGCATATGCAGCAGGACATTCACATCGCGTTTCGGGAGCATTTCCTCTGTCATCCCGTCCGCACGGAGTGCCATTTCCACCTCTAAAAGCCGCCTCACAGCCGCATTGCCCTCACCCGCAAGCAGATCGTCTTCTGTAGGAGCATATCCATCAGACACAAGATCAATGTTGCCCACATAATACAAAAGTCCTGCCGCATACATCAGGTCCGCATTCAGCCCGAATATTGCAACTGCATGATCTGCCATGCGTAAGAGTGCCAAGGTTGCTTCCATAATCCCGCATTGCCTTGAAAATGCCCCTGCTGCCGTCAGAGGTTTCGTCCGGAACTTCACTGCATCTTTCGTCAGCACGTTCCCCACCAGCTTACGGTAGCCAGGGTGCCTGATCCGCTTGTAATAGGCGTTGATTTCCGCAAAACCTGACCTTTCATCAATCTCTGCTTTGGGATAAAAACATGTAAAATCCGCATCTGGGAGGACTTCTGAGCGCAGGACCTTGTAGGACGGCTTATTGTTATATGTGGAGGCCTCTACGAGCATCCGGCACACTGCCGGGCCGTTCACATCGACCGGCTCGTCAAAGCGCAGGAATGTAGCCATATTCCCCTCCTTGTCCTGCACGGATAGGCGCTGATACGGCGCCCCGTTGGATGCCACGCTCCCTTTCACATCCTTCACCATGATTTCTATTTCCTGCTGGGTCTCAGACGCCAGTTCTGTAATACTATTCCTCATTTTGTGGTTCCTCCTCTTTTATGATGGGTTCAGTATACCACGCCCTGGAGGCTCCTTGTTTTTTTGAGGCAAAGCCCGGCATGTGCCTACGATCTGCTCAAGTCTTTTTTACAAGGCCATACCCAGCCAATCCACCCTTTCTCGCCGGCAATCCTTGACGGCTTGCTATTCTGCCATGATATCCAGCGTTCCAGGCTGATCACCCGGTATCCTCCAATATTCTCTGCGACCTGTCCATTCCCGACATAGATCCCTACATGCCCCCACTGCGTCCCGGATCCCGTGCCTACGACCGCCGCTCCGGGCGGGATGTTCTTCGAATCCCTTGAGCCGCTGGAACTCCACAGTTTCCAATAGTCAATCGCATTATGCCCCGGGTAATACCCAAGCGCATACTGATACACACCCGACACCCACGCGGCACAGTACCCCGCCTTTGCGGAACGTGTGGATTTTCCATTTCTTGCGGCATCACAGACTTTCTGCATTGCCGATGTCATTTTCCCATTCCATGTAATTGAGGCGGATGTCGTGGCCTCCACGGCCGTAATATGCTTTCCGACCTGTTCAGCAAAATCTGTCATCGGCACAATGCCGATGGGGTCAAAAACAGCCTCTTTATTCGTTTCGTAATACTTCTGTGCATCCTTTTTCGAATACTTCTCTGTTGATTTTGCATAATCCGACCTGAGCATGACCGCCTCAACTGCCACGTCCAGCCCGTCATTTTTCTTTTTGAGGCTCACAGGCGTCTGATGTGCCCCGTTATATGCTATTTCCATCACCTGCAGACGGTTGAACAGGAACCTGACAGACGAGGCCGGGCTGCTGATAGACGCGGATGTCAAGAAATATTGTGTCACACCGCATGGATCCGTCGCTGATGGGTTCCCGTCCGAGAGGACTTCTATCATAGCGAGGATCAGGGGCGCATATTGGCTGGACGGTGCTTTCGTCCTGCTGCTGCAGCCTTTCAGTGTTTCCTTCACCAGCGGCCTGAGCGCCTCCACGTTTTGGGAAATATCACGCGTCTGTATCCCTTTGGAAATCTTCCCGTCAAGGATGAGCTGGTCGGCAAGCGCCTCCCAGTCCGTTGCCTCAAAAGATGCAAGCGCTGCCTCCCTGTTGTCTTCATTCCATCCGTCAAATACATCCTGGTCCATATCCCCCGATGCCTGCACAGCCCCTCCTGCCAGCATTACGCATGCAGACAATGCGGCAAGCATCCTTTTCCATCGTTTCATGCAATCCCTCCTTTCAATATCCACAATATGGGATTCTCTTACAGAAAACCGGAGAATCCGCACCAAAAAGACAAAGTTCACTCAGATTAAACAGAGAGGGCGAGTTTCATTCCATGTTTATCGGGCCTCTTCACAACACGCTATGGATATGTTGCGGCAAAAAATCGAAAGGAGACATGTTTTATGGCAAACGAAACAGCAAAAATTGGCGACTATGGACAGCTCACACTGACGAAGGAACAGGTTGTGTTCTACCTACGCAAAAAGAAACTGGAAACATTTAAGGAAAAACGTGCTTCCGGACAGGCACTCACTTATGAAGAGGAACAGTACGAGGACAAGATCAAAGCCGACTTATTTGCATCTGTCCTCAAATTCGGCATGAAGGAGGCGAAACAGATCCTCGTCCGCTACCGCGTAGATTCAGACGCATGGAAGGATATCCAGCAGGGGCTTGCGGAGAAATTCTACGAAAAATTGGATTCTTATGATCCGCTGCGCTCCACGCCTACCACCTTCTATGTCCGGCATTTCAGGGAGGTGATATCTACATATCTTTCCAAGAACACCCTGCACCTCTCCCCATACGACATCAAGAATTCGCGGAAGGTCATAGCTGCAATCCAGCATTACGAATCGAAGGGAATCCAATGGACGGACGACATGGTCGCAACGCGCACGGGGCTTTCCCCAAAAGTAGTACGGTCAACGCTCCAATACCGGTATAACACAAATTATGTCGCGGTAGATGACGATGAGAGCTGTACGCAAATCGTATCCAAAATACCGAATCCGGAAGATATGATGCTTGCACAGGAGCGGGAGGAAGTAATAAGCAGAGCTGTAATTGAGGTTTTGGAGCCAGAGGAATGGGATATTCTCAAAAGGCGCATCAATCTGGACGGGCATAAGGAAAAATCTTTTGAAAACATCCATTTGGAAACCGGGATTCCCTTAAAGGAAGTCAAATCCATCTATAACCGTGCAATTGTAAAACTGGGCAGCAGCAAAGATATACAACGTCTCTTCAATAAAACCCACACAAAACGCCAAAAGGCCGGAAATGTCGTATTTCAGGAAGATACTTCCCGTATCCTGCACAGCCAGATTTTTGCACAGGATTAACCAAACACCCAGGAGGATTCCTCCTGGGTGTTTCAATTACGCCTTTGTCAGTTCCCGGATGAACGGGCTGATATTCACATGTTTCCCGCTCCTGCTCTTATACCCGACCAGCTCAAGATGTTTCTTTGCCCGCGTACATGCCACATAGAACAAACGGCGCTCCTCTTCTATGTCACAGGGGCGTTTCTCGTTCTGGTACGGGATATTCCCCTCAACGCAGTTTGCCACGATCACATGTTCCCATTCAAGTCCCTTCGCTTTATGCATGCTGGACAGCAGCACTCCCGCTTGGGACTTCCGGGCCTGGCGGATTGCATGCTCATACCTCTTTACATATGCCTCCCACTCCCGCCACGGCTCCGCGCCTGACGGCAGGCTTTTCACATCAGACAGATATGATTCCCATACAGATGTCAGCTCTTCCATGTCCATGCCCCTGAAATTCGCATAATCCTTCAGATATCTGCGGTAAGCCACATACAGCGTGCTCATGAATGTCCTGGGCGGTTTGCCTTTCAGGCTCCGCAGGAGCCGGAACAAGTCTTCAATCTCTTTGACTGCACCCTTCGCCTTCCAAAATTCACCGTTCATTTCATACGCTGCCTGGCACATCTGCTGTTCTGTCTCCGCCAGCGTCTGCATCCATACATACCTGTCCGACTGCAGGTACCGCTGGGGATGGTTAAGGATCCTCGCCAGATCACCCTCCCCGCCGATTTCATTTGCCAGCCGGTAATAGGAACAGATATCACGGTAGATCCAATGTTCATACCTGTTCGTAACCCCGTCCGCAACCTGTACTTCAATCCCGCGCCGGATCAGCGCGCCCGCAATCCCTTCCGTTTCCTTGTTCGTGCGGTATAAAACCGCAATATCCCTATCCTGCATCCCTGACTTTAACAGGCTTTCCACGCGGCCTGCAATGATCCTGTGCGTTTCTGCTTTTGTCTCGCCAAGGGTAAGTTCAATCTCGCCCGCCTCCGGCCTGGCCGCAATGAAATCTTTCGCATACCGGTTGCGATTTTTTGCGATCATCTGCCCTGCACACGCGATGATGTTCCTTGCGGATCGGTAATTCGTACCCATGCGGATGACCTTCGCCCTCGGATAATCGTCGGGGAAACCCAGCATCACTTCCGGGCACGCACCCCTGAACCCATAAATAGACTGGTCATCATCGCCCACAACAGCAAGATTCCCATTCTCGCCGGCAAGCAGGTAAACAATGTCGCGCTGCACATAATTGGTATCCTGGTACTCGTCCACCTGGATATACCGGTATTTATCCCTAAGCTCGGCAAGAGCCCGCTTGTCATTAAGAAGGACTTCATATGCCTGTGTCAGCATATCATCAAAGTCAATCTTCCCTTGCTGCTTTTTCAGGGTCTCGTAGCGGTCCCACAGGAACTGGAACAGCGCCTTGTCGGGAGTGCTGTTCAGTTTGAACTTTTTGCCTGGATTGTTTTTGTGCATCCCGATATCAAGAACAAGGTCATTGATAAACTGGTCACGGTCACTAACCGCCGCGAGCATCGCCCGGTATCCCTTGGGGATGTCCATTGACGGGTACTTTGCCGCACTGTCCCGGAGCATGGAGAAAAAGAAATCACGTTCTTCATCATCACTCATAATCTCCGGCCTTCCTCTGTAGCGGATCAGGATTGCCAGGCAAAGCGCATGGATTGTGGAAAATGTCACGCCCTTTTTGGAACCCGGTTCCGATTCGTAACGTTTACGCATTTCTGCTGCTGCCGAACGTGTAAATGTCATCATCAAAATATGTTCCGGATCTATCCCTGCCTCTTTCACCATGTGATTTATCCTCGCAAGCAGTGTCGTCGTCTTGCCTGCTCCTGGACAGGCAATTACGATTACCTGTCCATTTATCGTATGTACGCATTCCAATTGTGCCTCGTTCATAAAAACCTCCTAATAAATCAAATCTTTGCTCCGGGAGGCATCACCAACCATTACGAACCAGTAATAATATTTGTCTGCCACCTGAAACTCCTCTTCATTCAGCAACCCCAAATAACGGTTACACAGCGTGACCACATGCTGCTTTGGATACCTCCGGCAGATGCCTTCAAACTCCTGCAGCATCTCTGAAAGATCTCTCATATGCTTTTCTCCTCCTATGGCTACATTATACAGTTTGGCGAAAAAAAGCCGCTTTATGGAACAAATCCCCCATATTATGCCTGAAAAACACGGAAAGGAGATTTTTTATGGTTTATTACATTACAGATGGCATCAATTATCTGTCAAGCGAAGACCCTGACAGCACAAAAATGACGAAAGACAGCGGGTGCGCCCTGAAATTCGCATCAGAAACCCGTGCATTCCCTGTCCTGCTGGCGTTCCGTTCGAAGTTTCCCCAAAAAGCACAGATGAAATGGCGGATTGAGGCACGGGACGAAGAGTACATGGAACCCATAATGCTGCAAATCAAGTGCGAACGCGGATACCTGGCAAATGACCTGTCATTGACATCAAACCCCGCACATGCCGGGAAGTGGGAAGAGGAAAAAGCAAAAAATGTCCTTAACAACCAATGTTCCACCCATCCGCTGCTCCGGAAATACGCATGGATGACTGTGCCCATTGAAGAGGATGACATTCCTGACCCCCTGCCGGAAGAAATATCATACACGGATATCGATCCCGCCATATATTCAGAAAACGCGCCGGACATGCTGGCTCTCATCCCTTTCGCGCAGCCGTCAGCTATAAACAGCTCCCTGGGTCTGATACATGCCCTCGTTCTCTTTTATGACGGGATTGGCCAACGCGAAAAGGCGCTGAATGAAGAGTGCAGGAAAACGGAGAAACTGATCACGATCATCGAACATGCAATCGAATTCAATGAATATGATGACACAACGGAACATAAGCTGATACAGATGATCCGATGCCTCAGACGGCGCAGGCGCAAATGCAAGGACGAGCTTGTCGTCACCCATGCTTTCCTAAGCAACATTTCCCCTGAACTGGTCAGCAAGGCAGGCGAATACACACAAATCCTGGAAGGGCGCTACTATATGCCTGAAATGCTGGCCGCCCTTTTTAAGGATTCCGATAATACATTATTAAAAGCCCAGAATGAGTAAACAGGACATGTTTCCTGTATTGCCGTCTAAAAAAGAGACGCCAAAGCGTCTCTTTTTTAACCCATCAGACAGGGAGGGAATCCTGCAGCATCCATAACTCGCCATCGTAAAAATTATACAGTTCTTCAACTGCCTCTTCCAGCACTTCAGGCGCAACGGCCAGATGCCCCCATGCCTCGGGGAGGAACCAGCTTCCAAACCGCGAACGTTTCTTCCCGTTCACTGCCGCCTTTATTTTGTATGGCGCAAGCGCTACTTTCATCACATCCTTGCGTTCCGTCGCTTCCTCCACGCTGGGATAGCCAATCTGGAACACGATGCTCATATCGCATCCCGACATGTTTTCCATTTTCTCCACACATGCCTGGGGATTCCCTGTCGCAGCAAGCCGGAGACAGCCCGTGGTTTCGTTGCGGACGAAGATCAGATAACATCCTGCTTTCATTCCTACACCTCCCCATACATGGACATCAGCTTGTGGCATAGTGACAAAAGTTCCTGTTTGGAAACATCCGGCAGGTTTAACTTGCCGTTCGCGCAGAACTGCCGCATACTCTGGAGCAGCATCCCGACAGCCGGGGATTCCTCGCACGGCATTTCAGGAATTGCTGGCTTACAGGGCATCTCTGAATCAGACGCCGCCGTAATAGATGCCGGTGGCTTGCACGGCATTGTATTGGCTCCCATGGATGGGAACGTCACGCTCCTTGCCGAAAGCTTGCGTTTCATCTCACGCTTTTCCAGATGTTCTTTCAGAAGAACTTTCTGCATGGCCTCGTCCCCCGGAGCGGTATTCGCGATATGTGCAGCCTCACCGACCCGAATCTTCTCGCCCATATACAGGCATTGTTTCAGATACGGCGTTCCGTTCACTATGACATCACGGAACTGGCGGCAGTAGCGGTCAGAACACCCGAACACGTCCATCGCACGTTTCACGAACTCCCTGTCAACGCCATGCTCCGCCGCCAAAAGCTCGCAGTACATCAGACGCACCGCTTTGTCACACGTCTTGCGGACGGTCAGGTGTGATTCCATACGCATGCGGTCTACAACAGCCTCCGGCACGGTGCTGTCAGCAACCCAAAAATTTGGCAGGAAAAAGCGGAGCCGCAAGGCCCCGCCGTTTCCCATTTCATTAAAAGAGGACAATCTATTCGTATACGGCTTACGCCGATCTCGTCTATGTCTTTAGTTTATCATATTCCCGCATGCGTCATTTTCCTGAGCCGAATTCTATTTTGCATGGTCTGCGAGCCATTCCCTGACAGCGTATGCCATGGCATAGCTCAGCGCCCGATCCCTGCCGATATCTTTCTCCATCGCAGCGGCATCTTCATACCCGTATTCCTTGGCAAGCGCCTCCAATGCTGTTGCCTGCTCCTTTTCCGTCTGAATCAGTTTTTCCTGGTCCGCGATTGCGCGCACAGCCATGGTTTCTTTCGCCTGCGCCTTTGACGCCTCCTGAATCCCTTCATCGAATTTATCCAAGCTCTGTCCGATATAATCCCGGATATATGTCTCATAATCCACGCCGCTATCGTTTGCAGCCTCCTGGTACTGACTCTTTATTTCATTCTCTATGTCCGTCAAATCCGGATACTGCAGGACCTCGGTATTCGCGAGGACCGCATCAAAAGCCCCGTCCGCCAGCTGCGCCCGATACTCCCTTTCCGCCCTATCCTCAAGCTGCTTTTTGACTTCCCCCCGGAATTCTTTTACCGTTCCTGTTGTTCGGGACACTGTTTTCACAAATGCATCCGTAAGCTCCGGCACATGTTTTTCCATGACCATTTTTACGGTAACCGTATATATATTGCCAACCGGATCCACCCATTCATAGCGCTCCCCTTTCTTATGCCCGGCAAGGCTTTCCTGGAGCCCTCCGTCCGCGGTGACTGGCAGCTCAAGATCCAGACTGCTGTCCGTTTCCGACGTGTAGTCGATTACAACAATATCCCCTTTCCCGGCCGCCCGTGATGTCTCGGCCTTTTCTGCGTTCGCATCCAGGATTTCACCAATTTCTGCATCTACATCCGCATCTGTGATCGCCGTAGGCGATAGCGCTCCTGATTCTACTCCTGTATACTGTGTGATCCGGATATTTTCGTCTTCATACTCCGCCCTGGAACACCCGCACAGGGCAAGCCCCACCAACAGGGCAACTATTATTTCCCGCATTTATTTCCCTCCCATAACATTTTTTAGTGAATCCAGCTCATAGCTGCGTATGACCTCGCGCACGGTGTCCTGGCTGATGCAGTATCGGAGGTCGGAAAGTGATACGCCAAGGTCGATATCCCGCTTTGTTTCCGCCAGGCGCAGGGATAGGAATGCGGATTCCCGCCCCTTTTCCAGGCAGCGGAAAACGTCCTTCCGAATGCCAAGGGTTCTGCAGTTAAGCGTACCCGCATCCACTGCCTGATAAAGCGCAGTGACTGACCCGTATTTCTGTAACAGCGGCACAGCCGCTTTTGGCCCTATCCCTTTCACGCCGGGAATGTTATCTGACTTGTCCCCTACCAGCGCCTTATACTCCACGACTTGCCTTCCTTCAGACAGGCCGTAATCCTCCTTCAGTTCCTTCTCCGTGTACACTTTCTTTAACTGTACCCGTATCCGTCTTGCGTCGTCCACAAGCTGCAGATAGTCCATATCCCGTGTGACCAGCAATGTTTCCGGCACCTTCCCGCAGAAACGCTCTGCAAGGCTTGCCGCGTAATCGTCCGCCTCATAACACCCGGAACAGAAAATACGGAAACCGAAGATTTCCAAGATATGCTGCATAGTGGCAAACTGCTGCTTTAACGGTTCCGGGGTTTCCTTCCGGGTCGCCTTATAGGCAGGGTATATCTCACGCCGGAACGTATTCCGAGTCTGGTCAAATGCGAATGCGAGGTACTCCGGTTTCTGCTCCCTGATGATCTTAAATATGGAACGTAACATGCCAAGGACACCGTTCGTATATACCCCATCCCTTGTGTGCATGATCTCGCCTGCGCCGCCTTTAGGCAGCGTGGCATAATATGCCGATGACAGCATAGAACTCCCGTCAATAATAATGAGCATAAAAATCCTCCTTTTTCCTTAATTATACAAACCCAGGCATATCCGCCTTCATGTGGCACGAAGTGTTATCAATAATATGGTTTTCATCCCGGAGCATTGGGCCACTGCTTAAAAAAAGAAGCCAAGGATGGCTTCTTTTACCTATCGCCAGTCAGCGATTTTTCACTTTGCGTAGGGAACGGTTTGCAAGGGTAATGAAACGTATTTCATCCCATTGATTTTGGAACCCATTTCCGGTGTTCGCATCCGCCAGATTTTCCTCTGGCTGTCCTTTCAACTGGTCAATGATCCCCAGCCATTCCGGAAGCTGGTAGGCTTTCAAATGCCTGGGAGACTCTGGGAAATTCAAGTTCTTTTGGAAAATGTACCCTTCTTCATCCATGGTTATCTCCAATGGCACTCCGATGGCATTCTTTACCGTAACCGTATTCCCTTCATATAAGTATTGCATCAAAAGGGCAGCGTCTTCAATGTCCTCTAAAAACCTTGAATCTCTCATACGGTCACCTCCACTCATATACGCCATTCTCATAGTCGCAAGCAGGAACGTTGATACGGACTTGGGTATGCCGGCTATAAGACGGGTAATTTTCATAATGTCTGCGTACCCTTACCTCTGCCGCCTCCCTGTCCGGAGCCCACACGATGCCTTTTGCAAGATCAAGGATTTCATACGCCCATAGCGTTTCCTTTTCTGTCGGCTCCGGCATCCAGTCCGGCTTTACAAACCGGTCTGTGTACTCAATCTCCGTTTTATCTTCCCATTCAATGTCAAAAGCATCCGGCCAGAAATCGTGGAGTGCCAACATCAGGGGCAGATAGCAGACGATAATGGAAACCCCGGTTCCTTCCGCAGTGCACCACCACGGCATCCGGATTTTTTCCATATCCTTTAACGGGCGATAGTCCTCTGCTTTTGTCAAAAACCGATAACGGATAAGCGCACCTTCTTTCTGCGCTGTTTCTGAAAAAAGGACTTCCCTGCATTTCCTGCCGAAATTCCCTTCCCGCATTCCGGTTCCCCTAAATGTCGCCTCCGTATAATAATCCGCACAATTGAGGACTCCGTGGGAAAGGCACGGATGGTGTTTTTTGAAAACTTCATGAGCCTCCCGCATGTCCTGTGCGACAACCTCAGTCCATCCCCCGCCATCGCTCCCGTTCCCATAAGTGTAATAGTATCTGTTCATATTCCTTTCCTCCTTATAATGAATATTTTTCATAGTTAATTTGGAGAAAAATTCATTAAAAAAATATATAAATTTTTAGTAAATTTTCTACATCTAAAACTAATCAAAGCCTTTAAACAGTACCTTGAATTATAGAGTATTATATATTAATAGTTCATATATGAAATTGAACTGAATTGAGCTAACTTGAGTTTAATGATGTATGTTAAAATGTTTAGATTTGTGATAAAATAAGTTTATATATTTGAATTTTAGGGGGAGAAGATTTTATGAAAGCAAGTGAAAATAAAACTGCAAAATATATTGATGAATATATTCACTTCACGCATCCGTGGATGGATTATTCAGATGAAATAGCTAAAGAGTATTTACAAAATAATCGTCATTTAATACAACCAGATTTATATGAAATTGTTAATAAGAAAGTTTTATTTAGTATAATCGAACAAACGAGCGAAAAATTTATAGAGATTCTTGCACATTGTCATTTCCAGATAGAAGATATACCTAATATAAAATGGATAACATCTTTTGAAAGGAAAACAGAATGTGTACAATTCGATGGTATTAATACGATTATTTTAGACTTTGCTCAAGTATGCGACATATCACAAGTTGCTTTGAATTGTGGATTGGCCAATGAAGATTTACTTGCAAAATATGAATATATAAGAAATCAATGTGCCCACATTGCCGGAAAAGAGGTTGCTTTCTCAGAATCATATGACCAAATAATAGATAAACTAATAGATCTCAAAGAATTATCAAATACTCAAATCACTTATTCTTTAGTCAACCGTAGTATTAGCGACATTTTGTTTTGTGATGGATATCTAGATGGTGCATTTCATTACTGTGGTAGAGCGGCCGTTTTTCATTATCATAAGCCAAATATCTATGTAAGACCAAATTCACTTTTTTCAGATGATAAAAATATAACAATGCTTGAGCTATTTTATTTTCGACAAACAAGTATTTTCTTAGCCGCTCATGAAGTACATCATATTGAACTTCGTAAGAAATTTAATATGTTAGGAACCCATGATAGAAACCAGATACCATCTGGTTTGTTCAAAAGAATTTTTGATTGGCTAACGGTATATGGTCATGATGCGAACTATTTAATGGATGATATGTGGCAGCGTTTTGCTAATCTGATAGAAAAAAGGAGTCAGAAAATTGTTGAGGATTTATATGAAGCTTTTTCTGGTGATAAACAAGCACATAAAATAATAGACGCATGTAAAGATCCAATTTTATCTTGGGGAAAGTTTAATTTTAATTCAGATATAACAAAAATGACCGATAATGAGTATAATGATTTTATCAATACAGTTACAGAGTGTTATTGTGATGTAATGGCATTGTATGATTTACTAAATGCAGAACATGTTGAAACATTTGGAGATGTTTGTTCAGCCGTTACAACAATTCTTCGTATTATGATTATTCAAGAAGCAAATCATATAGCAAGTAAGTTAATTGATTACATGGGTGGGAAGATAAATGAAATTCATTCTGCTAATATTTTACGACTACAAATATTCTTTTTTGCAGTTGTTAATGAAGGTATGCATGATAAAATAGAAATCTTAACAAAAATTCCATTACATAATGACATGAATTGGAATTGCATGTCAGAAACATTTTCTGAAAAAGAGAAAATGGAACCTTTAATGTTGGGAATATTCAAATCTTTTGTGAAAGAAGTAAAAGAAGAGGACTTTCGAGAATTTTACAAAGAAATGTTTGCGACAATTGATATCATTCATGAGTATTACTATGAACCAATTGTATATGAGGTATTTCATGTTTATCAAAATGGATTTGTTTGCAAGGAATGTAATAGCGTATATGTTAAATCTGAAGGGATAAAATTAGAACCTTATGATTATGAACAGGGAGCACTCGTTACAGATTTATCATCCATTATCGTGAACAATAATATTAAAGCTACGAGAGATGCCGGTAGGTTTTACTTAAATAAAAACAAAAAATTTGATGCATATGGTAACTGCATTGTTGATATCGCTCCATTAACAAAAATTGCGAGAGTTATGCGTATAAACCAATTAAAAGATTTGTTTGCGAACGTACGAAAAATAGATTCAAAAGAATTTCTTGATAGCATTAAGATAAACTGATGAAATAGGAGGTATAAAATTGAAAAAAATTTTGATCGAGTTAAATGAAGACCAAAAAGAAATTATGGAACAGATTAGAGCATTAGACTGTGAAATTGAAGATATAACAATCAGTCATTTCAATGCTGACCCGACTGTTATTTCTTTTTTAATTGCGGTAACTCCGACAGTTGTGATACAACTTGGAGAGATAATTAAAGCAATAGTAAATAATCCTTCAAAAGGAAAGGTTAAAATAGAAGGTGTAGAAATAGAAGGTTTTTCTTATGAAGAAACAATAGAACTTCTTAATATTGTAGCGAAAAAAAATAAAGAAACAAATGGAGAAAATAGTTGATGTTATTAAAAAGATTGAATATGACACTTTTCATTTTCAAAAACCAGAGTACCATATTCAAAATTGCGCTTTCGTATAGACTATTAAGCAAGCTTTCAACAGTCTCTCACTCATTCTTTATAATGAGAGATCACCTTTTATATTCTCTAAACAGGCTTTTATACAAAAGGTTACCTCAATCCCATTGTCTAAAACTAATGGGCAGTTTACAAATTACTAAAATCCCGTCAACGGAAAAACGGGGCTGGCATGTGCCGAACCCCGCCCTTCCGTTCATTAATAGGAGTCAATCTATTGTATAAGGCTAAAAGCCCGCCTCGTCCGTGTTGGAAACCGCGCCCCTGCGACTTCTGATAGGATGTCTTACCAAAGTCACCAAACTTCCGAAGACAATTGCAGTATACCACACTCCCAGGCAGTTAGTTTCCCTGAAACGAACTAGGAAACGGCAGCCGCTGCCCACTGATCCGGAAAATCTCGTGCTCCTTCTCTACTGCATGGGTCGCCCACAGTGTTTCGGACATGCAGAAAGCATTATCTGATCCGTCATTCAGGCACGGATCCGTATAATATCTCACGCCTCCGATCACAACGCAGTCCCATGCGTGATAACAGATTTCCCCTCTTTTGCTGACATATCCGGTCACATACCAGCACTCAATCCCCAGCGCACAGCACATGGACTGGAACGCTTCCGCATACCCGGCGCATACCGCATGGTCCGAAAGCAAGCAGTAGTCCGTGAACGGCACATAGTCTTCTTTATATGGATACCCCTCCACTGTCGCATAATCCGCATAAGAAAGCTCGTCCACCAGATACGCATTGACCGCGCATGCTTTTTCAAAGTCGCTCATCCCATCGTGGATCCCCGCATCTTCGATAGCTGCAAGGACATAGTGCTTTGCCCGGTTATTCTCAGGATTGGAATAGATGCCCGCTCCAGAAACCGTCTCGCCTACACGTTCATACACCCGCCCATACAGCACTTTTTCTCCGGGTGGATCAGGCGCTCTGCTATCTGCCTTGTGCCCGGCAGCAGTGATTGTCGTTATGACCAGCAATATGATAGGCAGAATTTTCTTCACTTCCCCTTCCCCCTCCATTGGAATCATCCTTAATATGGGTTTTTGGAAAACAGAAATACCTCCTTGTGTGCCAAAACTCTTCCTGCTACAATAGAACAGGAACATTTGGAAAGCGCCTCATATTCCAGCGGTTCCATGCAAAAAAGCGGCATCAGCGCCGCTCTTTTTGCTTTCTTCCAGCACAATCCCCCTGAAGTCACCTACGGTCGCCAACAATCTGTTGATGGGGCGTTACGGTTGTGCTAAAATATATCCTACTTATTAATACCAGAGGGGAAACTATGAATCCTATATATAATATGACTTTGACAGAACTACGGGAATATACTGATGAAGAGTTAAGGCAGCTGCTTGCCTACATGGAGCAGGAACGGCAATCCGGCGTTGCACACGGCAATCCATACCGCGCCAGCTGCATGTATTGGATGTGCGTTTTAGAACGGCAAATACGGAAAGGGAGTCCAATCCTGGAACATATGGATATCAAATGCATCCACAACATATTTGATACTGGCCAAAAATATATTTTCCGAAGGGGGAACCGGTATCATATGTATCAATTTGACGACGCCCTTTTAGTATTCAACGACAAACGGGAACCCTACCTGTTTTCAAAATCGGAAAACGATGCAAAATGCATTTGGAAATATTTTGATCTGGTCACTGGGCAATCCAGTTAGGTTTCAATACATTTTCCTGAGGTCTATAATCAAAATGATATTTATTTGAAAGACATAATTTCTGAAGATGCTGGCATGAAGTTTTGCATGGCACTAATGAGAGAAGTCTTGGATACACAAGTCGAAAATGCGGATGAACCCGATATTAAAATTATGTCTCAGGTATACATGCCCATTAAAACAAAATAATTTTTTGACAAATTCACATTTTATAAATAGTGTCTTGTATAATCGTAAAAATTATAGACTGGGAACCTGTCTTTAGATTCCCAGCCAACAGTTTTGTCTATGCACTTCTATCAGCTTTCAGTTGTTTTACTTCTTCAAGAGAAAGTCCTGAAATATTAACGATTTCCTCCAACGCATATTTGCCAGCTGCCAGCATACGGCGTGCCGTAGCTTTCATGCCTTCACGGATGCCTTCCTGTAAGGATTCGTTTCTCATATCTTCCATGGCCTTACACATAATCTCGATTCCCTCCTTGCTTTCCTTGAAAAATTTCACCCTGCTTGCCAGGATTCCGTAGTACATATCCTTTGCGTCCGTACAGGAGAAGTCATGCATTAACTTCCCGATTGGCGTATCTCCACGGTAAGCGCCAT
>OFGR01001332.1_pt1 | contig 20251 bp, 15 predicted proteins | sample 1521811 | NCBI WGS metagenome assembly OFGR01 (sample SAMEA3504098, study PRJEB24116) | mouse gut metagenome | biome: mouse gut; feature: mouse-associated habitat; material: faeces | place: Denmark | collected 2011
CGCCTCTATCCCTGTCAGATATATATGACTGCGTAGCAGGCACTATATATACGCTTCCCCTCTCCTCATTCTCTCTCTTAAAGAAGAGAGCGGATGAACAAGGAGTGTCAGAAAAGTGCATAGTACACTGCAAAGATACGATACGGACTGTCCCCAAGCTGAACCTTTTTATCGCACACGCATCTCCGAGGAGGCTTGTTACCCGTGTTACCGTGTTACCCGCACCCCGGAAGCGGTAACATGGGAAACACCCGGTAACATGGAAACGGGAAACATGGTGACAATAAAAAGCCTGCATCGCTCGGAAGTGCGTGCAGGCCTTTGTATGCTGTGGATGGATATGTGCAGATATCAGATGATGGAGTTCTTTTTGGTCCATTCCACGATTTCGGGGATATAGCCGAAGGCGAGTCCTGTGACGGTATCGGCGCATCCGTAGTAGACGGCCAGACGTCCTGTGGCGGGGTCGTGGAGGGCTGCGCAGGGGAATGTCACGTTGGGCACGTCGCCTGTGAGCTCGTAGATTTCACGGGGCGATATCAGGTAAGGGCCGCTACGGGCTATCACCTTCCAAGGCTGCTCGAGGTCAAGGAGGGCTGAACCGAAGGCGTAGACGTAGCCGTTGCAGGAGCGGAGCACACCGTGGTATATCAGCAGCCAGCCTTCGGATGTCTCGATAGGTATGGGGCCGGCACCAATCTTCATGCACTGCCATGCGCTGTCCTCAAATGCGGCGGGGGCCATTACGTGGCGGTGGCGTCCCCAGAATTCAAGGTCGGGCGATTCGCTGTAGAATATGTCGCCGAAGGGTGTATGGCCGGTGTCGCTCGGGCGTGAGAGCATGGCGTAGTTGCCGTTGATTTTGCGGGGGAACATCACGCCGTTGCGGTTGTAGGGGAGGAAGGCGTTCTCCATCTGGTGGAAGGTGCGGAAGTCGGTGGTCCATGCCACGCCTATTGTGGGTCCGTGGTAGCCGTTGCACCAGGTTACGATGTAGCGGTCGCCGATCTTTGCCACGCGCGGGTCGTAGCCGTAAACCCATTGGCCTACTTCGGGGTCGGCGCCTTCAAGATGGATGTCCTCTTCGTCGATGTCCCATTTGAATCCATCGACTGAGAATCCGGCATGGATGCGCATGCGGCGGTTGGTGTCATCGCAGCGGAACACTCCGGCGTAGTTGTACTTGCCGGTCTTGAAGGGCACCACGGCGCTGTTGAATATGCTGTTGGATGTGCTGAGCGCGTCGCGCGGAATGACGGGGTTGGCACTGTAGCGCCACATCACCTCTTTCGAACCCTCGGGACGGTCCTCCCAAGGCATGCCGGGAAGCGGCTGTCCCTCGATCTTTATATCGGTCATGATTGGATGAATAGTTTATTTTGAGTTATTGAGTAATGGTGTTTTCTTCTGTTTCGATGACGCTGTCCTCTATCCCTTTTTCATCCTCGGGCTTGTCGGAGTGGCTGAAGGGCACTACCCATGCCAGGATAAAGGAGGGCACTGACACTACGAGGGCAATGATGAAGAAGAGCTCGTAGCCGGTAATCTCGCAGAGCCAACCGCTTATCATGCCTGGGAGCATGACGCCGAGGTTCATTATGGCCGATGCGAATGCGTAGTGGGCCATGGAGTGGCGTCCGGGTGCCACCTGCTGCATCATGAACAGTGTGAGCCCTACGAATCCGAATCCGTAGCAGAAGTATTCACTCACGAGGCCTATGCCTATGGTCCAGAGGCTTGAGGGCTGATAGATGGAGAAGAGCAGGTAGATGACGAAGGGCACGTTGAATATGGCCACGAGTGAGAAGAGCACCTTGCGGAGTCCGAAGCGGGCTATGTAGTAGCCGCCGAGGATGGAGCCCACTATGAAGGCTATGGTGCCGAAGGTGCCGTAGATGGTGCCTATCTCCTCGTTGCTCATGGCGAGGCCGCCGTCGGCGTGCGATGCCTTGAGGAATATCGGCACCATTTTGATGGCGAGTCCCTCGGTGAGGCGGTAGCAGAGGATGAAGAGGATGTAGATGAGGATATATTTCTTCTTGAAGAAGTCGCGGAGCACGTGCCACATCGAGTTCATGGCGCTGCCGAATCCTGCGGGCGCCTCCTCGCTGCGTGAGCCGCGGGGCAGGGCGAAGGAGTGGTATATGGCCATCACTATCAGCAGAGCGCCCAGGATGCCCATTATAATCATCCATGCGTAGAAGGGGGCGCGCCCGGGGTTGGAGGCTTTGAAATGGCCTATCAGCACGCCGGCGAGCCATACGAGTCCGCCGTTGGCAAGCACCTTGGCCAGATTGTAGAAGGCTCCCTGCCAGCCTATGTAGGTGGATTGTGTCTTTTTGTCAAGCGCGGTGAGGTAGATGCCGTCGGTGGCTATGTCATGTGTGGCGCCGGAGAGGGCTATGACTCCCATCATGGCTATGGTGAAGGCAAAGAAGTCGGGCAGCGGCAGCAGGAAGGCTATCAGCCCGAAGCAGAAGCCTGATATGGCTTGCGTGGCCACCACGAAATTCTTCTTGGTCCAGTAGATTTCGAGCAGCGGGCTCCAGATGAATTTGAGCGTGTAGGGGAGTGTGAGCAGTGAGGTCCAGAACGTGATGGTGGCCTTGTCGATGCCGAGGTCGTCAAACATTATGACGGCTACCAGATTGAGGGCTATGAACGGGAGCCCCATTGCGAAATAAACTGATGGCACCCAGCTCAGGGGTGAATGCTTGCGGGCGGCTGCGGCCTGCGTGTGTCCGGACTTCATGGCTTGAATATTGGATTGGGTACCCCGGAGCAGAATCGAACTGCTATCAAAAGTTTAGGAAACTTCTATTCTATCCGTTGAACTACCGGGGCATGGCGCTAACGCGGTACAAAAATAAGAATTATCCCTGTAATTATAAGGGGTCGGTTGATAATAAATGTTAACCCGCGGGATGTCGTGATGCCGTATCCGGTATGTTACCGCCGGAGAGGCTCGGGAAACGGGAAACATGGGAAACACGGGTAACATGAAAGAAGCCGGGCGCTTAGGTCCGGCTTCGATGATATGGCTATATGTGTATGCGGGGGAGATTATTCGTAGGTCGTGCTTACATCGACGTAGGTATCTACGGTCGGGTTGCCGAATTCGATGGAGCCCATTTCGGAGTTGCCGTTTACCACAAGGTTGTAGATATAATGGTAGCCGGGCTTCCATTCGGAGAATTCGCTTGTTGAGAGCGGGAACTTCATGATGCCGTCGCCGTTGGTGCTACCCTCCATGATGTTCTCCTCGGGGGTGTTCTTGTTAGGCCAGAGCTTGACGCCGGTCTCGGCATCGTAGATGGAGCACATCAGGGCCATGTAGGTGTCGTTGCCGGCACCGGCGGAGCGCCATGAAAGCAGCTGAGGTATCATGTAGGCCGGACCTCCGAGTCCCGATTCGCTGAGGTCGGTGGGGGTGCTTGTCAGTACCACCACATCGTCCTGAGTCTGCGACATGTGGAGCATGTAGGGGTAGGCATTGGTCAGGTTGGTCCAGGTGCCTGTCGATTCGGTTGTGGGAGTACCCTGAGTCGAAGCGGAGGGGAAAGTGAAGTCGCCCTTCGACATGATGTGCGACAGGGCCACGTTGGTCACCTCCACACGCAGGTCGGTGTTGGTGGAGCTCAGTAGTACGGTGACCTTGGCAAGGGCGTGGCGGAAGTTGAACACTACCTGCGCGTTGGGCTGCGAGACGTTGCCGTTCAGGTTAGGGCTCACGGCGTAGATAAGATCGGTCTTTGCCACGGAGTTGTCATAGCTTACGGGTTTGAGCGGGCCTGTAGAGCCTACCCAGCCCTCCGGAGCGTAGGCGTAGAAGCTCACATCCTCGGCAGGCCAGTACTTGACAGGCGAGTAGGTCCATACGTTGGAGTTGTCCTTCTGCACGGTGACGTTGTCCATGAACGTGACAGGAGCATCGGCAGTGCCGGTGTAGGCGTAGACATAGAATTTTGTCAGACTGTTGGTAGTTATGTCGGCTGCGCGTGAACTGAATTCCGTGTTGGCTGCGAATCGGATAGCACGCTCGTCCTGCTGTGAGCCGCCGCCATCGGGCTGGTCAGTCTCCGAGCAAGAGCTGAGCGCAAAAGCTCCAAGCCCCAGCAGCAGGGACAGGGAGATGTTTAGACTTTTGTTGTACATAATAATTAAGATTTTGGTTGTTAAGTAAATATGTCGATAATTATGTCGCTCCATCCGTCGACACCCACTTCTATCCCTACGTCGTCGCCGTCGCCGGAAGGTGGCAAAGGTATGTTGCCGTCAGGTATGGTGAGCGAGTCGATGAGGATGTTGATGTTGCGTATGTCAGGGCTCGAGAGAATCTGGTCCGTGACATTGAACGCCTTGCTGAGCTTCTTGCCATCGGTGCGGGTGATCTGCAGTGTCAGCACGGCATCCTGCAGGTTAAGGGCCGGCTGCAAGGCTGTTGCTGAGCATCGGAGTGTGGAGTCGGCCGATGATATGTTCATCTGGGCGCCCAGAGAGCTTTTTGTGGATGAGAAGATAGCCGTGGACAGGTTCACTCCCGAGGCGGGAGCCGTGATTATGGCCGAGGCTGAGCGCACGTGCTGCAGGCCGCTGATGTTGCGGACCGTCACGTTGTATCTGCTTGACAGGGGTGCGGGGCTGCAGCGCAGCAGTCCCTGCCCGCACTCCTTTACCGTGCCGTCGGGGCGGCGGTAGGTCACGCCGCATATAGTCACCTCCAGGTCCATGATTGAGCCGGCGTAGAGCTGCCCTGTGCTGCCGCTTACGCCTGAGCCTTTAATCTTCGGCGAGGCTTCGGCTGTGGAAGCTGATTCGAGTCCGCTGAAGCGTATGCCTGCAAGGTCGTTGTTGAATGCTATCATGGTGTAGCGCCCCACGGGGATGGCTACCTCGCCTCCGGAGCGTCCGGCTATGTCGAAGCGCCATATCTGGCCCCCCTGCGAGCGCGGATAGAAATATACCGTCATCCCGGCGGGGGAGGCATCGGGAGCCTTGTCCCACTCGAAAAGCACATGTATGCGCCGCTCCTCCTTGCCTGGGCAGAGTATATCCTTATGGCTGCATGACGATACTACAGTGGCAGCTATAAGCAGGATAAACGCTGATATGACACTCGCTCTCCTCATAGGCCGTAACTGTATTCGGGATGATTGGCTTTCCGCTTGCCCGGAAACCATACAAGGGTCACCTCCACTCCGGTGAGCCCGAAGTAGCGGTGCCATCCGTGTTCGTAGCACACGTAAGTGCCGCATTGCGGACGGTATTTTATAAGCTTGCCAGCGGAGTAGCCGGCACGCAGGCTCAGGTCGAGGTTCAGGCGGGGCGCTATGCGAAAGGAGTAGCCGTAGCTCGCGCCTATACCGTAGGTGAGCGAGGGCGACTGCCACCCTTTGCCTCCGAATTCGAAATCGTAGCTCAGTGCCGAGCCGTAGATGCCCACATGGTGCCCTGTCAGCGCACGGTTGTCAGTTTTGTTCCCAAGCCATCGGCGAGCCTCTATCCAGCCTCCGTACACGCGCCAGTAACGGTGGCGGCTGTCGTTGCTCCACCATGCCCACACGCCCTCGGCCGATATGGACCAGCGCTTGGCAATGCTGAGTTCTATTCCTATATCTGGAGTTAGCAGAGCATCATGAAGAAGGTTTGTTTTCAGAGCTACGCGGAAGCGGCAGTCATCGCAGTCAGTTGACACATCTGTAGCGTTAATAGATATGGAACAAATGGCAGCCATAAGAGCTGCCAGCATAGCGAGGATGTGTCTACGATTTTTCACACCTATAAAACGCTAAGGCGGCGGCGTTTGTTCGACCCGGCGCAGAGCCGTTACCGGCGGAAAGCCTCGGGAAACATGGGTAACGTCGGTAACGTCGGTAACATGGGAAACATCGGTAACACTGGTAACGCCTGCTCCAACATGCTATTAAACGCAGAGAAGCATCCGCCTTTATAAGACGGATGCTTCCCCTATAATGATGTTGTGGCTAAATTACTTGCCTGAGAGCTGCTCTTTGAGAGCTGCCAGAGCCTCGAGGTCGCCGAGAGTGGTCTTTTCGAGGGGCTGGTTGAGCATAGCGGTTTCCTCGTTGCGCTTAGCGCGGCCTTCGCTGCGCTTAGCCTTGCGGGCTTCGTTGCGTTCAGCCTTGTTGGCATCTTCGAAAATGCGGCTGTGGCTGAGGATGATGCGCTTGCTGTCCTTGTTGAATTCGATCACCTTGAAGTTGAGCTTTTCATCAAGACGGGCCTGAGTGCCATCTTCCTTAACGAGGTGCTTGGGAGTAGCGAATCCTTCAACGCCGTAGGGCAGAGCGATAACAGCGCCTTTTTCTACCATTTCGATGATAGTGCCTTCGTGTACGCTGCCAACGGTGAAGATTGTTTCAAATACATCCCAGGGGTTTTCTTCGAGCTGCTTGTGGCCGAGTGACAGACGACGGTTTTCCTTGTCGATTTCCAGAACCTGAACTTCGATGTTGGCGCCGATCTGAGTGAATTCGCTGGGGTGCTTGATCTTCTTGGTCCAAGAGAGGTCGCTGATGTGGATAAGTCCGTCAACGCCTTCTTCTATCTCAACGAATACACCGAAGTTGGTGAAGTTGCGTACACGTGCTGTGTGCTGGCTTCCAACGGGGTATTTTGTTTCGATATTTTCCCAAGGATCGTTCTTGAGCTGTTTGATGCCGAGGCTCATCTTGCGGTCCTCGCGGTCGAGGGTGAGGATAACGGCTTCGATTTCGTCGCCTACCTTCATGAAGTCCTGAGCTGAGCGGAGGTGCTGGCTCCATGACATTTCGCTAACGTGGATAAGGCCTTCAACGCCGGGAGCTATTTCGATGAATGCACCGTAGTCAGCCATAACCACTACGCGGCCCTTAACCTTGTCGCCCACTTTGATGTCAGCGTCAAGAGCATCCCATGGATGGGGCTGGAGCTGCTTGAGGCCGAGAGCGATGCGCTTCTTCTCGTCGTCGAAGTCGAGGATAACTACATTGAGCTTCTGGTCGAGCTGAACCACTTCTTCGGGATGGCTTACGCGGCCCCAAGAAAGGTCAGTGATGTGTATAAGACCGTCTACGCCGCCAAGGTCAATGAATACACCATAGGTGGTGATGTTCTTGACAGTGCCTTCGAGTACCTGGCCTTTTTCGAGTTTGGCGATGATTTCGCGCTTCTGCTGTTCGAGTTCGGCCTCGATGAGAGCTTTGTGTGAAACCACCACGTTCTTGTATTCCTGGTTGATCTTGACCACCTTGAATTCCATGGTCTTGCCTACGAATACGTCGTAGTCGCGGATGGGACGAACATCGATCTGTGAGCCGGGCAGGAATGCCTCGATTCCGAATACGTCCACAATCATACCGCCCTTGGTGCGGCACTTGATGTAGCCCTTGATGATTTCGTCGTTCTCAAGAGCCTGGTTGATGCGCTCCCATGAGCGGGCTGCGCGGGCCTTGCGGTGTGAGAGGATGAGCTGGCCTTTCTTGTCCTCCTGGTTCTCAATGAACACTTCCACGGTGTCGCCCACTTTGATTTCGGGGTTGTAGCGGAATTCGTTCATGGGGATGATACCGTCGCTCTTGTAGCCGATGTTAACCACTGCCTCACGCTTGTTGAGCGCGATGATGGTACCTTCGATTACCTCTTTGTCCTTGACGGTGTTGAGTGACTCATCATAAGTCTTGGTGAGCTCCTCGCGAGATTTGGCGCCTTGGGTTTCCCCTTTTTCGTAGGCTTCCCAATCGAAATCTTCGATGGGCGAATTCTTTAATTCTTCAGTCATTTAATTAAGTTAGTAAATAGGGTTGTTAGTCGTTAATAAGTTAGACATTATATTGATTCAACTTATTGAGAGTGCAAAGATACAGATAATTTTCTAACTCACAAAAAAATGACTAAATTTGCAGCATAGATTTTTTACCATGAGCAAATATGATTTTGATGCGGTTGTTGACCGCCGTGATACCGGCGCTGTGAAGTACGAATCGCTCTGTGAGCTGTTCGGGCGCGCCGATGTGACCCCGATGTGGATCGCCGACATGGAGTTTGCCGTGTGCCCTGATATTGTGGAGGCCATGAAGCGTCGTGCCGGTCATCCTATCTATGGCTACTCAGTGGCCGGCGAGGGTTACTGGAATTCGATATGTGACTGGCTTGAACGCCGCCATAACTTCCGCCCCGAGCGTGAGCAGCTGGCTTTCGTGCCGGGTGTGGTGCGCGGCATAGCTTATGCCCTAAACTTCTTCACCCGTCCGGGCGACAAGGTGGTGATACAGCCCCCGGTGTACCATCCGTTCCGTATCGTCACCGAAGGCAACGGACGCATTGTGCTGGAGAATCCGCTCCGTCAGGTGGATACCGATATCCACTATGATATGGACCTCGAACATCTGGAGCATCTGTTCGCTACGGAGCATCCGCGCATGATGATTCTCTGCAATCCCCACAACCCTGTAGGTATACAGTGGGATGCCGACACGCTGCGCCGTGTGGCCTCGCTCGCCAAGAAGTACGGTGTGATAGTGCTTAGCGACGAGATTCATGGCGACCTGATGCTCTGGGGACGTCCGCATATCCCCTTCGCGTCAGTAAGCCCTGAGGCTGCCGAGGTGTCGGTGTCATTCGGAGCCCCATCGAAGACGTTCAATATCGCCGGACTCGTGAGCTCCTGGATGCTCGTGCGTAATCCGGAACTTCGCAAGCCGTTCTACTACTGGATGGAGGTCAATGAATTTTCATCGCCTTTCTTCTCAGCTACTGTGGCCACGGAAGCGGCTTACCGCAACGGGGAGCAGTGGCTTGATGAAATGCTCGCCTACCTTGAAGGAAATATCGAGGCGGTTGAAAGCTATCTCTCAGAGAATATACCCTCGGTTAAGGCTATCCGCCCGCAGGCTTCGTTCCTGATATGGCTCGACTGCCGCGAGCTCGGGCTGACTCAGAAGGAGCTTGTGGACATGTTTGTCAATAAAGCACATCTGGCTCTCAACGATGGCGCCATGTTTGGTCGTCAGGGTGAGGGGTATATGCGTCTGAACATCGGCTTGCCCCGCCGGGAGTTGCTTAAGGCGCTCGGCTGTCTGAAGCAGGCTGTAGGCGAACTTGCCATGGCCTGATAGACGCTTGCACGTACGAACAGCATGATTGATATAGCAACAGCGGCTCTGCCTTCCGGTAGAGCCGCTGTCGTTTATGTATAGTCGGATATGGTAGCTGTGGATTACATAATCAGCGTCCACAGCACATAGATGGCGTGAGCTGAGATAGCTGCGGCAATACCCCCTATCGTGTGGGCCAGGATGGCCTTGGGGGTAAGCTGTCGGTAGCCCATGGAGTCAAGCATGGCGGTGTGAGTGCTCAGATATCCGCTCCAGCACATGCCAATGGCGGTGAACACGCAGATGGCGTTGCCGTCAATCCAGCCCTGGCTCATGAAGTTGGGCACAAGGCTCAGTGCGGCGCCAACGGCTCCGAGTGCGGTGATGGGGAATGCTACCAGATGCGGGTCGTGGAATCCGAAAAGCCATTCAAACACCACATCCACCTTCTGTGCAAGCCAGGGCAGAAGCTCTACTCCCTCGTAGGCTGCGCCGGTGTACTCGCCTGTGGCCGAGGCTCCGAAGGTGAGTACCATCACAAGGGTTGATATGATAAGCACGCCGGGAATGATGGCTATGCCTACATCCACACCTGTGCGTCCGCCATCGAGCAGCGAGTTGAGTACGCGGATGAATACTGACTTTGATTCCGTGGCCTCCTCCTCAGGGAGCTGGTCGAGCTCGTCGGTCACATTCTCTTTCACAAATGTGGGGTAAGCCTTGATTACGAAGCGCTGCATGAGGCGTGTCGATACGATACATCCGCAGAAGGCTCCTATAAGTCCTATCACCGGTTCGATGAAAAATCCCTGACCTATCATGAACACCATCACCAGCAGTCCCATGCCGAAGGCTGTACCGAAGTTGGTGAGCGATATATACTGGAATTTCTTGAAATAGCGGCTGAAACGCTTGTCCTGCGAGAGGGATATGATGGCTGGGTTGTCGCTCAGGAATGTCATCACGGCACCGAGAGCCGCAACGCCGGGGAGTCCGAACAGCGGACCCATAAGCGGACGCAGAAGGCGCTCGAGAAGTTTCACCACTCCGAATTCTACAAACAGGCGTCCTATGGCACCCGTGAGCACGCATATACCCATCAGGTAGAACACTGTGTTGAGCAGAAGGTCATGTGCTGTGTGCATGAGGGTGTTGAGCATGTTTGCTACCCCCATCAGATGGCCCAGATACCAGAAAAGGGCTATCACACATACAAGACAGGGTATGCCCTGCGGAATGTAGGATGCAATTGACTTGCGGGCAGTCTTGATAGTTTCGGAAGTTCTGGTAGCTTCCTCTTCGAATTGTTGCATTATCGTGAGGTATGATTATTTGCGTTTCAGAGAGAAAAGGTTCATGTACCATTTCACGCCCACGTCCACCATCAGTGATTTGTTCTGCATCACGTCGGCGGCATTTGTGTTGCGTCCCCATGAATAGTAGCAGTTGGCGTGCAGGCGCAGAGCCTGGTTATGCTTGCGCAGAGGATAGTATTCCACTCCGGCTCCTGCCATGGTGAGTTCTGTGCCGTCAAGTACGGTGAAGTCGGCATCGGTGCCTGAATGGTTCACATCGTAGGTGGCTTTGGCATGGAGTGTCACAGCCTCGGAAGGGGTGTATTTCACCTCGCCCATCACGGAGCAGTCCTTGAAGAAGTATGCCTGGTGCGATGATGCGCGGTTCATCAGATCGAGCTCGACAGTGAAGCGTCCCAGATCAAAGCGGTTGCCAAGCGAGATGTAGGATATGTAGCGTCCGTCGACATACTCCATCAGGTTGGCTGACCAAAGTGAGGAGAAAAGTCCCATCTTTCCCTGCCAGAAGAGGTTGTAGGCATACATGTTGCGGTTATCCTTTGTGAAGAACGGGCTCTGGCATACCTGCGCTGTCAGCGCCTGCGAGGGGGTGAAGTGGTATGTGCCTGATCCGCCAAGCTGGTAGCAGGGTATGTTGTTCCAGAACACGGAGCAGCTGTACAGGTCAATCGGGGCACGGTCATATTCCCATCCGCCTATGCTTACCACCTGCTTGCCGGCTGCGAAATCCCAGCGGTCAAGAGCGTATTTGATATACACCCAGTCGGTGGCATCGAAAAATGTGCGGTCATCATGGTTCTTGTTCAGGCGCTGACGCCATGAATAGGATAGCTCAGGGGTGATATTGCCTTCAAGCTGTATGTTGAGGTATTTGCCCTCGAACCCGGTATTGTCCTTGACGGTATGGCCATCGTTTGAGTCATGCTGATAATCGAGGCGGACCTCCGCTTTTACTTTCAGAATCTCATCGGCAGGCTCGGCAGCCGACAGTGTCATGGCGGCAGAAGCAAGAGCCAAAGCTGTGATGTAGTGCTTCATGGTGATATAATGTGATGTGAATTGGTTTTGCGGATGCAAATATACAAGAATTATTTCAATCAATGAATATATGCAATTTTGTTTGTATAAAAAAGCGGCACAAAAGCACTTTAGCTCAAAAGTGTAGCGATATAAGAAACAGGTCCGTCGCCCGTAAGTCTACGGATTGACAGACCTGTCTGTTCTATGTGTCTGGCTTCGGCTTGAATCAGTCGTTCTCCGGACGCAGACGGCGTACGGTTTCGGCAGCACGCCACAGCTCGCTCTCACGCATCTGGCGCAGCTCCTCGTTGAGCTGTTCGCGATAGCCGGGCTGTGAGTTGGAGTCAATGCTCTTCTGAGCCTCCTCGCCGCTCTCTACAGCTTTGTAGAGCTTCTGCATCACAGGCTTGATGGCGTCATGGAACTGATCTTTCCAGTCAAGCGCACCGCGCTGTGCGGTTGTTGAGCAGTTGGCATACATCCAGTCCATACCTTTGGCTGCAAAGAGAGGCATCAGGCTCTGGGTGAGCTCCTCGACTGTTTCGTTGAATGCTTCGGAGGGGGTATGGCCGTTCTCACGCAGCACTTCGTACTGAGCTTGGAACAGCCCTTCGATAGCTCCCATCAGGGCACCACGTTCGCCGGTGAGGTCCGATACAGCCTCACGGCGGAAGGTGGTTTCAAACAGATAGCCCGAGCCTATGCCTATGCCCAGTGCAAGGGTACGGTCAAGTGCACGACCGGTGGCATCCTGCTCCACGGCATAGCTTGAATTCACGCCGCGACCTTCAAGGAACATGGAGCGCAGCGATGCGCCTGAGCCTTTTGGTGCCACCATTATGACATCGACATCTGCCGGGGGTACCACACCGGTGCGGTCAGGCCATGTTATGGCAAATCCGTGTGAGAAATAGAGGGCCTTGCCGGCGCTGAGATGCTTCTTTATCACAGGCCACTGTTCAATGACAGCGGCATCGCTCAGAAGGCACATGATGATTGTTGCACGCTGACAAGCCTCTTCGATGCTGAAAAGAGTCTCGCCGGGTTTCCAGCCCTGTTCCACAGCCTTGTCGTAGGTCTTGCCGGGGCGCTGTCCTACAATCACATCAAATCCGTTATCCTTGAGGTTGAGGCTCTGTCCGGGTCCCTGCACACCATAACCGAGCACTGCTATCTTCTCCCCCTTGAGTACTTCACGTGCTTTTTCAAGAGGAAATTCTTCACGGGTGACAACGTTTTCCATAACGCCGCCAAAATTCAATTTTGCCATTTATATCAGTTTTTGGGTTTCATTATTGAGCGGGCAAGACAGTGGACTGTGCCGTCCACCGATATGCTCGTCACCAGAGCATCCTTCACCATACCGGAGGCCACACAGGCGCAGTCGTTGTAGTATGACTCGTGGTGATATATTATTTCGAAGCGTCCCAGACGGTAGGCATCGAATGTGTCGAGGTCCATCTGGTTGAGCACAAGCTCTACATAGCGGGCTGAGTTGACATGACGGTTCAGATCGATGTCGCTTACCTGGAATGTGTACTCGTTGATGATTTCCGGTTCAGTGGCCGGACGTATCTTGCCGGGTGGCGCTATGGGGCACGGGCGGTCAACAACGGTTGATGCTATGGATGATATGCCGCTCAGGTCAGCCGGCTTTCGGGTGTTTATGTCGATTGCCACCCATATTGTACGTGCGTATCCGAGCACCTCACCCTCGGGAGTGATGATGTCGAAGTTGCGCTGTGAGAAGTGACGGTTGAAATCCTCTATCCATGTGCTCATGATGTATGGTTCGAGCACACCGGGATAACGGTTCATCTCAAAGGCTATGCGTGACAGCACCCACAGGGTGCCTCCTTGTTCCAGACGTTTGAATCCTACGCCAAGAAGGTCGGCATGCTCTGTGGCCACCTCTATGATCTGCTGTGTGAGCATGGCGGGTGACAGTCCCATCTGTGCGTCACATTGGGCGGCTGACAGACAGAACCTGTGCGAATGAATGTTAGGAATCTGTGTCATGACAATGATAATTTATATGTTTTCTCTCTGTGCCTCACGTGAACGCAGGAATAGGTCTACGTGCTCCACAGGGCTTTTGGTTATGGCTACGCGTCCGCTGCGGGTAAACTGCTTGATGCCGTAAGGTTTCAGCTCCTCGAAGAGCGACAGCGTCTCATGGCTGTGGCCTGTCTTTTCAAGAACGGTATACTCAGGTGTGAGTTGCAGTATCCGGGCTCCATGGCGGCGTATTATATCTTCATGGTTACGCTCGGCCATCAGTTTGTCGGTCGATACCTTGTATAGGGCCACCTCCTGATACACCAGGTCATCGTCCGTGTAGAGAAATGCCTTTATGACATCGATACGCTTCTCAATCTGCTTGATGACCTTGTCCATCATCTCGCTGTTGGAGCGGCAGGTGATGGTGATTTTATGGACATCCGGACGTGACGACAGGCTCGCGCTGATGCTCTCTATGTTGAGGCAGCGGCGTGTGAATATAATTGAGAGCTGGTTGAGCAGTCCCACGTGATGTTCCGAGTAAATCACTATAGTGTAAAGTGTATTGGTCGAGGTGTCGGTCATGATGTCAGGATGAGGTTGATTATTCGTTTGTGTACCATTCGCCGGGGTTAAGCATTATGTGGTCGACATTGTCGCCTGCAGGTGTCATTGGCATAACCATATCCTCCTCCCGAATGTTCACGTTGAGCAGATACGGGCCGTCATGTTCCATCATGCGCCGTATGGCGGCGTCGGCATCGCGGCGGTATTCAACATTCTCAGCCGTGATGTTGTAGGCATGTGCTATCGCTACGAAGTCAGGGTTGAGCATCGGAGTCTGGGAGAACCGCTTGTCGAAGAAGAGGTCCTGCCATTGGCGTACATTGCCGAGGAAGTTGTTGTTGAGGATTATTATTTTGACCGCTGTGCCGTACTGCATGATGGTGCCGAGTTCCTGAATGGTCATCTGTATGCCGCCGTCGCCGCAGAAAAGGCATACGGTGCGTTCCGGTGCGCCCATCTTGGCTCCTATGGCGGCAGGAAGTCCGAAGCCCATTGTGCCGAGTCCACCGGATGTGATTATCGAGCGAGGGGCGGAGTAGCGGAAGTAGCGGGCCGACAGAAGCTGATTCTGACCTACATCGGTGACAAGTATGGGACACGGTCCGGCCTGTTCGCTCACCTTGCGTGCCATTTCGCCCATGCGCATGGGCTGGTCAGGGTCGGTAGGATAGGCTGCCTGATTGATGATTCGCTCTTTCTCCACTTCATAGTGGCGGTCAAATGAATCTACCCATTCCTGATGCGTGGCATCGTTGACCAAGGGGAGAAGTTCACGCAGCACAGCGGCGGCATCGCCGTGAATCATGGCGTTGACCCGGATGTTCTTGTTGAATTCCGATTCGTCAATGTCGATATGCACTATCTGGGCCTGACGGGCATAGCTGTCTACATCGCCTGTCACGCGGTCGTCAAACCGCATTCCTACGGCTATTATAAGGTCGGCCTGGTTGGTGTTTATGTTTGGACCGAGGTTACCGTGCATGCCGAGCAGCCCTTTGTTGAGCGGGTGGCCTGTAGGAAGTCCCGACAGTCCGAGCAGGGTGAATGCCACAGGTATCTGCGCTTTCTCCGCCAATTGGCGCAGTTCATCTTCCGCTCCCGATATGGTTACGCCCTGTCCTGCAAGAATCATCGGCCGGCGTGAGGCGTTTATCATGTCGGCCACTCGCTTCACATGGGCACGGTTGATATCAGGAACCGGGCTGTAGGAGCGTATGAAGCGGCATTTTTCGTAGGCGAAATCTGTCAGTCCTGTCTGGGCATCCTTGGTGAGGTCGATCACCACCGGACCGGGACGTCCCGTAGTGGCGATATGGAATGCCCGGGCAAGTACCGGTGCCACATTGTCAGCATCTCTCACCTGGCATGACCATTTCGTGATAGGCTGTGTTATGCCTATCACGTCAGTCTCCTGAAAAGCATCGGTACCGAGCATGGAGCTGGGTGCCTGTCCGGTGATGACCACGAGTGGAGTGCTGTCCATCATGGCATCGCTCAGTCCGGTTATAAGGTTTGTAGCTCCGGGGCCGGAAGTGACTATAACCACTCCCGGGCGGTGTGAGGCCCTTGCATATCCCTGTGCGGCGTGTATGGCTCCCTGTTCATGTCGGGTAAGTACATGCGTTATTTTGTCGGCGTAGTGATACAGCTGGTCATATACGGGGATGATGAATCCTCCGGGATAACCGAACACACGGTCAACACCTTCGGCCACCAGGCCACGCATCAATGCTTCTGCTCCTGTTATAGTTTCATTCATATTCCTGTATCGGGGAGTGTTCCGTTTAATTTATTATTGTACTATGTGTGTCAGATTATTCTTACTCCACCCTTGTCAGCCGAGCTGACCAGTGAGGCGTATGCCCTGAGAGCTTTCGATACCGTGCGGTCACGTCCCTGCGGGGTGAAAGCATCCTTGCCGCGGGCAAGCTCCTCGGCTCTGCGAGCGCTGAGCTCCTCATCGCTAAGCCGAACGTTGATGGAGCGGGCAGGGATATCTATCTCTATGATGTCGCCATCACGTACAAGGGCTATGTTGCCTCCTGCCGCAGCCTCGGGCGATATATGACCTATCGACAGGCCGGATGTGCCTCCTGAGAAGCGTCCGTCGGTAATCAGCGCGCATTCCTTGCCCAGATGACGGCTTTTGAGGTAGCTGGTGGGATAAAGCATCTCCTGCATGCCGGGACCACCTTTGGGGCCTTCGTAGACTATGACAGCCACATCGCCGCTGCGCACCACACCGCCAAGAATACCGTCGACAGCCTCCTCCTGCGAACGGAACACACGGGCGGGTCCGCTGAAGCGGAATATCGACTCGTCTACGCCGGCGGTTTTTACCACACATCCGTCCGACGCTATATTGCCACGCAGCACAGCTATGCCGCCGTCGGGCACATAAGCGTGCTCCATGTCGCGGATGCATCCGGCGGCACGGTCAGTGTCAAGCGATGAATAGTAGCTCATCTGCGAGCCGGCCTCAGTGGTGCGCTTATGCCCGGGTGCGCTGCGCCATAATTCGTCGGCCATGTCGGTGTAGCTGCCGCCACCTATAGCCCAGCGGTCAATAGCTTCGCCGAGGGTCAGACCGTCAACGCGGCGCACCGTAGTGTCAAGCAGTCCGCCGTCAGCCAGTTGCTTCATGATGGTAAGGATGCCTCCGGCACGGTTCACATCCTCTATGTGATAGCGTGAGTTGGGAGCTACCTTGCAAAGCACCGGAGTGCGTCGTGACAGACGGTCGATATCCTCCATCGTGAAGTCGGCTCCCGCTTCATGGGCTATGGCCAGCAGATGAAGCACGGTGTTGGTGGAGCCTCCCATCGCTATGTCGAGAGTCATGGCGTTGAGGATGGCGGCGCGAGAGGCTATGCTGCGGGGGAGTACGGCTTCATTGCCGTCGCGGTAATAGCTGAGGGTGTTGTCAACTATCATCCGGGCAGCACGGCGGAACAGTTCAAGTCGGTTCACGTGGGTGGCCACTACAGTGCCGTTGCCCGGCAGAGCCAGCCCTATGGCTTCGTTGAGCGAGTTCATGGAGTTGGCTGTGAACATGCCGGAGCATGATCCGCATGTGGGGCAGCCGTGGAGTTCGAGCTGCTCAACGCGGGTATAGCTCACCGATTCATCAGCGCTTTCAACCATTATGTCAACAAGGTCAACCGCCTTGTCGCCCACGCGTCCGGCCTCCATCGGTCCGCCGCTTACAAAAATAGTGGGAATGTTGAGGCGCATGGCTGCAAGCAGCATTCCGGGTGTCACTTTGTCGCAGTTGGAGATGCACACCAGCGCATCAGCCTTGTGGGCGTTTACCATATACTCTACGGAGTCCGCTATAAGGTCGCGCGAGGGGAGCGAATAGAGCATTCCGTCATGTCCCATAGCAATGCCATCGTCAATTGCTATGGTGTTGAATTCTGCCGCGAAGCATCCGAGCTTTTCAATCTCCTCCTTCACAAGCTGACCTATGCGGTGCAGATGTGTATGACCCGGTACGAACTGGGTGAAAGAGTTGGCTATGGCTATGATCGGTTTCCCCATCTGTTCAGGCTTCATGCCGTTGGCACGCCATAGGGCACGGGCTCCCGCCATGCGGCGGCCTTCGGTGCTCTGGGCGCTTCGGTAGGGGTGTGATGGCTGGTTCATATCGGATGCTTTTTTTGTCATTAAAACAACGCCTTCCTGCTTGTCGATGTTCTCATGGCGGGAAGGCTTTATTGGACTTATTGTTGCAAATTTATTGGCAAATTGCTGATTTTGCAAATAACTACACAAATTTTGCTCGTTTGTGCTGAAAAATCGTAATAAATATCCATAAAAAAGTTACTCCGGTCTATATCGGACCGGAGCAATCTCTATGAATAGGTTTGTAAGGTGCGGTTATTTTACCATGACTTTGCGGCTGAACCGTCCGGCATCGCTCTTGATGGTGAGGATATATACCCCCGGCTGCAGCGAAGATGTGGAGAGTATGGCTTCTGAGGAGGCCGATTCGGTATGGCCCGCTTCTACGCCGGATATGTCGTGGAGCGTAAGGCTGATGTGGGTCGCACCGGCTACTGACACAGAAACACTGCCCTGACAAGAAGATACGGTAATGCGCTGAGTATCGTCATCGAATACTCCGCTTATCGATGCCTTGGAGCGGAGCACCTCGCGTACAGCGGCTTCTACATTGAGTTTGCCTGCTCCGAAGCGTTCGGGTGCCGAAGCGGTGTGTGAGTCAGTGACGGCTGTAGCTGCAAGAATGCGGTGCACATCGGCCACATCAAGTGTGGGATCAGCTTCGAGCATCAGGGCTACGGAACCGGTCACGTAGGGCGCCGACATTGATGTGCCCTGCATCGGGCCCCAGTATTCGGTCGTGCCGTTTACATTTGCCGAGGCTACCATGTCGTCAGCCGTCTCATATTCATAGCCCTGAGCCACATACCGGCGGCTGAACGATGATATTATTGCCGAACCAGGTGCTGCTATCTCCGGAAGCTGACGTCCGTCGAAAGCTTTGCCGTAGCTGCTGAAAGATGTGATTTCGGCCGATGTTTCGCCGAAGCTGTAAGCATCCCTGCTGAGGGAGGGGAAGTAGGCCGAAGATGTGTAAGCTCCTACGGATACAACATTCTTGCCGCAGGCCATGCCGTTGATAGATCCGTCGGGGGTTCCTTTGGTGAATCCCGCCAACTTCGTGCTGTTATTGCTATAGCTGTCAGTGAATTCGGCGTAACCATCGAAGTAGGTGTTCACGCTCTGTCCGTCGGCGCCGCTCACTGTCAGGGCAAGTCGGTAGCCCGATGCCATTGCGAGCGTGGTGCAGTCGATCAGTACATTATAGCGGCCATTGTTGGCGTCAACGCCTGATGTCAGGTTGATTTTGCCAGATCTTATGCATGTATGCGAGCTTGAGGCCGGGATATCCTGACCGGCACGTGTGCTCTGGATGATTTGTGTCATTGCACCGTTGCTCTTCACGCCTGACAGGGTCACGGTGAGTGGCGTGCCGTCTGACGCCCACACATCGATGTAGCCGTCAATATTACTGGTATACCGGTTGTCGTAGTAAACTACTGTCTTGAATTCCTTCTCTGTAGCGGTGAAGTTTTTTTCGATAGACATGTTCATATCCCCCTCATTGCCCGCTGATACACATATTATGGCGTCCTCTCCGTAGCGGTCCAGTGCGGCTGAGAAATCGTCAGTCCCGTCATGCGGTCCTGAGTTCATGCCGAGCGATAGATTTATGGCTGCAGGTTTTCCCTGGGCTTTTGCATAGTCAATGATTTGTTTGACGCCGGCAAGGATATTGGCGTCATACAGTTCTCCGGCGCTGAAGGCAAGCGATGCGCCGTAGGCCACGCCGTAATATGGATTCTGTCCGGTAGTGGTGGTCAGTGAAGCTCCTGTCGCAGGATCGCACGTTGTGTAGGTCGATGTCCCATAGTAGCGTCCTCCAATTATGCCGGCCACATGCGTTGCGTGGGTTTCCTCTTCATCGTCAGTGGTGAATTGCGATATGGTCGACGAATTGTATTCTTTGGCAGTACCGTCGTCGGACCTGAAGTGCCACATCCGCTCCACGCGTGTATTTCCGGATGCATCCACGAAGTTGGGATGGTTGGGATCAAGCCCGGTGTCCATCATTCCCACTATCACGCCACGTCCTGTGAACGAGCGTATGCCGTCATTGCTGAGGTCAATGCCGGAGTGCAGCAGTGCGGTGCCGCTCAGTCTGTGGCTCTGCGCAAGACGCTTCTGCTTCTTGCCGCCGAACGACAGGCTCCGTATGCAGGGGAGGGATGCAAGGGTTTCCATGCTGTCAATTCTTACCTTGACTATCGCCATATCTCCGAGGTCATCAACCACCGAGTAACCTTCAGCCTCTATCTCGTCCGCTGAATGCCCCTCTGCGAGGCTTACTATGGCGTTATACTCCGGGACCGTGAGTTCCGCCACCGCCTTAGGGCCGATGGTGCTCAGCAGCTGCATCTGTTCCTGCTGATAGTCTGCAATTTTGATTCGTCCTATCGGGTTGATTTTATACTGGGCATCGGCAACCAATACCGATGCTGATGTTATTATTAAGGAGAGAACTATAGCCTTTTTCATGTTGAATGTGTTCCTGATCAGTCGACAAAGGTATTAAAATTACCAACATCATCAAAAAACAACGATGGACCTATGCTCGCGCACCGGTCCATCGGAGTGCATATAATTTCTTATATGCGACCATTAGTAAGTATATTTTTCAGTAAAGCC
>OFGR01001341.1_pt1 | contig 20160 bp, 15 predicted proteins | sample 1521811 | NCBI WGS metagenome assembly OFGR01 (sample SAMEA3504098, study PRJEB24116) | mouse gut metagenome | biome: mouse gut; feature: mouse-associated habitat; material: faeces | place: Denmark | collected 2011
TTATTTTAAAACGAAGACGGACACAGAGGTGTTGGCAGCGGCATATGATTGCTATGGAAAAGAGTGTGTGCATCATTTCAATGGTATGTGGTCATTTGCTATATTGGATAAGGAAAAAAATCAATTGTATTGCGCAAGAGACCGTTTTGGGATAAAGCCTTTTTACTATTATCTGGATGATACGCAGTTTGTCTTTGGATCTGAGATAAAGCAGATTTTGTGTATGATAGATCAAAAGCCGGTTGCGAATAGAAAAAGGCTTTTAGAATTTCTGGTTTATGGGGATCTTGATCATACAGATGATACAATGTTTCGGGACATTAAGCAACTGCGAGGTGGATATGAAATCACCATGGATCTGGAAAAGCATGACTTTAAGCTAAACAGATATTACGATTTGAGTAATAGGAGAAAGCGCATTACCCGTTACAAAGACTGCTGCGATCAATTTAGGAAGGATTTCAAAACTGCTGTAAGTCTGAGACTGCGAGCGGATGTGCCTGTTGGGTATTGTCTGTCTGGGGGGCTGGACAGTTCTTCTATTGTCTGTATGGCAAATGCAATCGTGGAGAACAGAGGTCAAGAGGTTGAGCAACATGCGGTATCTTCATGTTTTGAGGACAAAGCATACGATGAACAAGAATATATTGATGAGGTAATCAAACACACAAATATTTATTCACATAGGGTGTACCCAGATGGTGGGAAAGTGTTCGATGAAGTCGACAAATTAATCTGGCATATGGACGAGCCCTTTGGGTCAACATCTATGTATGCACAGTGGAATGTTTTCCGGGAGGCACACAGAAATGGGCTGACAGTAATGCTTGACGGTCAGGGAGCCGATGAGCAGCTTGCGGGGTACTCTGAATTTTATGAAGTAGCATTTGCAAATTTGTTGAAACATTTTAGGATTCGTACTTTTATAAAGGAATTGCATGCATACAAAAAGTTGCGGGCATCAACAGAGAAACACAAAAGTTCAACCAAAAAGATTGTTATGTCTATCACCAATGCATTTATGCCGAAATGGATGTATGCGGCGATAAGTAGTGTTTACCGGGTATCAAGAAAGTCTCCATTCACAAGAGAACAACTGGAGGAGGCACATCAGAACAGAGATATCTATCCTATCAATAATATGGAACAGTATTTGACTGACAGTATACAGTGTGGGATGCAGGCGTTGCTCCACTATGAGGATCGAAATTCCATGGCTTTTTCTATTGAGTCCAGAGTTCCGTTTTTGGATTACAAGTTGGTGGAGACGATAGCCGCGATTCCGTTTGAATATAAGATTAGAAATGGTGTGACTAAAGTAGTATTGCGGGATGCATTACGGGCTATTCTGCCTGAAAAAATCCGCAATAGATACAGTAAGCTTGGTTTTGTGACACCAGAGGATAAATGGATCAACGAAAATTATGAACAGTACCGCAGAGAGCTGGAAAACGCGTGTGATGTGTTATCTGCCGTAGTGGATAAAGAAAGAGTTTTGCGGTGGTTTGATAGTAAGGGAAAAATCTCACGAGGGGATTTTATGCTTTGGAGAATTATTTGTGCTGGAAGGTGGGCAAAAATATTTCAGGTATCGGTAGAGTGAAATGGATAAAGACTTATGTGATTTTATAGAGTTTGAGAAGCGTGAGAAGCTGTTTTCACGGACTTACAGAGGTGTGTATTACTGGCAGTGTGTGAGATATGATGTCCAGAGGGCAATTAGCTTTAAGGAAATGAATAGGATCGGAAATGCGCAGGAGAGAAGTTGTGGGATCTGGAGAAAAGCAGGAGATCTATTAAAGCGGAGCGCAGGGGATATCAGAGATGCATTAAGGCTTAAAACCAGTGATCTTTTATATTTTGACGAGCAGCTCTACAGATATGTCGAGGGAAAAATGGTGGATTCATACTTTGACTATTTCGGTTTTGAGGATAGGTTTTCTGTTCAGAGGTGTTATCATCATGGAAAAGAAGAAAGACGGTCTCAGTGTAGGGGGGCTGGGATTTCGATTGTTGCATTGATCCAAGGCGGGCTTTATCGATTGTCAAAGTTTATACCGTGGTTGTTTGCGGATAAACAAGAAGATCAGTATATAGTAAATTTGTGTCAGAAAATAAGCTTGCAGTTTGATATAGAGCTTTCTGCCGGCACAATGATACAGAAAGTCAGAGATGTTGTTGTGCATCAAGAGGTGTATGGCAGATATTATGACTGGTTGATCAAAAAGGTTAGACCCAAGGCGATTATTGTAGTCTGTCATTTTGACAGCAAACTGTTCCCGCTGTATGAGATTGCCCACAAACATCATGTGCCTGTTATTGAATTGGAACATGGATTGATTGCCTATCATGAGGCATATAACTATCAGGATCTGACAGAGGAGGGAAAGCTGCTTCCGGATTACTTTTTTGTGTATGGAGATTTTTGGACTAAATATATCCAACTTCCAATCTGCATGAAGCCGATTGCTGTCGGAAACCCTTTTTTGGAAATGCAGAGGAGAAAATATGATGGTATTGAACCGGATGAGAAGACAATTGTTTTCTATTCCGGGAGAATAGGTATGGAACAGGCTGAATTTGTGATTGATTTTTATAAGAGAAATATCGGGAACGGATATCGGGTCTGTTTCAAACCGCATCCGGTAGAGTATCCTGATTTTCGGGAATTGTATCCTGTTTTTGAAGCGTATCCTGAAATCCAGATCATTCCGAAAGAGACAGATCTGTATGAATTGCTTGCAGGAGCGAAGCACCATGTGGCAGCGGCATCTACAGTGCTATTTGAAGCGGCAATATTTGATGTCAAAAGATATGTGATGTACATGCCGGAATGGATCCAATATGTCCAACCGTTGATCGACGCCGGTTTGGCTAAGATGTTCCGCAATCTGGACGAATTGCAGGAATTGCTGGAAGAGAAGGAGCATGTGGATAAGAGCATACTTGATCGTTTATGGAAGAGCAACGCGAAGGAGAATGCCCTAGGGGTACTCGAAGGTATTATCAACGGCAGAAAGATAGATTAGAGGGAGTAGGAAAATGAAGGTACTGGTAACGGGAGCAGACGGCTTTATAGGCAGTCATCTGACAGAGGAATTGGTAAAAAAGGGATATGCGGTAAGGGCATTTGTATATTACAATTCATTTAACACGTGGGGGTGGCTTGATACACTTCCGGAAGATATCATGGAACATGTGGAAATATTTCAGGGGGATGTGCGTGATCCAAATGGGGTGAGGGTAGCGATGCAGGATATCGCTGCGGTATTTCACCTTGCAGCGTTGATCGCGATCCCTTTTAGCTATCACTCTCCAGATACGTATGTGGACACCAATATCAAGGGAACTTTGAATGTGCTGCAGGCAGCCCGGGAGCTGGAGACACAGCGGGTGCTGATCACGTCGACTTCCGAGGTGTATGGGACAGCACAGTATGTACCGATCGACGAGAAACATCCATTTCAGGGGCAGTCGCCATATTCCGCGACAAAGATTGGCGCGGACAGGCTTGCGGAATCCTTTTACAGATCCTTTGATCTGCCAGTGACGATCGTGAGACCGTTCAACACGTATGGTCCCCGCCAATCAGCGAGGGCGGTGATTCCGACCGTCATTACCCAGTTGCTTGCCGGAAAGACAGAGATCAAGATGGGTGCTCTCACTCCGACAAGGGATTTCAATTACGTTAAGGATACGGCGAATGGCTTTATATCGATCTATGAGTCGAGTCGGACGATCGGCGAGGAGATCAATATTGCGACCCAGAAAGAAATATCCATTGGACAGTTGGCGGAAGAGCTGATCCGGCAGATCAATCCGAATGCGCGTATCATCTGTGATGAGCAGCGTCTCCGTCCGGGAAAAAGTGAAGTAAACCGATTGCTGGGCTGCAATCGGAAGATCAGGGAACTGACGGACTGGGAGCCAAGATACAGCCTGGAGCAGGGATTGAACGAGACAATAGCGTTTTTGCGTGGGAATATGGACAAATACAAGACAGATATCTACAATCTGTAAATGATGGTATATGTGTATGGATAGAAACTGTGTGCAGGGCTGTGTCAACTGCATGCGATCCAGTGTAGAAAAGATGGATGGATAGCGATGGATATAGAAAAGATGATCATAAATGAACAAGTAACGGTATTGGAGGCTATGGAGCATTTGGACCGCGTAGCGACAAAGATCTTGTTCGTTGCGGAGAAGGGAAGGCTTCTTGCGGCTTTGACAGATGGTGATATCCGTCGTTGGATATTACAGAAAAGGGATCTGAATGCCCCGGTGAAGAACGCTGCAAATTATAGTCCGCAATACCTGGTCGGGGCAACCAGGCAGCAGGCACTGCAGCATATGCGCAAACAGTGCATCGATGCGATCCCGATCGTGGATTCGGATAGGATGATCCATAGTATTGTGCTGCGCAATAAAAGTGAGATCGTGCTGCGGGGGGAAGATGTAGACATTCCGGTAGTCATCATGGCAGGGGGGCTGGGAACAAGGCTTTATCCATATACGAAGATATTGCCAAAGCCTTTGATACCAGTGGCAGATATCCCGATCACGGAGCGGATCATCCAGTCATTTCAACAGATTGGCTGCCAGCAGTTCTATATGATTGTGAATCATAAGAAAAATATGATCAAAGCGTATTTCAATGATCTTGATACGAGATATCACCTGAAGTTTTGCGATGAAGATACACCGCTTGGTACAGGCGGCGGCATATCGCTGTTGAGAGATATCGTATCAGAAACGTTTATTCTGACAAATTGCGATGTTCTGATCATGGAGGACGTCCGCAAGATAATAAAGCATCATCGGCAGCAGCAAAACAAAGTGACTATGGTGTGTTCGCTGAAAAATTATGAAGTTCCTTATGGTGTGGTCAACTTCACAGAGGGTGGGGAGCTTTCTTCTTTTGAGGAGAAACCGAGCCTGTCGTTTTTTACGAACACAGGATATTATATTTTGGAGACAGATGTTTTTGGATATGTGGCGGACAACGAGAAGATCGGCATGCCGGATATCCTGCTGCGTATGAAGCAGGATGATCAGAAGATCGGAGTTTATCCGATTGGCGAAAATGCATGGATGGATATGGGACAGTTTGACACGATGGAAAGTATGGAGCGGAGATTGAAGGAACTGGGCATTTGATGTTGAGGTGTAAGAAGTATGAAGGGCAATATTGAGGCAGTTAAAAAAATTATGCACAAGCTGATGCATATATTGACAAGAAATCAGAAAAGGCGTGCTATCGTTGTCTTGATTGTTATCATCATCGGCTCTTGGTTTGAACTTCTGGGTGTCTCCGCAGTGATGCCGTTTCTGCAGGCGATCTTAACGCCGGAGGTACTTATGGAATCGAAGTATCTGCAGCCGGTTATAGACTTTCTGAGGATCGAGACTGCAACCGGAGTATTGATCCTGGTTGGTGTAGGGCTGATTCTTGTTTATGTCCTGAAAAATGTATTTATGATTTATGCGAATTATATATCGTATGATTATAGTACTCGAGTGCGGAAAGAACTGACGATTAAAATGCTGCATTCATATATGAGCAGGCCGTATACTTTTTTTCTCAATGTGAATATGGCAGAGATCCTGCGTGGTTGTAATGAGGATATTGAGGGCGTATATACTATGCTTTCTCATTCATTTACGATTTTGGCAGAGCTGCTGGCAGCTCTGTTGATTGCGTGTTATATCATATACACAGAACCTTTGACTGCGGTAGCTGCAGTGATGCTGATCCTGGCAGTCATGATGGGGATCGTCTTGTTCTTTAAGCCATTGATGAAACGGCTGGGGCGGACATATATGGAGGCGCAGGCGGCGAAAAATAAAGCGATATACCAGACGGTCAGCGGTGTGAAAGAACTCTATGCCATGCAGCGTCAGGATCTATTTATCAAGGAGTATGATGCCGCAGCCGATATGGTGCGGAAAACACAGAGAAACTATGAGTTTGTCAACAATTCTCCGGATCGTATCGTGGAGGGGATCTGTCTCAGTGGTCTGATCGGGATCGTGCTGATACGGCTGCTGATGGGAGTTGATATGGTTACATTTGTCCCCAAGCTGGGATCTTTTGCGATGGCTGCGTTCAAACTCCTTCCCTCGATCGGAAAGATCTCAAACCGTGTCACAGGGATCGTGTACCATAAACCGCGTCTTGACAATGTGTATAATAATATTTTGGAGGCGGAGAAATATGAGAAAGAATGTGAGGAGGAGAGCAGGCGTAGAAACCGTGGTCAGGAGATAGACAAAGCTATTGAGTTTCAGGAAGTTGTATCTGTCGAAAACATAGTGTGGCAGTATGAGGGGCAGACGAAACCTGTGCTGACAGATGTCTCCCTCTGCATTCATAAAGGGGAGAGTGTCGCGCTGATCGGTGCCTCTGGTTCGGGAAAAACAACGTTGTCTGACATTTTATTAGGATTATTAGCGCCGGAAAAGGGCAGCATCTACATGGATGGGATCGATATCTACACGATCCCTAAGATATGGGCGCGCATTGTAGGGTATGTCCCGCAGAGTGTCTTTTTGATCGATGATACGATACGAAATAATGTTGCATTTGGGCTGAGAGATGTCGATGATTCGGATATCTGGAAGGCACTGGAGCAGGCACAGCTAAAAGCATTTGTGGAGACGCTTCCTGCTGGTCTGGACACGATTGTCGGTGACAGGGGAATCAAATTTTCGGGGGGACAGCGGCAGAGAGTGGCGATCGCGAGGGCGCTGTTCAATAAACCGGAGATCCTGATCCTGGATGAGGCAACTGCAGCACTGGACAATGAGACGGAAAAGGCTGTCATGGAGTCGATCGATGCGCTGCAGGGGCAGATCACGATGGTGATCGTGGCGCATCGGTTGACCACGATCCACAACTGCGACTCCATATATGAAGTCAAAGAGGGAAAAGCAATAAGGCGCGACAAGTCTGAGGTATTTGGGTAGATAACATGAGAATGTCGAAGGAAAAACAGTTTTTAATCACATACTATGTTCCGATCACTTTGATCTTGTCAGTGTTAGGGATGACGGCAGTTACTGCTTTGGCGCATCGGGCTCCATTTGGGGAAGCGTTTTCCTTTTTTCTGTTTCAGGTATTCTGTATGATCCTTCCGGGAGCGGCGATGAATGCCATGATGCCGATCAGGCAGCTGAGCAGGGTGGAAACAGTACTGATCAGTTATGTGTGGGGGCATGTGCTGAACATAGGTGTTTACCTTCTGACTGTTCCTTTTGGGTTGGGGGCATATATAAAGGTAGTGTACATTGTTTTGACATTGGTGTCCGTGGGAATACTGATCTGCAGAGCGGATAGGGAACGCGTGCCAGTCTTTCACATTGGAAGAGATGAGATAATTGGGATCTTGGCGATCATAGTGTTGTTTTTGATCTGTCTGATCGTATATTCGATGAGGTGGGCACTGACAGAGCAGGGGAAGGATTTTCACAACGATCTTTTGTTTTGGATCGGGAATACGATCGCATTGAAAGAACAGTTTTTGCCGATTGATTTCCGTGCACTGTATGGCGGGTATAAATATCATTATCTTGGATCCATGCAGCAGGCAGTAGCGGCGATTGTGACAGATATGCCAGTTTTTAATCTCGCAGTGCGGTATTCTTATATTGGAGGTGTATTGATATTCGGACTTGCTTCTGGATGCTTTGTGATGCGAGTGGTTAAGAACAGTAAGGCGGTATTGTTCACGCTTTTTCTAGTTATGTTTGCTACGGGTTGGGAATGCCTGGCGGGTGTAACTTATCTTTGGCACATCTATATGGTGCCGATGTCGTTTGAGATTGCTCTCGGATTTGAGTTTGTTATATTGCTGTTAGTGATCATACAAAATAGTGAGAAAAGAGTGAACTTGTATATATTGACAGCTGTGGCGTTCTATCTGGCAGTCTGCACAGGGACAAAGGGACCTTCGGGAATGTTTGTCGTGTGCGGCATTGGCATTATGTGCATCTATTGGATGTTTGTCAGAAAAGAATATACAAAATCGTTACTATACGGTGTAGTGACGCTGGCAAGCTTTGGTTTTGTCTACGTATCGCTGTTGGCAACCAGGCAGCAGGGCTATGTGATGGTGTCGGCGGCGGAAGTAGCTGGCAGTGTGTCAGAGGCAGCTCAGGCAGTGGATGCAGTACAAGTGTTGTACGGAAAGCTTTCCTCAGCAGCGATGTGGCTGGTCGGGTATTTCAGGTATATATTCCTCGTGAATCCGTGGACCTTTGTGCCGGCAATCCTGTTTTCAATCTATCAGATTGTACGCCGCGCCATTTCGATTGAGCAGATAATTATGTTGGTTTTGGTTGTAATTGGCAGTATATTGGGGTATCATATACAGTATGAAGGAGCTTCACAGATGTATTTTACGCTTGCAGTCTGTCCTTTTGCAGCAGTTTTGGCAGGTACTGGTGTGGACAATATATTCAATCTGTGTGAGATGACAGGAAAGTTCCGCAAAATCATGGTGAACAGTACTTTTGTCATACTGTTATTTGTGATTGGCTATGTTACCATAACAGGCAACTGTAAAAGACGTCTCTCAGATCATATCCGCATTGGTCTTGCGATCCTGCGCGATGAGCCCTATGAGCAAACCGGATGGAATTGGATCATGTCGCAGAACGAGTATCAGGCGTATGACTGGATCAGGGAAAACACGGAGACGGATGCCGTATTTCTGTCCGATACATTTTTTATCAACGGATATCACTCTTATTACTACCCAGGAGTTTTCACAGAGCGCCGCATCTTTTTCTACCGAAATGACGGCGATATCGAACCGGGCAGGGCATGCTATGACGGGGATGAGCGTGCCGTCGGGATCCTCAAGGAGAAGGGAATCGACTATATTATCCAGAACAAGTACCGCTCGCCGGGTTTTAGATTGTCAGAGACACTGGGAGAGAATGTGTTCGAGAACGAGGAGATGGCTGTGTACAAGTTGTATTAGCCGGCTATACGATTGGAAGGAGAAAACAGATGAAAGTATGTGTGATCGGTCTTGGATCGATGGGAAAGCGGAGGATCAGGCTGTTAAGGCAGCTATTTCCGGATGTGGAGATCGTGGGAATCGACAGCAATGGGGACAGGATGGCGGCAGTGGCAAAAGAGTATGCGATCGATTGCTGCACTTCGCTGGATGAGATCAGGACTGCGATGGACTGTGCGTTTGTGTGCACATCGCCGAGGTTCCACGGACCGATCATAAGTGCGTGTCTGGAAAAGGGGTGCCATGTCTTTTCCGAGATCAATCTGCTTTCCGATCTATATGCGGAAAATATCCGGCTGGCTGGGCAAAAACAGAGAGTGCTGTTCCTTTCCTCCACACCGCTGTACAAGGAGGAGATGCGGCATATCACGGAGCAGGTGAGACAAAACGGAAAGCCCTGCGTGTACCAGTATCATGTGGGACAGTATCTCCCGGACTGGCACCCGTGGGATGATCTCAAGGAGTTCTTCGTCAGTCAGAAAAGTACGAACGGCTGCAGGGAGCTGCTGGCGATCGAACTGCCGTGGATGCAGAACGCATTTGGGGAGGTCGCGTCAGTGAGGACGATCCGGCGCAAAACGACAGCGCTGCCATTTGACTTTCCGGACACGTACCTTGTTCAGATCGAGCATGTCGGTGGAACCGTCGGCAATCTGTTGGTCGATGTGGTGAGCAGACAGGCAGTGCGCCGGCTGGAGGTCATGAACGAGCAGCTGTATATCCGCTGGGACGGGACGCCGGATTCCCTGTGGGAAAAGAACATCTCGACAGGGGAACTGGAACGGGTCGGTACAGGTGCTTACATCCACGAAAAGGAATACGGCGAATTTATCAACGAGTATGCATACGCGAAAGAAATCGAGGAATTTTTTGCAGTGATCAAGGGCGGACAGGCAATATACGGTTTTGAGAAAGACGAGGAAACCTTGCGGATCATTGATGAGATAGAAGGAATGGAAGAGACAGACGTCATGGAAGAGACAGACGTCATGGAAGAGACAGACGTCATGGATGAAAGGAGATAAAGTCATGAGCAGGAATGAGGAGTATGGCAGGAAAGCGCATCAGCTGATCCCGGCTGGAGCGCACACATACAGCAGGACAGATGAGGTATTTCCGGGAAATGCACCGAAGGTGATCGAGCGGAGCAAGGGCGTCCACACATGGGATGTGGACGGAAATGAGTATATCGATTATGGGATGGCATGCAGGTCTGTCACGATCGGATATGACTACGACAGGATATCCGATGCTGCGATCAGACAGATCCGAAACGGAAATACGGCGACAAAGGCATCGAAGATCGAGGTGGAGGCTGCAGAGGAAATGTGCAGTCTGTTCCCGTGGGTGGACATGGTGAAATTCGCCAAAAACGGTTCCACAGTCACTACGGCGGCAACGAAGCTGGCGCGGGCATATACGGGCAGGAAATATATTGCACGCTGCAAAGAGCATTCCTTTTTCTCGTATGATGACTGGTTTATAGGAAATACTGTTGTGGATGCAGGAATTCCGCAAGAAATCAGAGAGTTGACGTTACAGTTCAGCTTCAATGATATCGATTCGGTTAAAAATCTGTTCGAACAGTACAAAGGACAGATCGCGGCGCTGATCATGGAGCCCTGTGATTCAGAGGAACCTGCGGACAATTTCCTGCAGGAAGTGCGGAAGCTGTGCACGGAATATGGGGTTGTCTATATCCTCGACGAGATGATCACCGGTTTCCGGTGGGATCTGCAGGGCGCCTGCAAATACTATGGCGTGGAGCCGGATCTTGTCACATTCGGAAAAGGCATGGCAAACGGATTTTCAGTCTCGGCGCTGGGGGGAAAACGTGAGATCATGGACTTGGGAGGATTGACGCCTGGCAAGGAACGTGTTTTCCTTGTGTCCACGACGCACGGTGCAGAGATGAGCAGTCTGGGAGCGCTTGTCGAGACGATCAAAGTGTACAAAGAACTGAATGTCACGGATCATATATGGGACATGGGAAGAAAACTTGTGGGTGGTCTGAATGAGATCGCCAGAGAGTATTCGCTGCAGGATTATTTTTACACGCAGGGCGCAGCGTGCTCCCCGAATTTCGTGATCTGCGACAAGGATCGGAAGCCGTCGCTGGAATACCGGACGGTATTTTGCCAGGAGATGATCAAAAAGGGGATCCTGATGCCTTACATCGCGATCGCCTACCAGCACGGAGAGCAGGAGATCAGCAAAACACTGGAAGCGGCGCGGGCGGCTATGAAGGTCTACAGCGATTCGCTGAACGGGGACGTGCAGCAGTTTATCGCTGGAAATGTGATCAAGCCTGTGTTTAGAAAATATAATTAGAAAGTATAATTGGGAGTGCGGGATGAGAGTATTGTTTGTGATCACGGCAAGAGGCGGCTCGAAAGGTGTGCCCCGCAAGAATATCAGAACGATCGGCGGGCTGCCGCTGATCGCGTACAAGATCATAGCGGCAAAAAAGTGCAATGTAGAGAAGCGGATCATTGTCTCGACGGACGATGAGGAGATCGCAGCTGTCAGCAGACAGTATGGCGCCGAGGTACCGTTTATGCGTCCTGCTGAGCTGGCGACAGACACTGCAGGCAGCATGGATGTCGTGATGCATGCGATGAATTGGGTGAGGGAGCACGATCCGCAGCGATACGACTATGTGTGTCTGCTGGAGCCGTCCTCACCGTTTGCAAGCTGCAGGGATCTGGAGCGTGCGCTCCAGTCGATCGAGGAGAGACAGGCGGACACCCTGCTCGGGATGAAAGAGGTGGACGTGAACAGCGTCTTTATCCATCCGCTGGACGAAAACGGCGGACTCTCCCATTTTCACCGCGCGATCGAACAGCTGAAAAATGTCAGGCGGCAGGATCAGGAGAAAGAATACACGATGAACGGCTGTATGTACATTGCGAGATGGGCGTACTTTGAGGCGCATCAGCTGTTTCACTCGGAGAATTCGGTTCCATACATCATGCCGGATGAAGTCTCGATCGAGATCGATTCCATGTACAATTACAAGGTTGCCTGCATCATGGCGGAGAATGCCATGATCGATCTGAGCTTATGGGATTAAAAATGGATTGTTTGATAAGTGTTATCGTCCCTGTCTACAATGCAGAGGACTATTTGGATGCATGCATACAAAGTGTATTGCGTCAGACATATACAGATGTTGAATTAGTACTGGTGGATGACGGATCAACAGATAATAGTGGAAAGATTTGTGATCGGTATGCAGCAAAGTATGGGAAGATTCATGTTATCCATAATCAAAATCAAGGACCAGCAGCTTCCAGAAAATGTGGGATAGAGATGGCACAAGGCAGTCTTGTAATGTTTCTGGATGCGGATGACTGGATTGATAAAGAGATGCTCGCGGTTATGTATCAGGAATTGTGCCATGCGAATGCCGATATTGTCACCTGTGCATATGAGGATGTGTACAAAAATGGAAAGATAGTCAAACATCAGCCACTGGTAAAGGAAGTAGTAGATTGGCGGTCTTTTAGCGAATGTGTTTATGAAATCCATGGTGCGAGGACGATCATGAGTGGACCAGTTGCCAAACTTTACAAAAGGGAACTGTTTGCAGGAGTTGATTTTAGGGAACATATTACAATCGGTGAAGACTATACAATGCTGCTGCAGGTGTTGAGAAATGCATCAAAGATCAGGGCGTTGGGAAAGATCATGTATCACAGACGAATGTTTGGCGGCAATATCTCCCGCTCGGGGTATACAGATCGTCACAGACAGGCACTGGACAATTATCTGCAGGTGCGGGACGGACTGATCCAGGCGTTTCCGCAATACCGAGTGGAGATTCTGGGGTATCATATTGAGTATGAGATGGCAGTCATCACGGCGATGTGCAGAAACGGGAACTATGACCGCCCTGTGATCCGAAAGCTCAGCAGGGATCTGCGCAGGAACATGAGGGAAATCCTTGTGAAGTGCAGGATACCGCTTTATATGAAACTGTGTGCAGTCATGATCGCATATACGCCGTGGATCTTTATCATATTATTTCGTTTATTGCATCGAATGGCAGGAAGATAAAATATGAAGCTGACAGTTGCGACAGTTTGCTTTAACGCGGAAAAAACAATTGAGGAGACCATAAAATCCGTGTTAGCCCAGACTTATCAGAATATCGAATATCTTATTATCGACGGTAAGTCGACAGACCGGACGCTGGAACTGATCGGAAAGTACCAGACGGACAGCAGAGTCCGGGTGATCTCGGAGCGGGACAGCGGGCTGTATGACGCCATGAATAAAGCGGCGTCGGTCTGCAGCGGGGAGTATATCCTCTATATGAACAGCGGGGATCTGTTTGCGGACAGACGTGTTCTTGCGGATGTGGTGCCCTGCCTGGATGCGGATATTATATACGGCAATGTGATCCGGATCCGACAGGATGGAAAGCATCTGGAAAAATACGGGGGAAAGCATGTCGTCATGCGCCTGCTGCTGATGGGCAGAATGATCTGTCATCAGGGAATGTTCACGCGCGCAGATCTGATGCGGGCATACAGGTTCAATGAGCAGTATACGATTACAGCGGATTATGATTTCGTGGTGCGCGCGCACAAGAATAAGTGCAGTATGCGGCACGTTGACAGGACAGTTGCCGTTGTCGACAGTGTGGAGGGGATCAGTTCCCGGACGGCGAACAACGATATCATGCGCAGGGAGGACGACAGAAGCCTGAGAGAGAATTTCCCGGTATGGTACTATTTGATAAAACTGCCCAAGGAGTTCGTGAGAGACTTAAAGAGACACGCCGAACAGAAGGGGCGTGCCTGAACTGAAAAGGCTTGATGGAGGATCGCATGAAAAAGACAATCACTGTAGTGATACCGACCTACAATGAAGAACTCAATATCCGGGCTGCGTATGAGCGGGTGAACGGAATATTTTCGTCAGAGCTGGCAGACTATAATATGGAAATACTGTTTATCGACAATGCATCCACGGACTGTTCCAGAGCGATCATTGAGGCGCTGTGCGGGCAGGATCAGCGAGTACAGGCAATCTTTAACGCGACGAATTTTGGGTTCTCGCGCTCCTCGTACTATGGACTGTCCCAGGCGGAGGGGGACTGCGCGGTGATGCTGTACGCGGACATGCAGGATCCTCCCGAGGTGATACCGCAGTTTGTTGCGAAATGGGAGGAGGGCTACAAGGTCGTTACCGGCATCAAATCCCAGAGCAGGGAAAATCCCTTGATGTACACCGTGAGAGGCATTTATTACAAGATACTGTCAAAAATATCGGAAACGGAGCACATCCAGCAGTTTGACGGTTTTGGTCTCTATGACGCTTCCTTCGTAAAGCTCCTGCGGAAAATGAAGGATCCGTTGCCGTATCTGCGCGGGTTAGTGGCGGAGTACGGATGCAGACGCACCGAAGTGCAGTATACACAGGAAAAGAGAAAAGCGGGCAAGACAAGCTTTAATTTTGCGCGCTATTATGATGTGGCGATGCTGGGACTCACTTCGTCGACGAAAGCGATCATGCGTATGGCGACCTTCCTGGGAGTGATCATGGCGGGGATCTGCATTCTGATCGCGATCATAACAGTCATTATGAAACTTGTGAACTGGAGTTACTTCGATGTCGGGACGGCGGCGATCATTGCGGGAATCTTTTTTGTCGGCGCTGTTCAGATTTTTTTCTTAGGGTTTCTGGGAGAATATATACTGAACATCAATATCCGGGTGATGCAGCACCCGATCGTGGTGGAGGAGCGGCGGATCAACCTTAGGAGAAGCTGCGATGATCAGGAGTGAGGGAGAAGTGTATGGAGAGAGTGGTATTGACCGGGGGAACCGGGTTCATAGGAAGCTGGCTGGTGGAGGAGCTGATATCGCACGAGGTTGAGGTCGTTGTCCTTGTCAGAGATCTCGCCAGGGCAAGGGAGAAGCTAAAATCAGACAGCAACTATATACAGCTTGTCGAGTATGATTCACAGCAGTATCAGAAGATGCGCACAGTGAAAGGCAACGTAGACGCATTCTATCATCTGGCGTGGGAGGGCGTGTCCACGGAACTCAAAAACGAGTGCGAACTTCAATTGGAAAACATCCGTTTCTCAATGGAGATGCTGACGCTCGCCAACGATATCGGAGCCAAACGGTTTGTTGCTACGGGAACCGTTGCGGAGTATGCGTTTTCCGAAAATATCATGGATATCAACGGCAGGCAGACGCCGAACGATATGTACGGTGCGGCAAAAACGGCAGTGCACTATATGCTCGAGACGCAGGCACGGCTGTTAAAGATCCCTTTCAACTGGGCAGTGGTGCCAAGTACGTTCGGGGAGGGCAGACGGGACAACAATATCATCACCTATACGATCACCTCACTATTGCGCGGAGAGAAACCAAGCTATGGCTATCTGCTGCAGATGTGGGATTTTTTGCATGTGAAAGAAGTTGTGCGTGCACTCTGGCTGATCGGAGAGAAAGGGGCAGCGGACAAGACCTATGGCATCGGCAGCGGGGTGTTCAAACCGCTCAAGGACTATATCATGCAGATCAGGGATATTATCGATCCTGGGCTGCCGCTCGGGATTGGAGATATTCCATCGCTGTCAGACAAGGCATTCAGCTCTTGCGTGAGCATTTATGACATCACAAAGGACACAGGGTTTGTGCCGAAGATCAGCTTTGAGGAAGGGATCAGGAGGACGATACCGTATTATAGGGCGATGATAGACAAAATATTGAAGAAATAGGAGACGAAGCATTGAAATTAAGCACATATTGGAATGATTTAAAAAAATGCATGTTGCTTGTGATTATAGGAGGAATTGTCGGCTGGCTTTTACTGATTGCAGTGTATTTGCTTCCAATTGAACCGATGGAAAGGAATGTAAAAAAAGCATTAGATGAATTAGTTGAATTGGGTCCAGCACCGAAATTGATCTCGGATAATCAGGCGGCAAGATTGGATATATATTCAGATTCGGTTATGTTAAATGAAGCAATTTATAGAGGCGAAGAAAATATATGGGTAAGTGCAGTTGGAGGATATGAATATATTTATGAAGGAAAGACAGCTTTTCAATCACTACTGGCGTATTTGTCGGGAGAAACAGGAGGAAAAGGAGTAGAATATGCGCGTTACTGGCATGGGTATTTGGTTTTTTTAAAACCATTATTGACAATTTTTTCGTATGGTGATATCAAAGGGATTAATCTTTTATTTCAGATGCTCATGCTTGGTCTTATTATAGTAGAGTTGTCAAAAAGAAAGCTGAATAGGTATGCTTATGCTTTTTTACTTGCCATATATTCATTAATGCCCTTGGCAGTTACAATGTGCCTGGAGTACTCCATTGTGTTTAATATCACGCTTATTTCATGTGCAGTAATGTTGGTGTATTATGAGAGGATAATGGATAAAAAAATAATAAATTTGTTTTATGCGACAATAGGTATGGTTGTATGTTATTGTGACTTGCTGACCTATCCATTGGTTGCATTAGGATATGTATTAGTAATTAACATTATGTTGGAATGTAGTAATAATAGGGTAGATAGATTAAAAATTGTGTGTGGGGTATTGGAAAGGTCCTTCTTCTGGGGCTGTGGGTATATAGGAATATGGGGAATAAAATGGATATTGGCAAGTGTTTTTCTGAGACAAAATATAGTGAAGGAAGCAATTTTATTTGTTCTTTATAGAGCATCTACAGAGGCAAGTGATAGTGGTGTGAGCGAGGACATCTCGAGGATACAGGCGCTGTCACTTAATATAAAAACAATAATTGTTCCTGTTTTGCTTATAGCTTTGGGGGTTAGTTTATTTTGGGTTTTGTTTAAATATCTGAAAATGAAAAGACTTTATATTGATTCAGCGCAAATTATAGGAGAATTGATTGTTGCAGTATTACCGTTTATCTGGGTTGCTTTTACAGCAAATCATGCATATGTTCATTATTGGATGGTATATAGGGAGTTTTCAATAACTGTTTTTGCGATAGTAAGTATCATAATATCATTGGTTTGCACACCTAATATTTCAGGAGAAATGAGCATAGAGAAGGAGTAAGATATGAGGCAGAGACTGGCAGATTATGTAGTTGATTTTTTGGCAGACCGCGGCGTGATGGACTGTTTTACAATCGTGGGCGGCGGCGCGATGCACTTAAATGATGCATTCGGTCATCATGAGCGTATTCGCTGTGTGTACAATCATCATGAGCAGGCGTGTGCGATCGCGGCGGAGGCATATGCGCGATTGGAAAACCGTATCGCGGCAGTGTGTGTCACAACAGGTCCGGGTGGAACAAATGCGATAACGGGCGTTGTGGGCGGCTGGACCGATTCGATACCGATGTTTATCGTCTCCGGTCAGGTGCGCTATGATACTACTGCCAGGTATGCTTCGAAATATACAGACGGGATGACACTGCGCGCGGTGGGAGATCAGGAGTTTGATATCACAAAGGCAGTCGGCTGCATGTGCAAGTATGCGGAAATGTTGGAAGAACCCGAACAAATACGATATATGTTGGAGAAGGCGTGGTATCTGGCGACAACCGGAAGACCGGGACCTGTCTGGATCGATATTCCCGTAAATTATCAGGGCTGTTATATTGAGACAGAGGAGCTTGAAGGATATGTACCCGATGAGGAACTGCCGCCACCCGTTTCGAGGGAGACAGTCGACGCTGTGCTTGAGCTGATCAGGACAGCGCAGCGTCCGGTCATATATGCAGGTGGCGGCATACGGCTTTCGGGAGGCTATCAGGAGTTTCGACAGGCTATAGAAAAGCTTGGAGTACCCATCGTTACGTACTGGAACAGTATTGATTTGATAGAGGATGAGCATCCGCTGTATTGTGGGCGCGGCGGCAACATGGGAGAACGGGCAGGGAACTTTGCCGTGCAGAATGCAGATCTCGTGCTGGCGATCGGAAGCCGCATTTCGATCAGGCAGGTTGGCTATAATTGGAAGACATGGGCGCGCGCTGCGAAGGTGGTGATGATCGACATTGACCAGGCAGAACTGCATAAGCCGACAGTGCATGTCGATGTGCGGATATGGGCTGATACAAAGGATTTTCTGCAGAAAGTCAACACATTCGCTGGTGACGAGACCGTTTTTGCAGGGGAGTCGTGGCGGGAACAGTGCAGAAGATGGAAACAGAAATATCCGGTCACACATGAGCGGCACTGGGAGGAGAATGGAAGTACAGCAAATGTATATGCGTTCATCCGGCAACTCAGCAGTGTACTGCCGCAGGAAAGCCTTACCGCGGTAAGCAATGGCGCCTGCTGCGTGGCGGGGCACCAGAATTGGGTGATCAAAAAGGGAACCCGCTTTATCATCAACAACGGGATCGCCAGTATGGGATACGGACTGCCGGCGGCGATCGGGCTTTGTGTCGCAGGAGGACGAAAGGAAACAGTCTGCCTGGAGGGGGATGGAAGCATTATGATGAACCTTCAGGAGCTGCAGACGATCGTTACGAATCGTCTCCCGATCAAGCTGTTTTTGATCAACAATCAGGGGTATCACAGTATTCGCCAGACACAGGAGAATCTGTTTCATGAACATAGCAAAGTTGGAATAGGTCCGGAGAGCAGAGATTTATCGTTTCCGGACTATTCCAGGATAGCGTCCGCATTTGGATTTCCGTATCTGGAAGCACATAGCAACGCGGAGATGAAATGCGTGGTGGAACAGGCATTAAAGAAGGAAGGGTATGTGTTCTGCGAGATCTTTACAGATACCGAGCAGGGCTGGGAGCCCAAGAACAGCGCGAAGAAACTGCCGGACGGAACACTGTTCAGTGCGCCGCTCGAGGATCTGGCGCCGTTTCTGTCGGAGGAAGAGTTGAGAGTTAATATGTATATTCCGTTGCTTGGGGAGTGAATTGGATGAAGCGAAGATAAGGAATCCTATTATTTTTATCTAGTATATTGGCACAGAAGTTGGGAGGGATAAACAGATAGGACTTTTGTCAGCTGCTTTTGCATACCTATTGACATGCCTGAAAGCTTGGGGATTCAATTCGGTTTATATAGGTGTTGTGCTGATATGGATTATATTTTTTCCAATGATTTCTATAAAAATATAGACGCCATGATCTACACCTGCGGCTATGAAAACTGCGCGCCTGGGCACAGCTATGGTCCCATACTCCGCAACGGGTACCTGATCCACTATATCCTGGGCGGCCGCGGCATCTACAAGGCAAGGGGGAAGCTGTTCCGTCTCAAGGAGGGCGATGCCTTCCTCATCTGTCCAGGCGAGCTCATCTACTATGAAGCTGATCAGAATGATCCATGGCGCTACACCTGGATCGGAATGCAGGGCATCAAGGTAAAAGGATATCTCGAGCGGACATCCCTCTGGGACAATCTGGTCATCCACTACGGGCAGGACGACCAGATGCGGCTCTGTCACGAAAAGATGTTTGAGGCGGACAAGCTCCCCCAAAACCGTGATCTTATCATGAACAGTATCATGTACGAGTATCTCTTCCTGCTCGCCCGCAAATTTCCCAGCCCCCACTACGCCTGCGACGAGAAAAAATCAGATTACGCGGAGGAAGCGCTGAAATTCATCGAGGGAAGATACTGCGACCAGATCACCATACAGGATATTGCCGACCACCTCAACATCAACCGTTCCTATCTTCACCGCCTGTTCAAATCCTTCACCGGCGTTTCCATCCAGAACTATCTCTTGGATTACCGGCTGCGGCAGGCCTGTATCCTGCTGAAAAGCACCGCGCTGTCCGTCCGTTCCGTCGCACATACCGTGGGCTACACCGACCCGCTGTATTTTTCAAGGATATTTCGCCAGAAGATGGGCATGAGCCCCAGCGAGTACCGGACTCAGAACCAGCCAGATGCGGCTGTCCGTTCAAATAGGTAATTGCGAAACTCAAAATAGGGTACCATTGCGGCAGGGATGAAAAACGGCCTGAGCATCGGGGGCGTCTGCCGCTCGCCGCTGGTGAGATGTACACGATGGCGCAGAAAGTCCTCCTCGCTGTATTCGATGACCCGGAGGGACGCTCCTGAATGCGGCTATGCGCGTTCTGCTCGCTGACAAAGCGGTCAATCAGCAGCCGGATTTCTTTTGATAAATCCATCCTGTCCAGTTCGCC
>OFGR01001348.1_pt1 | contig 20039 bp, 17 predicted proteins | sample 1521811 | NCBI WGS metagenome assembly OFGR01 (sample SAMEA3504098, study PRJEB24116) | mouse gut metagenome | biome: mouse gut; feature: mouse-associated habitat; material: faeces | place: Denmark | collected 2011
GGCAGGAGAAATACGACCAGCTTGCTGCGGACCGACGCAGTCAGGAGGATCAGGCACGCGGGTATCTGCAAAAGGCAAAACTTTTGCAGGAGATGGAAAATAACCTGGAAGGATTCCAGCAGAGCGTCCGGTATGTGATGTCTCAGGCGGAAAAGGGGGCTTTGCAGGGGGTTTACGGCCCAGTATCCCGCTTAATTTCGGTTTCGGATGAACACGCGCTCGCGGTCGAGATCGCACTCGGCGCGGCGATGCAGAATATCATTGTAGAAGATGAGCCGGTCGCCAAACGTGCAATCGCGATGCTGAAAAATACCCGCTCTGGACGTGCCACGTTTCTTCCGATTTCTACGGTAAAGGGAAATAGACTTACAGATAGCTGGCTCCCGGAAATGGAAGGGTTTGTCGGGATTGCTTCGGACCTGGTGTCCTATGCACCGGAATTTGAGGGGGTGATCCGTCAGCTTTTGGGCAGAGTCGTGATTGTGCAGGATCTGGACTGTGCGCTTCCGGTTGCGAAACGTGCAAGCTATCGGTTCCGGATTGTGACGCTGGATGGGCAGGTCATGAACAGCGGCGGATCAATGACCGGCGGCTATTCTGCCAAAAGTGCGGGCATCTTGAGCCGCACAAAGGAGATAGACGCCCTGAACCGACAGGCGGAGTCCTGTCAGGAGCGGATACGGAGCATGGATGCGGAATTAAAGGGGCTACAGGAGGATCTTTCCGCGTTGCAGGCCAAAATGGCAGGGATTCAGGGGGAACTTTCCACCGCACAGGAGGACAGGATTCGCTTTGAAGCCCGGAGCCACCAGCTAAAACGTTCCTATGAAGAGGCGGTATCCGCAAAAAAGCAGGCGGCTCAGGAATATGGACAGCTTACGGAAAGATTACAGGAATTGAAGTCGCAGAGTCTTTCGAGCGGTGATTTGGAAAAGGAGCTGAGTCTCCAGCTTTCCTCCCTCGCGGAGGAACTGAGTGAGGCCGGCCTCAAGCGGGAAGGGCTGGCTGGCCAGGCAGAAGCGGCTACAGAAAAACTGGCACAATACAGGTTGGATATTGCGACGCTCTCGAATGAGATCGGGTCGGTACGGCAGATGGCGGCCGAACTGGCCGGACAGAAACAGAACCGGCAGATGCATATACAATTGCTGCATGACCAGCGGGCAGAGCTGGAGACAGAAAACAGACGCATCCGCCAGAAGATCGTGCAGATGGAGACACGCCATGCAGCTTATGCCGAACAGGCTGCATCGCTCCAACAGGAGATTGCAGCCAGAATGGAAAGACGCAATGCCTGTGAAGCACAGGCAAATGGGATGCGTGCGCAGGAAAAGGAGGTCACGGGACGCCGCGAGCAGGCCGGACGGGAATTGGCGCGGTTGGAGGAAAAGAAAAACGCCCTGCAATCGGACTATGACGCGATTATTGGACGGCTTTGGGATGAATATGAGATCACCCGTTCGCAGGCAGTGGAACAGTCTAGGCCGGTATCGGATATCAATGGAGCGCAGCGCCGCCTGAATGAGCTGAAGAGCCGGATTAAGGCGCTGGGAACGGTCAATGTGGGAGCGGTGGAGGAATATCAGGAGGTTTCCGAGCGTTACAGGTTCTTGAAAAGCCAGATTGAGGATATTGAGAATTCCCGCACCGAGCTGAATCGCCTGATTGACGAACTCACGATGGATATGCAGTCGATCTTTACCGAGAATTTCAGCCAGATTTCCGAACATTTTGCCCAGGTGTTTACACAGCTTTTTGATGGAGGAAGGGGAGAACTTTCGCTCACCGATCCGCAAAATGTTCTGGATTCCGGGATCGAAATTTATGTACAGCCTCCGGGAAAGATCATCAAGAATCTGGCAGCACTTTCAGGCGGTGAACAGGCGTTTGTGGCCATTGCAATCTATTTTGCAATCTTAAAGGTACGGCCTTCCCCGTTTGTACTTTTGGATGAGATTGAAGCGGCGCTGGATGACGTGAATGTTGTAAAATATGCACAGTATCTGCGAACAATGTGCGGCAAAACTCAGTTTATTGCAATTACCCATCGCCGCGGCACGATGGAAGAAGCGGATGTCCTTTATGGTGTGACTATGCAGGAAGAGGGCGTTTCCAAGCTTTTGGAACTGAATGTGGGCGAGATCGAGAGCAAACTGGGGATCAGTTGAAAAGAGTTTATAGGAGGGAATTATGGGATTTTTCGGGAAGCTGGCGGAAGGGTTGAAAAAAACCCGCGAGTCGATGACGCGCGCGGTAGACGAACTGCTCAACTCGTTTACAAAGATTGACGAGTCGCTTTTTGAGGAGCTGGAAGAGACGTTGATCCTTTCGGATGTCGGAATTGTGACTGCACAGAGCATCTGTGCGGAACTGCGTACTCGGATTAAGAAGCGGGGGATCACCGATGCACAGGAGGTGCGCGGACTGATCAAAGAGATCGTTGCGGAGATGCTGGAAGGCGGGCAGGAACTTGATCTTTCAACCAAGCCGTCGGTGATTCTGGTGATCGGGGTCAATGGAGTGGGCAAGACTACCACGATCGGGAAGCTGTCGGCGAACCTCAAGGCGGACGGCAGGCAGGTGCTTCTCGGTGCGGCGGACACTTTTCGTGCTGCGGCGATCGAACAGCTTCAGGTCTGGGCAGATCGTGCAGGCGTTGAGATGATCCGGCATGATGAGGGCTCCGACCCTGCGGCGGTGGTTTATGATGCGATCCTTGCAGGAAAGGCACGCGGTGCAGATGTCATCATCTGCGATACAGCGGGACGTTTGCATAACAAGAAAAACCTGATGGATGAACTTTCCAAGATTTCGCGTGTGATCCAGCGGGAAGCACCCGGCTGTGCAACAGAGGTGCTACTGGTGTTGGATGCAACCACCGGGCAGAATGCGCTCAATCAGGCCCGTCAGTTCAAGGAAGCGGCAGGGATTACCGGTATTATCCTGACCAAACTGGACGGGACCGCGCGCGGTGGAGTGGTGATCGGGATTAAAGAGGAATTGAAGGTACCGATCAAGTATATTGGGGTGGGGGAGCAGATCGACGATCTGCGCCCGTTTGACGCCAGAGAGTTCGCCGACGCATTGTTCGGCAGCGGTCAGGAGGAGCAGCTGTGAAACAGGTGGTTGTGGCAACCGGCAACGCTGGAAAGCTGCGGGAGTTCGGTCGGATTTTTGCTCCGTTCGGGTTGAAAGCGGCTGCACAAAAAGAGGTGTGCCCTGGGCTGTCGGTGGAGGAAAACGGCACTACTTTTGCTGAAAACGCCTTCCTCAAAGCGGATGCAGTCCACCGGCAGACCGGGAGAGCTGCGGTTGCAGACGATTCCGGACTTTGTGTCGATGCGCTGGACGGCAGGCCGGGAGTCTATTCGGCGCGGTATGCAGGGGAAGAGACCCCTTATCCGGAAAAGATACAGTGTCTGCTCGCCGAACTGGACGGAGTCCCGGACGAGAAACGTACGGCACGATTTGTGGCGCATATCTGTTATATTGATGAGGACGGGCAGCGGCTGGATATTGAAGAGTCCTGCGAGGGTAAGATTGGATATGCGCCAGCCGGGGAAAATGGATTTGGATTTGATCCGATCTTTCTGGTCGGCGAAAAGAGCTTTTCCGAGCTGGACGACGCAGAAAAAGACGCGATCAGCCATCGGGGGAAAGCACTGCGCAGACTGGCTGCATATCTGGAAAAACAGGGATAAATTTATAGAATTAGGAGAATCAATATGCTGACAAGCAAACAGAGGGCAAAACTGAGAGGGCTGGCGAACACCGCTGATACCATCCTGCAGGTGGGAAAAGGCGGCGTCAACGAGATGCTGGTCAAGCAGGTGGATGATGCGCTGACCGCGCGTGAACTGATTAAACTTCGGGTACTTGAGACCTCGCCTGAGCCGGTGAAAGAGATTGCACAGCAGCTCGCAGATGCAACCCGCTCCCAAACCGTTCAGGTGATCGGTTCAAAATTTGTTCTCTACCGCCGCAATGACAAAAAACCGGTGATTGAGCTGAACTAATATGCGTACAGGGATATTTGGAGGGACGTTCAACCCGATCCACAACGGCCATATCAAGCTCGCGCGCGCTTATCGTTCCGAGCTGGAACTTGATCGGATGCTGGTTATCCCCACGCGCATCCCTCCGCATAAAGTCAGCACAGAGCTGGCGGACGGGAAGGATCGCCTTCAGATGTGCCGGCTGGCATTTGCGGGGCAGCCGGAATTTGAGGTGAGCGATATTGAGCTGTGCCGGACAGAGCCCAGCTATACGGTGGATACGCTGGAAGCCCTGCACGCCCGTTGGCCGGAGGATGAACTGTTCCTGCTTACCGGAAGCGATATGTTTTTGACGCTGACCGAATGGCGTCGCTGGGAGCGGCTGTTCGAGCTTGCGGTGATGTGCGTGGGGGAGCGGGAGCCAAATTTATTCGGGCGGCTTCAGACTTACGGGAGGTATCTGGAAAGCCTGGGGGCGCGGTGCCGTGTAATCGACATAGACCCGGTTCAGGTCTCTTCTACAGAAGTGCGGGAGCGTATCCACCTAGGCCTGCCGATCGACCGGCTTGTCCCACCTGCGGTTGCCGCTTATATCGCTGAACGGCAGCTTTATCACGGAAGTACTTGAAGAGAAGTGTTCTGATTTTTTCAAATCTGCGATGGGGTCGCCGCAGGAGGCTATTGACTGCCGCCCTGCCTCAGGCGACATAGCCATCAAGTATGCTCTGGGTGCTGGCGGATTTTGCCCGTCAATGAGAGGCATTTTGCTGCGTTGATGGTGGTACTACCGGACGGCCGGAGCGCGTTATTTTGGGAAGGGCATGTTTTGTGACGGTGCGTCCGGCTTTGGACGCATGAAATAGAGCCATCAAAACAGAAAAGGGGTGTCTTTTTTGGAATACGATCTGGACTTACTTCGCAGGCTGGCTAAGAAAAACCTTTCGGAAAAGCGGTTCCGACATACTGAATGTGTGGTTGCGCAGGCACGAAAGCTCGCCCGGCTCTACGGCTGTGATGAGCTGAAGGCGGTCACAGCGGCATGGATGCACGACGTCTGCAAAGAGATGAAACCGGAAGAGCAGTTGCATTGGATCGAGAAGTATGGTATGATTCTTGACGATGTACAACGCTCCCAGCCCAAGACCTGGCATGGTATGGCGGCATGCGGCTATATGAAGTGCAAGGCGGGGATCACCGACCCGGAGATTCTTGATGCGGTGCGCTATCACACGACCGCCCGCGGAAAGATGACCGATCTGGACGAAGTGGTATATCTTGCCGACCTGACCAGCGCCGACCGGCAGTATGAGGAGATCGAGCATATGCGCAAGCTGGCGGAGACCGCTCTCAAGCCTGCGATGAAGTATGCGATGCAGTATGCACTGGGGGACCTCGTGAGCAGAGGGCAGGGAATCAGTATCGACAGTTTTGAGGCTTATAACCACTATACACAGTTTTGATGTAAGGTGTAACAGGCAGCAGGAATAAAATGGAGGTGATTCTATGACATCCAGAGAGATGGCGCAGAAGGTAGCTGAACTGCTGGACAGCAAAAAAGCAAAAGAGATCACAGCGATCGAGATCAGGGATCTGACCACGATCGGCGACTATTTCGTGATTGCATCGGGTGGTTCCAATGCACAGGTGAAGGCACTGTCCGACGCGGTAGAAGAGGGAATGACCGCCCTGGGCTTTGAGCCGCGCCGGATTGAGGGATATCAGTCCGCGATGTGGATTGTGCTGGATTACTATGATGTAATCGTCCACATTTTTCTGGACCAGACCCGCGAATTCTATTCGCTTGAGCGGCTCTGGGCAGATGCGCCGCGGGTAGATCTGGGGCTGAAAACAGACTAAAAAGCGCCTGTGGGCGCGCCATAACAGGGAGTGTACAGATTTTGAAGTACGATTTTGCCAAGGTTGAACAGAAATGGCAGCGGATTTGGGAAGAAAAAAAAGTGTTCGCTGCTTCCAATGACTACACCAAACCGAAATATTATGTTCTGGTCGAGTTTCCATACCCTTCCGGGCAGGGGCTGCATGTCGGGCATCCGCGCTCTTATACCGCGTTGGACATCGTTGCCCGCAAGCGCCGGCTGGAGGGCTACAACGTGCTCTATCCGATGGGATGGGATGCGTTTGGCCTGCCTACCGAGAACTATGCGATCAAAAACCACATCCATCCCGAGATCGTCACCCGGCAGAATGTGGAGCGGTTTAAAACCCAGCTCAAAAGCCTGGGACTTTCGTTCGACTGGGACCGCGAGATCAATACCACCGATCCCGCTTATTACCGCTGGACCCAGTGGATTTTTTTGCAGCTCTTTAAAAAGGGGCTGGCCTACAAAAAGGAGATGTCGGTCAACTGGTGCACCGGATGCAAAGTCGTACTTGCGAACGAAGAGGTTGTCAACGGTGTCTGTGAGCGGTGCGGCAGCGATGTCGTCCATAAGGTGAAAAGCCAGTGGATGCTCAAGATCACCGAGTATGCCCAGCGGCTCATCGACGACCTGGACGAGCTGGATTTCATCGACCGGGTAAAAACCCAGCAGAAAAACTGGATCGGCCGCTCCACCGGCGCGGAGGTCACCTTCAAGGCCACCACCGGGGACGACATCGTGGTTTTCACCACCCGGCCCGACACCCTCTTCGGGGCAACCTACATGGTGCTGTCCCCGGAGCACGAGCTGGTAAAGAAGTGGATGCCCCTGCTGAAAAACACGGATGACATCCAGGCATACCAGCGCGCCGCCGCCTCCAAGAGCGACCTGGAGCGCACGGAGCTGAACAAGGAGAAGACCGGCGTGCGCCTGGAGGGCGTACGCGGCGTAAACCCGGTGAATGGCCGGGAGATCCCCATCTTTATCTCCGACTACGTCCTGTCCACCTACGGCACTGGAGCCATCATGGCTGTGCCCGCCCACGACGATCGTGACTGGGAGTTTGCCAAGAAGTTCGGGTGCGAAATTATTGAGGTGGTTTCCGGCGGCGAGGACGTGCAGAAGGCCGCCTTCACCGCCAAGGATGAAACCGGCATCCTGGTCAACTCCGAATTTCTGAACGGCCTCACCGTCAAGGACGCCATCCCTGCCGTCACCAAGTGGCTGGAGGAGAAGGGCATCGGCGAGGCCAAGGTCAACTACAAGCTCCGGGACTGGGTCTTCTCCCGCCAGCGGTACTGGGGCGAACCCATCCCCATGGTCTGGTGCGAGAAGTGCGGCTGGCAGCCCCTGCCGGAGGACCAGTTGCCCCTGCTCCTCCCCGAGGTGGAGAGCTACGAGCCCACCGACGACGGCGAGAGCCCTATCAGCAAGATGACCGAGTGGGTCAGCACCACCTGCCCCTGCTGCGGCGGCGCAGCCAGGCGGGAGACGGACACCATGCCCCAGTGGGCCGGGTCCAGCTGGTACTTCCTGCGGTATATGGACGCCCACAACGACAAGGCCCTGGCCTCCAAGGAGGCGCTGGAGTACTGGTCCCCGGTGGACTGGTACAACGGCGGCATGGAACACACCACCCTCCACCTGCTCTACTCCCGGTTCTGGCACAAGTTCCTCTACGACATCGGCGTGGTCCCCACCAAGGAGCCCTATCAGAAGCGCACCAGCCATGGCATGATCCTGAGCGAGGGCGGCAAGATGTCCAAGTCCCGGGGCAATGTGGTGAATCCCGACGATGTGGTGAAGGCCTACGGCGCGGACACCCTGCGGCTGTATATTATGTTCATCGGCGACTTTGAGAAAGCCGCCACATGGTCCGACAACGCGGTGAAGGGCTGCAAGCGGTTCCTGGACCGGGTGTGGAACCTCTCCGAGAGCTGCACGGACGGCGAGGCGTACACCCCCGCCAACGAGGCCGGCATCCACAAGACCATTAAGAAGGTGTCCGACGACATCGAGGCCATGAAGTTCAACACCGCCATCGCCGCCATGATGGCCCTGGTGAACGACTTCTACGCCAACGGCTGCTCCAAGGGCGATATGAAGACCCTGCTTCTGCTGCTGAACCCCTTCGCGCCCCATATGTGCGAGGAGCTGTGGGAAACCATGGGCTTCGCCGCCGCCGAGGGCGGAAAAATGGCCTGCCAGATGAGCTGGCCCGTCTACGATGAGAGCAAGACGGCGGCCTCCTCCGTGGAAATGGCCGTCCAGGTCCAGGGCAAGCTCCGGGGCTCCATCAGCGTCCCCGTAGACAGCGAGGAGGCTGCGGTGGTGGAAGCCGCCAAGGCTGTGGATAAGGTTGCCCGCGCTATTGAGGGTATGGAGATCGTGAAGGTTATTCACGTGAAGAACAAGCTGGTAAATTTGATTGTAAAGCCTGCAAAATAAGAATAAAGCGGCGCGGTATGTTTTGGCATACCGCGCCGCTTGCGCAGAGGAGGATATCACATGGAATACTCTCGGGAGCAGCTGCTGGAAGCGAAGCGGCAGATCGATTCTACCCTCCACAAGCTGAGGGCGACCATCCAGACCTTCGAGGCCAAGGAGGACGCCCAGAGGTACAAATCTCAGATCACTCTGGCAAAACGACGGGTGGAGGCGTTCACCCTTGCCAGCGAGCTGATCGGTCGGGAGCTGGACCGCTTATAGCTCCGGCTTTTCCCAGAACGTCCAGCCGATGCAGGACTCAAATCCGATTTTTTCGTAAAACGGATTCCCTCCTCCTGTCATATGTGTCGCGCCCAGAGGCTTCATCCGGCGGTACAGCTCCGAGAGAGCCGCTGCCGCAAGCCCCTTGCGGCGGTATTGAGGGACGGTACACAGCGGCTCCATGTAGGCCAAATGGTTCTCCGGCGTCCACCACATACCGGCAAAACAGACATATTCCCGCCGTTCGTTCTCTATCGCTACAGCGCGGGACAGCGTGGCGTGCGGAGAAGCCATCAGGCGGAGCGCGCTCTCGCAGGTTCCGTCCCAGGGTCCCTCCTCCTGCTCATGATCAAAGCCTTTCCAGCAGCATTCTTCGATTTTTGCCGGGTCCAGCTTTTCCGGTTCCACGAATCGGAAGCCCTCCGGCAGAGGATAGTCCAGCGGCCTGTCGAAGTCAAAGCCCCGCTCGTTATATCCGCCTGTTCGGACATAGCCCGCTCTCCCGGCAGCTTCCATTATGGCGGACTGCCCTTCAAATAGAACCAGCTTGTTTTTCCCGTTCCGCTTTGGCATATCGCTGGCGGCATAGGACACCAGCTCCTCCGCCAATTCCTCACAGCCCGGGCGCAGGCTGATATAGACATCGCTGACAGGGTTTTCGTGAAAAACAAAGGCGGCGATCTTTTCGCCCTCCCTCCAAATCCGCCAGCGGTGGGTATAAGACGTATTCATCCATGTGCTGGACAGAGCGTACTCCAGAAACGGCGCGGGAACGCCGTTCCGCCAGTCCCGCTCATAAATTTCGATCATGAAGCGCCTGACATCCATGAAATCGCACAGGATTCTGAAATTTTGTGTGGTGATATGTTTCATATTTTTCTCCATTCGTGTGTTGCAGCGCATCGTTTCATGCGCTGCCAAAAAAAACGGCAGCCTGTATGTTGTTCAGGCACAAGCCACGAAAAAACGCGCTCAAGCCCTGCACCGTGAAGTATCGTGGGAAGAAGTCAGGATGCATCCGCCGACACAAGGAAAATACCGCCCTTTACATTTCCCAAAGCGCCGTCCGGGGCCTGGAGGTACAGTTGATAGGTTCCGGGCTTTGTTGCCGGGGGCCCAACGGTAAAATCTGCAATACATTCCAGCGATTCACCCGGCTGCCGCAGGTTATCCACAGACCAATAGGCCACATCTTTCTGCCCATCCTTAGCAAAAAAGACCTTCATTCTATTTCCTGTTTTCGCTGAAATGTCGTATAAAATTTCGTCACCCTCGGACAATGTATATTCCCCCAGGAAGATCCTTTCTCCTGCCGCTACGGTCTTGAGATCAACGGGGATCAGTTCCACATCCGTTTTATCATCCGGGTCATCCATATCCTCCACCAGTTCAGCCACTTCCGCCTCGGTCATACGGGCAGCGCCTGTAATATTGTCGTTCGCGTCGCGGGTGATTTTGATGTTGACCGTCCCGGCCGGGTTCATGTTCAGCGTATAGAAGGAGCCATTCTTCCGGATGTCCAGAAAGATATTGACCAGCTGTCCTTGATAATAGTAGGTCTTTTCGTCGGCCATCGTGACGCCTGCCTTCTCATATTCCGCTATCTGCGCCTCGGCCCATTCTTTTTCCCGTGCCGCTTCCAGTTCGTCAAATTCGTCTTTCTTGTCCAACCTATCAAACAGCATGGATTGAAACGCCCAGTTTCCATCCTCCAATGCCCGATCCAGCCAAAGCTCCAGTTCCGTTTCGTTCATGCAGTCCGCTAATGTAGAGAAAAACACAATATCGGCATCCTCATAAACCTTTTCAGTGAAGCTGGCAAGCACAGAAGAATTTGCATCAAGCCCACGTACTGCGACAGAGAAGAACGCGATCTCCCCATCGGCGTAAATTTTTTCCAGCCATGCAAGCTGTTCTTCGCCATCCAGCCGGGGGAACGCAATTTGAAACAGAGGCAGGCTGCCGGCTTTATAATAGCGCTCTATCTGCGAAAAGTCACTTTCACTCTGTATATCCGTCTCTTTAGGATAAACAAAATTATCGTAGGAGCGGCTTCCCTGCCCAATTGCGAGAACTGCTCCAACCGATTTCCCCGAAACATTTTTACCCGCACTCGCAACATCATAATCACGCATGGTGACATTATAAATGTGAGCGTTTTTCGCAACGCCGAAAAGCCCAATAATCTTTGCGTTTGGATCAGACATAGTAAGTCCTTTAATTTCAAAGCCGTTACCTGTAAAGGTTCCGGTAAATGGTTTCTCCCACGTTCCAATGGGCGTCCATTCATCCGAGGACAGTTGAATATCGGCTTGCTGCATATAATTTTGATCCATGCCATATTTTCCCGTACCAATCGCTCTAAGCTGGGCCTCGTTTTGGACCAAATAATATGTAATTCCTTTGATTTTCAAGGTTTCCATTTCTGCCAGTTGGCCGGTCTGCGACGGCGTTATTTTTTCCGTCGTCACTGAATCCGGCGACTTTGCGGCGGCTGTGGGATAAACGCCAACGAAGGTCGCTCCGAACACGACGCATAGTGTCAGAGCACCCGTCAAAAGACGTATTGCAGCTGATTTCTTCTTAAAATTCATAATTGCACTTATCCTCTCTTTCAATAGCTGTTTATTTTCGCTCAACGTGACTGCTCCGAGATTTTCCTTGTATTTCCCAACTGCCGACATAGCATTAAGCAGGGTTTTCCCATAGTCCTGTGCGTTGCCGCAGCCCATTTTTGCAAGGACAGCCTCATCACAGGAAAATTCGCAAGCCCTGGTAATTTCCCGGCTCATAAGGTGCGCAAGCGGGTTAAACCAATGCAGGCAGACCGTAATCTGCACCAGCCATTTATAGAACATATCCCGCCGTTTGTAATGCGTCAGCTCATGCAGGACGATATACTGAAAATCTTTTTCGGGAATATCGGCGCTTGGCAGTACAATACACGGACGGAAAAAGCCCATCAGCAGCGGCGAGGAAATCAGCGGATTGACACATAACTCTACCGGCTTTTGAACGCCCGCCCGTTCTGCGGTGATGGAAAGCCGGTCTAAAACCGCAAGATCAGAAACCGGGGTCAACCCAGCCTTGATATACCGCATAAAGCCCTGATAGATTGTCACTTTCCGTATCAGCAGACCCAGCGCAGCCCCCAGCCAAATCAGCCAAACATGATTTGCCAGCAGCACGCCAATCTCCTGCAGCGGGGGAGCGGCTGTTAAATCCTCCGCCGGAGGGCTTACAGTTTCATGGTTTTGCTCCAAGCCGGCAGCAGGTTCCAGAACATCTTTCGGCGTATCAACCGCAGGCGGCGGCAAAGGAGCGGCCTGGGTGATTGCCTGATCGACAGCCTGATAGGTCTTCCCCAGCAGGCTTACTTCCGGCCCGAACGGGAGCAGAAGCCGCAAAACGACAATGAGCCAAATATAATACTGCCATTGACGGCTGATTTTATCTTTCAAAAACCGTTTGCCCAAAAGCAGAGCCAGGATCAGCAGCCCGCCGGAAAAGGACATGGACAGGAAAATTTTCAAAACTGCGTTCATGGCGTTTCCTTCCCTTTCTCCAGCAGCTTTTTCAGTTCCTCGTATTCCTCGTCCGCCAGCAGATCGCCCATGATCAGATTGGAAACCAGCCCTTTCGCGCTCCCTTCGAAGATTTTATCCAGAAAGTTTTTCGTCTGCGCCGTCTGGTACTCCGTTTCTGAAACGAGCGTGGTATATTCGTTGCGGCGTCCAATTTTCCTGGCGCTCAAAAACCCCTTGTTCATCAGCCGCGACAGAAGCACGATCAAAGTATTCTTCTGACACGGCCTGCCCCTTGCGGCCAGACCGTCCATGATATAGGGAAACAGCGTCACCTCCTCCGGGTTCCCCCAGACGATTTTCATAATTTCCAGCTCGGCATCGGATAGCTGCTGGACCATGCTTTCATCCTCCTTAATGTATAACATGATGTTGACATCCAAAATATAACATGTTGTTGTGCTTTTGTCAAGCCCCTATCGGCCAAAAAGTCCGAAGCGCATTCCCTTTGTTTTGCGCGTATGCAAGCGAAGCGCCTCCCCGGCAAGCGGAGGTCGCTGTGACCGGAAGCCATGCAAAAGCGCCGCTCCGGTTTTTACCGGAAGCGGCGCTCTGCGTCAGGCTGACAGCCCGTCAAGCTGCTGTATTTTGTGTGCTCTTAATAGAAGATAATCTCAAGGCTTTCCGCTGTCCAGACTGCTCACCAGCCGGCGGCGGGGCGCGGTTTCCTCCAGCAGATACATCACATCGTCCGGAATCCGGTCGCTGTAGCTGATCTCCAGCATGATCTTCCCGTCCTGGCCGGTGGTATCCCGCTCCAGCTGCTGGGGGTCCAGGAAATCCATATGCTGCAGGGAGGCCCGGATGTCCGTATCCAGCGCCACCCACAGGTCCAGGCCATCGGCGCTGTAAACCTCACGATGGTATGTCAGCAGCACCTGCGGCAGCAGCATGCGCTCCGTCAGGCTCTCGTGAAAGTCCTGCAGCAGCGGATTGCGCCGGTCCAGCAGCCAGTCCGTCTCCCCCGCCAGCAGCGCGCGGCATTCCGCCTCCGCCACCATGGCGCTGGTACGCTGGCCGTCCTGCCGCCGTTCCAAGATCAAATAAGTAGGGTCGTCATCGTAATAGTGAAGGGAAAACCTTGCCTCCTCCCGCTCCGGGGCCAAGATTTCTCCCATGGAACCTGCCGGGACGTGGTCCCGGTAGCTGGTGAAAAACATCGTATGAACGCTCCGGGCTTCCCTCTCCTCCGCTCTGGCGGACAGGCAGGCCCGCAGGGCGGCGTAATCCTCCGGTGTGATCTGATAACGCAGCTTACGCAGTCGAGGCTGATTCATCGTCATGGGGCATCCTCCTTTGATGGTATCAATATAACCAAAGAAAAAGAACTGGTCATGACGGAAATTTGAACAGTTTGTGAATAGAAGCTTCTTCCAGCGCGGATTTCCGCGATCCGTGAAAAAGCGGCGGCCCTTAAAAATATTTCGTGGGTTTTCTCCGATTTTTGCGTATAGTAAGGTGAAGAGAGAAAAGGAGGCGGTAACCGTGGGAGACGGCGAATTGATAGAACGGCTGCGGCGGCGGGAACAGAGCGGCCTGGAGGAGCTGTCCCGGCGGTACGGCCCTCTGATGCGGTACATCCTCTCCCCCATCCTGCCGGATGAGCAGGACCGGGAGGAGTGCCTGGCAGACGTCGTCCTGCTGGTTTGGGAGCGGGTAGACGCCTACTCTCCGGACCGGGGCGCGTTTTCCACCTGGCTCACGACCCTGACCCGAAACGCCGCCATCAGCCGGGCCAGGAAGCGGCGGCAGGATACGGAGCCGCTGTCCCCGGAGCGAGCCTCCCCCGACCCCGGGCCGGAGGAGCAGGTCCTGCGCCGGGAGTTGCTGGAGGACCTTCGGCGGGCCCTGGCATCCCTGTCCCGGCGGGACCAGATCCTGTTTCACCGAAAATACTACTATCTGCAGCCTACCGCCCAGATCGCCGCCGAAATGGGCATGACCGAACGGGCGGTGGAGGGGCGGCTGTACCGGCTGAAAAAACGCCTGCGGAAGGAGTTGGGGGGCGCATACTGTGAATGATCGGAATTTTCAGAATCTGAGCGACCAGGAGCTGGAGGCCCTGATGCGGGCGGGAGCCTCCTCCCTGCCGCCGGACGACGGGCTGGTGGAGGAGATCACCCCCTGGCGGCGGGCCATGAAGCGGGCTCTGCTGGGCATCGCCCTCAATCTGGTGACACTGAACTTCTGGTGCTTGAACTACCTCCTGCCCGCCATCGGGACGCTGCTGCTTCTGCTGGGCTTCCGGGCCCTGCGGCGGGAGAACCGGGGCTTCGCACTCTGCTGGCATCTGGCTCTGCTCCAAGCGGCGGTCCGCTATGCCTGCCTGATCCTCAATGCCGCCGTCTGGCAGGCGGAAGTCTACCAGCTGCCCTGGATGCGGCCTCTCCCCTACGTCCTGGCCTTCGTGTCCTTTGTCCAGGCGCTGGGCCTGCGGGCCGGGTTCCGCGCCGCGCGGCAAAAAGCGGGGCTGGCTCCTGCCGCCCCCGGCGCCACCGCTCTTGCGGTGTGGTACCTGATTATGTGCGCCCTGGCTCTGGTGAACTACACCGGCTTTCTGGGCTGGGTCCTCATCCTCGCCTATTTCATTATCCTCCGCACCCTTTGGAAGCTTCCCCGACAGCTGGAGGAGGCGGGCTACGCCATCCGGCTGGCTCCTGTGCGGTTCTCCGATTTTGCGCTGGGCGCAGGGATCACCGGCGCACTGGCTGCGGGAATCGCTGGCTGCTATCTGTTCGCCAGCGGGTATGATATGGGGTGGGTCCCAGTGCCGGAGAGGGAACAGATGGGTCTGGATGAGCTGCGGGAGGAGCTTCTGGACCTGGGCTTCCCGGAAAACGTGCTGAATGACCTCACGGCGGAGGACCTGGCGATCTGTGAGGGGGCGATCCGCATTTTTGTGGATCAGGGGGACTATCCAGTCAATGGAGGCAGGCTTGTCACACGAGAAGAAAGCGGCTACCACGTTCAGACCCGTGTATATGATGTCAACGAACTGCGGATCACCGGCGTGGCGGTGGAGCTCCCCGGGGAACGGGAGCATTGGCGGATCATCCATCACTTTGAGTGGATCGTTGATCCCGGCTTCCATGGCACGGAGTCCCTGCAATTCTGGCCCGCCTACCATATTGAGGATGGCTGGTCCAAGGGCGGCGAGGCCACCGGGCGGGTGCTGTATGACCGGGACGGGACGACCTACGCCGCCCCCTACCACTACCTAGGCGAGCGGAGCTATCAGTCCGACACCATGTTCTGGGGGAAGCAGCAGAATAACGACCTCTTCGCCGCCTTTTCCTTCCCTGCCAGAGGACAGCGGCAGCGGGGATATGTGGCCTATGACACGCTGGAGAACATGGATGGATATATCATGGACAGCTGGATCAACTATACCCATCAAAACTCATGGCTCCAGTACCCCGTCCAGACTGCCATGGAGAACCGTATGCGTGGCAGCTGGAATCTCTCCGGCACGTTCAGCCTGGTGCAGACCGCTATCCAGTTCTATCCTAATGATCCGGAAGATTTTTCAGATAACGGATACACGATCATTCAAGAATAATGAAATCCCCGGCGGTACGCATAAAACGTACCGCCGGGGACTTTTTACATTTTAAAGCTGTCCTTCAGTCCTACGCTGCGGTTGAACACCAGGTGCCCGGGCCTGCTGTCCTTGCTGTCCAGGCAGAAGTAGCCCACCCGCATGAACTGGAAGCCCGCCGGGGCTGCGGCCTCCGCCAGACCGGCCTCCACCTTGCAGCCGGTAACGATTTCCAGGGAATCCGGATTCATGCAGTCCAGGAAATTCTTGTCTGCGGCATCGGGGGATGGGTCGGAGAACAGATTGTCATACAGCCGGCACTCTGCGTCCACCGCCGTGGCGGCGTCCACCCAGTGAATGGTTGCGCCCTTCACCTTCCGCCCGTCGGCGGGGTTTCCTCCCCGGCTGTCGGGATCGTAGACGGCGTAAATCTCCACCACATTGCCGTTTTCATCCTTCCGGCAGCCGGTGCATTTGATGAGGTACGCGCCCTTGAGGCGGCACTCCGGGCCGTCGGGGTACAGCCGCTTGTACTTGGGCACCGGCGTCTCCAGGAAGTCCTCCGCCTCCACGTAGATTTCCCGGGAAAAGGTAATGGTCCGGACGCCGTCCTCGGGACGGTTGGGGTTGTTCTCCACCTCGAAGGTTTCGCTCTGTCCCTCGGGGTAGTTGGTGATCACCAGCTTCACCGGGCGGATAACGGCCATCACCCGCCGGGCCGTCTCGTTCAGGTCCTCCCGCAGGCAGTGCTCCAGGAAGGCGAACTCTACCGTACTGCTGGCCTTGGCCACGCCGATGCGCTCGCAGAAATTCCGGATAGAGGCCGGGGTGTAGCCCCGCCGCCGCAGGCCGCAGAGAGTGGGCATCCGGGGATCGTCCCAGCCGGAAACCTTCCCCTCCTCCACCAGCTGGCGGAGCTTCCGCTTGCTCATGACGGTGTAGTTGATGCCCAGGCGGGCAAACTCGATCTGCCGGGGCTTGGAGGGCAGGTCGCAGTTTTCCACCACCCAGTCGTACAGGGGCCGGTGGGCCTCAAACTCCAGGGAGCAGAGGGAGTGGGTGATGCACTCCATAGCGTCCTCAATGGGGTGGGCGAAATCGTACATGGGATAGATGCACCATTTGTCCCCCTGGCGGTGGTGGTGCATGTGGTTGATCCGGTAAATCACCGGGTCCCGCATGTTGAAATTGCCGCTGGCGGGATCGATCTTGGCCCGCAGGGTCATGGCGCCATCGGCAAACTCACCGGCGCGCATCCGAGCGAAGAGATCCAGGCTCTCCTCCACTGGGCGGCTGCGGTAGGGGCACTTGGCGGGGGCGTTCACGTCGCCCCGCATTTCCCGCATCTGCTCCGGCGTCAGCTCACAGACATAGGCCAGGCCCTTCTTGATGAGGGACACGGCGCACTCGTACATCTTCTCAAAGTAGTCGGAAGCATAGAAAAACCGGTCCCCCCAGTCGAAGCCCAGCCAGCGGATATCCTCCTGGATGGCCTGGACGTACTCCACGTCCTCCTTGGTGGGATTCGTATCGTCCATGCGGAGATTGCACAATCCGCCGTACTTCTCGGCAGTGCCAAAGTCGATGCACAGAGCCTTGCAGTGCCCGATGTGCAGATAGCCGTTGGGCTCCGGCGGGAACCGGGTGTGGACGGCCATGCCCTGGAACCGGCCACCCTCTGCGATGTCCTCGTCGATAAACTGATGGATAAAATGCTTGCTTTCGGCCTCCTCGGTGATGGGGGTCATGTTTTCCTCGGCCATGTCGTCACGCTCCTTACTGTCGTTGGTATTGATAATGTATCCAAAAATGGACTGCTGTCATTATACAAAATGCCGATATAAAACGCAAGGGGGTAATAGAAATTTTTTCCTGACGGCGGAAATGTTCCCGTTTTGTGCAGGAATACACACTTTTCCGCCTGCCGCCCTAAAAAAAGCGGTAGACTTTTCCGGGAATTTGATGTAAAATTGAAATCATCTGATAGAATTGGGAGGTAAATCCCGTGAGAAATCCCCCAAAACACCTGGAAAAAAGAAGAAAGCGCCGTCCGCTGACCGGCCTCCTGCTGGCGGTGTCGCTGCTGGAGCTGGCGGTCATCGTATATCTGCTGCTGCCTTCCGGGCAGGGTCGGGCGGAAACCGCCGCGCCTCCGGCGGAGGCGGAACCCCTGCGGTGGGAGCAGCCAATGGACCAGCCGCAGCCGCCGGCGGTATCACAACTCAACGTCTCCGTCCTTCCCGCCTCCAAGGCCCCCTCGGAGTCTGACCAGGATACGGAGGAGGCAGAGGAACCGGCGGTCCAGGAAAAGACCAAGCCGGCGGGCGAGCTGTCAGCCGCGGAAATCCTGTCCAATTCCAAGCTGGTGGCCCACGGCATGGGCTCCATCGGCGGACTGACCACGCCCAACTGCGTGGAGAGCTTCCTAGCCCAGTACGAGGCCGGCATCCGGGTCTTCGAAGTGGACCTGCGGCTGACCCGGGACGCGAAAAACGTCCTCCGCCACGACTGGTGGAACGCCTCGTGGCAGAATGGGATTGACTGGGCCCGTATCCCCACCCGGGACAAATTTCTTTCCGAGAAAATATTGGACAAGTACACCCCCCTCTCCTTCCGCGACCTGCTGCAGCTGATGGAGGTATACCCGGATATCTGCGTGATTACGGATACCAAGTTCACGGAGTCCGACGTCTTTACCATCCAGTTCGATTCCATGCTGGCAGATGCCCGGGAGCTGGGCCTGACCTATCTGTTCGACCGGATCGCCATACAGGTATACAGCGGAAACATGCGCACCGGCCTGCACAATATCTATCCCTTCTCCCACTACATATATACCCTCTATCAGGACGAGGATTTTACGGGCGCCAAGGATTCCTTCCGGGAAAGAGCCGCCTACTGCGCCAAGCGCGGCATCAAGGGCATCGCCATAGACCAGCACTGGTGGAACCCGGCCTTCGCCTCCATCGCCGACGAGTACGGCATCCAACTCTACGTCCACACGGTCAACGACGCCGCGGCGGCTAAAAAGCTGCTGGACGCCGGCTGTGACGCCGTCTACACGGATTCCCTGACCCCCGCCCAGCTCTCTTAAGAAAAAAGTCAGTCCGGCAGCTTTGACCGCTGCCGGACTGACTTTTTATATAGCGAAGTCCTCTTCCTTCAGCCGGGAAGTCTCCAGCTTCACCGGGCGGGGCGGAACCCGCTTGAACGGATCATATCGAAAGCGGCGGCAGCAGTACTCCATGGCGACCACCCCCTTGCGGGGACAGACCACCTCCCTTTCGTTGATCATACTGCCCTTGGCGCAGTACGCGCAGCGGGGCTCCATATCCTTTCGGAACAGATTCATCGCGTTTCCTTCCTCCACGCAGGCTTACAGCGCCCGGATGACGACCTTCTCCTCCTCGGCGGTGGCGGACAGATGGGTCGCGGGGTGGTCGTAGCTGTTGATAATCGTCAGGGCCAGCTGGTCCTCTACCTCCTTCTGAATGGTGCGGCGGAGGTTTCTCGCCCCATAGGCGGCCGAATAGGACTTCTTCACCAGATATTTCACCAGCTCGTCGTCATAGGAGAGGGTCAGCCCCTTCTCCTTCATGCTGGCTTTCAGCTCATCCAGCATCAGCCGGGCGATGGGCCGGAAGTCCTCCTCGCTGAGCTTGTTGAAGCAGACGATCTCGTCCACACGGTTGATAAACTCCGGGCGGAGGAACTGCTGCAGCGCCTTCATGGCCCGGTCCTTGTCCAGCTCGCCCACGGTCTTGTTGAAGCCCACCGAGCCCTCCTTCCGCTCGCTGCCGGCGTTGGAGGTCATGACGATCACGGTGTTTTCGAAATTCACCTTCCGTCCGTGGGCGTCCGTAATCTGCCCGTCGTCCAGAATCTGCAGCAGCACGTTCAGCACGTCGGGGTGGGCCTTCTCAATCTCGTCGAAGAGGACCACGGAGTAGGGCTTGCGGCGGATCTTCTCCGTCAGCTGGCCCGCCTCGTCATAACCCACATAGCCCGGAGGGGAGCCGATGATCCGGGAGACGGAGAACTTCTCCATGAATTCCGACATATCCAGACGAATGAGGGATTCGGGAGAGTTGAACATATCTTGTGCCAAACGCTTGACAAGCTCGGTTTTGCCTACGCCGGTGGAGCCGACAAAGATGAAGGAGACGGGCTTGCGCTTGGAGGCGATGCCCACCCGGCCCCGGCGGACGGCGGCGGAGACCTCTTTCACTGCTTGGTCCTGACCGATGATATGTTCCCTGAGCCGGTCTTCCAAATGGGCCAGCCGCTCGTATTCCTGCTCTTGGATCTGGCTGGCGGGGATCTTGGTCCACAG
>OFGR01001352.1_pt1 | contig 19989 bp, 22 predicted proteins | sample 1521811 | NCBI WGS metagenome assembly OFGR01 (sample SAMEA3504098, study PRJEB24116) | mouse gut metagenome | biome: mouse gut; feature: mouse-associated habitat; material: faeces | place: Denmark | collected 2011
CCTCCTTGATAAAATCCTGTTCCCTGCCGCTCATGTGAGCCAAGCAAAGCAATATACGTTCTCTTTTCATTGTTCTTTCTTTCTGAGATATTCCGATTTATATGGTTCTTTAGAATTATCTAATGATTCCACTGCCTCCTTAAAAAAATATAACGTATTTTTTTGTCCTATTGATATGCCACAAACTGGACAATAATAAAAATCATATGTTTTAGCCGGATTCTTTTCACCTACCTCATCAATGCGTACCAATGTTCCGCATTTCGGACAGATTTCAATAAATGATGTTCTCATGCGAATTTAAATAAATTCGTTATTATACTTCATTTTTTGCCCCAACACTGTGCAGAATATCATCCGGATATCTTTGATGAAGCTGTAATTGTGGAGGTAGTAGAGGTTTATGCGGACCTTGTCCGGATATATCACCTTGTCGTTGTACTCCTCGGCAATTTCCTGCACCGGACGGCTATCGCCTTCACTCCGCTTCCCGGCAACATATTCAGATATCATCTCATCTTCAAGACGATATTTCAAAGTGGCGGGACCGGTTATTCCGGGACGAAGCTTCAATACTTCGCGGTCAGCGCCCTTCAGCTGGTCGGCATATCCGGGGACATCGGGGCGAGGTCCGACGAACGACATATTGCCGACAAGTACATCCCACAGGCCGGGCAGTTCATCAAGCTTGTAGTGGCGGAGCTTCGCACCAAGAGGCGTTATTCGATTATCCCCGGCAACACTCACCGTCGAGCCACTATGCCTGACAGTCATAGTCCGGAATTTATGGCAGGTAAACAAATTGCCACCTTTTCCTACGCGCTTCTGTTTGAAAATAACCGGACCTCCCGGCATCTTCACTCGTATAAGAACGGCCACAATCAACAACACAGGCCACAGCACCAACAGCCCTATCAGAGCCATCAGCCTGTCAAAAATGTATTTGAGTGTCATTTTATATAAAAAGTATAATCCCTCTCCGTATCAAATATTTCCGCATGTACTGCCGCCTCCTGCATCTCTTTAGGTGGCAATTTCATATAATCGCCATAACGTGCTGAAAGATATTCCTTGATATGCTTACTCCCAAGTAATGCTGTGTCCTCAAATGGTATATCAACCGGATTCTGAAAATATTCTGCATCAAAAAGCCCTTTATTGAAGCTGGCAGGTGTTATCCAATAACACCATTTGAAACCGGAGGTCATATCATCGTATCGGTATATGTTCCGGTAACACCATCTTGCGATTGCTTTTTTAGGTAGAATTTTAAGCATTTTAAGGGCTAAAGCCTGACCTTTAGTCTTAGGCCGCCAATTACGTTCGGATAGTCCTAACAGCGTTACGAACTTACTTTGATAATATAGCTTCTTCTGGATTCGCTCAATATCAGGCACCTTATGCAGTATCATGATATCAACATAGATGCCGTGATGCATATCCTTTCTATTGGCAAAACTGTGTTCAATCAGAGTTGTCCCATTCATCCTCACTTTGGCATATTCAAGATAGGAGTCAACGGTGCGCCATTCCTGTATGACAAAATCTTTGGATTTTAGCTTATTAAAAGCTTCCTCAAACTTTTTGTATTCCGCAGAAGTCATAAATATATCCAGATCATCGTCCCAGGGAATAAACCCACCATGACGGATGGCACCCAATGCTGTTCCGCCCATGATGTAATAGGTTATTCCGTTATCACGGCACACCTTATCGATGAACTTCATTACATCCAGAATTTTATTCTGGACGTCTCTTACGCTCTGATTACTCATATCTTTTTTGCAAGAAAATAGAAACGGTTCAACACACTATACGCAAATGGTATTTTCTGTAATATCCTGGCTGTGGCTCTGGCACATTTGAATATACCAATTTTGCAATATATTTTGATCTTAGATTCCTCCCATCTATGTGGATGTGTACTCAGCACAATCGAGCCCACGGATTTATTCACAAAATCCGTAAGTTTATTGAAGTTACCAATCGGTACAGTAAGTGCATCAGGATTTAAGTCATTGGTTTCAGGCTCCGTAATATGTTTCCACATATATCCGGCGTCTGAGATATAGGAATAACTCTGTCCGATATACCGGCTATAATCGACAACCATATCTACAAACCGGCTATATTTTGCCTTAATATCAGGATTGCGGAAAAAATCACGATTGGAGGTGTAGCCAATACGTTTCTTTATCGGATTTCCATGCTGACAAATTGTTCTGAAACTGAACCCGTTTTCATGAAACCGTTCAAGCCATAAAGCAAAATCCTGTTCAGCTTTATCAAAATCACCGGAATTTGCATCCAGTACATCATAATGGTAACTGATTTCATGTCCCATGTCCCGCATCTTCTTGAGCATCTCTACATTGGCCTGCTCCTTAATCAAATATGCCTGCACATAATAAGAGCCATTTATCCCATGCCGGTGTTCAATCTCAGCGAGTTTTAGAGCCCTCGGTACATTACCCTCCACGTCATGCTTAAGAACTATAAACCTCCGGTCGGCAGGCATAGATAGAGACTCCTCTGCGGTACACGTAGAAATACCTGAATCCGTTATAAATCCGCAGAATTTATCCCAATTGCTATAGTAAAACATTCTAATGCTTATTTATTTTATCTCTCAGTATTGTGGACGAGATTCCATCAGTATGATCTAAATAGACCACCGTGCAGCCAATTTCTGCAAATTCCCGTTCATACTTATCCCATGCCGGTGTCCCCTTCCAATCGGAGCCAACAAACACAGCATCAGCACCTAAGGATTTTACCATACTGAACTTGTCCATGTCAGCCTGGTCAACAACCTTGTCAACATATCGTATAGCTTTCACAATCGACTTTCTGTCTGACTCACATATGATTGGGTATTTGTTCTTTCGTGAGAAACAAAGAGAATCAGTAGTCACCCCTACAACAAGCGTATCGCACATATCCTTTGCACGTTCAAGAATGTTGAGATGTCCGATATGGAACATATCATATACTCCGGATGTATATCCCACCTTAAATTTCTTCATGATATAAGTTATTTTCTAAAAAGTTTCTGGAATATGAATCCACGTAGCTTATTAGGCATTGCGACTTGTACTGCAAAACGTCCGGCCACGTTATATGTATATCGTGGAAAAGATATCAAGCCATTTCTGAACATGTACCACTGCAGTCTGGCTTCACTCTTAAAGTAGCGGAAACCACCCCGTCGCTGATACATCTCCTTCCCGACGCGAACATTCACCAGATTTTCGTTGATGTTATAGAATCGGAATCCGGACTGAGCAAGACGTATCCACAGATAATAATCCTCCTCACAATACCAATTCATAAATCCCCCTACAGCTTCGATATCCTTTTTCCGATACATTACCGTAACCAGATTCATAGGACAACGCGATTTCAGGTATTTTTTTATATCTGCGTCATTCTCAGGGACAATACGTTCCCCCACTATATTATCCGGACTCCCGACAAACTCTTTTATCTGTCCACCTACGACTGAAACCTCAGGAAAAGACTTAAAAGCATTCAGTTGCAGCTCAAAGCGATTGCTCTCCGAAATATCATCACTGTCCATTACAGCGATCATGTCATAGGAAGCCGCATTCATGGCTGTCTGCCGGGCCTTGGCATGCCCCACATTTTCCGGCAGTCTGATAACCTTCAGTATGTCAATGCTCTTCTGCAAATCCTTGACTGCATTTTCCAACTCGTCAGAAACCGGACCATCTTCCACAAGTATAATCTCACTTGGGACAACCGTCTGGGTGAGTATGCTGCGTACGGCCACACTAAAGTATGTCGGATTATCATTCTTATAAACCGACATACATACAGAAAATTCAGTTTTCATTTTTTGAGCGCTAAAAACGCTTGCTTTATCTTATTGTAGTTTGAACCCAATATTGACTTAATAAATCGTAAGGTTCGATATTTGATAATGAGCTTTCTACGATATGATGAATCATAGAGCAACTTTTTCAGATATGGTATATCGGAATGATTTGTTATAGTGTATCTACCGATGACATTCATTCCATCAACCCTTTTCAATCCTGCAGTAGGCTCGCTTGTATACACATCATGATAGCCACACTCACTTAAGGCCCTCAGAACGTTGCTGGAAACAGCCCCTCCGGGAATTGAGGCCACAGTGACACTATCGCCTATTATTCCCTCAAGAATATTTTTTGAAGATGACCACTCCTCCACTATTTTGTCATACGGCAATTTCGAAATATCACGGGGATGTGAATTAGAATGTGACGCTATCACATGCCCACGTTCATGAAGCTCTCTGATTTGAGACCTTGTCAGGAACCTGTCTGAGTCAATAAACCCAGTACTGATGAAAAATACCCCCCTCTTTCCATAGCGTTCGAGTATCGGAGCCGCAATATTATAGAATGAATTGCCACCGTCATCAAAACTGAAAACTACATCAGATGACGATTCAACGCAAAATTTCACCAGCTCCTCAAACTTGTGGTCATCAATAGTATATTGCAATGCTCCGGGTTTGGAAAAACCAGAATTCGGAAAATCCCGGCTAATCACATCATGGAACATCAGAACAAGATTATTATTCATAATTTGAGCCTTATTTATTCCGCATCTTATTCATTATCCGTACAATATGTGGTCTGAATGTTTTAAGTGCTGCACGCATTGGAATTTCCCACCACATGCGTTTATGCATATTTTTATATGGTTGCGGATCCTTTGGGTCATAAAAGTGAAATGCACCTGCTTCGCGTAGATCTGATTTATACTTCTTCCACGATATATGACTTCGCCATACATTTATAACATCATATATTTCATTGATTCCAACAACCGATTTTGTCATTTTACGTGATCCTTCAAATGGGAGATCAAGACACGAACAGACCCACAACATCGGTAAATTTGCACCTGCTTGATACGAAAGATGACAAAATCCATCGTTCCTTAGATTGACTTCATAGAAGTATGCCTTTCCATCCTTATAGCCATACTCAGCACTGAATAAACCCGTGTATCCAATATCCTCAAAGAACTTCCCTAAAGCATCAGGATTAAGATATTCCGGGACATCCGGAGATAGATGGCCATATGAACCGCCACCATCATCACTCCATCTTTCCAATGTATGATGACCAGCTAAAACCACTTCACCACTAAGTAATCGGCATCCGTAAATAACCACATCATAATCCTTATCAATGTACTGTTGTACTTGATAAAGATTCGTAGGATTCATGTATTTCAAAAATCTGTCAAATTCTTCATAACTGCGTAGCACCTTGGTTTTAAATTCCTTTCGCCCTTCATATTGAACTGGCTTAAGAATAATAGGAAAAGACACCGATATATTATCTCCTACCCGATAAAGTTGTGATTGAGGGACTAATAATCCAGCCTTGCTTGCAAGATCTCCCATAACATTCTTATCCGTTACTTTTATAAGTGTCTCCGGGTTTTGCGTAATCATGAGATGGAATCGATCCTTAAGTTTTTCCCAATTATTAGCAACAGCAAGTGATATTGTATCACTTCCAGGTAATAATACCGCCTTTAATCGTGAATCTGTTTGCGCATTGTATTTTTTAATAAGAAAATCAACAGCCTCGTCTGTATTATGAGTATAAACGATACTATTATTATACTTACTTGCAGTTGCCACTCCTTGCTTAGAGCCAGTTATTAGCAATACAATATCAAAATCAGTATTTGCCAAAGATCTGACAAGGCCCAACGTATTATAATTGTCCGCGCCCCAGATTACAATTTTAGGTTTACCCATTTCAGTCTTTTACAGATTTTTTATGAATTCAATAATTTTACCACACTGAACACGAGGATTCTTGTTTTCAAGAATAAAATTCTTGGCATCGCGACCAAATTTCATCTGTTTCTCCGTTCCCATCTCGCAGACTTCTACCAGCTTATCCTTTAGAGCTTCTGAATCATTACCATCAACATAAAAAAGATGGTCATTATACTCTTTCGGCATACAACCAAGCCGGAACATAACTGTAGGTGTACCCGATGCGAGGAACTCCATATTTTTTGATGGGAAAAAGTACTTAGTAAAGTCCTGAGGTGGAGTGGTATTGACTAATACAGTAGCCTTCTTCTCCAGTTCTAATAGATCCTTTCGCTCCATTGGTTCAAAGTATCTTATTCTTGAATCCTTTTGAGACATCTCCAAAATCTTACCTTTGAGATCGCCATCCCCCCTTATCCACAACCTGTAATCAGGAGCATCATTTTTTGAGAAAGCATCTAAAAGCAAATCCGTACCCCGATGCGAGTATATTCCACCAGTATACATTATTGTTTTATATTTTTCTTTCTCAACATCGTTGTCTTCAAATTCCGGGTTGAAAATTCCTTCCATCACAATATACTTTCCATCTTTGGGCGGAAGTTTTTCAAGCATAGGTTCACTCAGTAGAATATATCCATCAGATTTTCTAAGGCACCAATCAATAAGCGATCTATTGATTCTCTTAAAAAAGGCTCGTATCTTGCTATCACCGGAATGCATATAATCAGGAAGATCCGGAACAATGACAACAAGTTTTCCAATCTTACGCCTAAGAGTAGCTGCCGCTAAAAGAAATGGAGAGTATGTTTCATAAACTATAACGGCATTATTTAAATCCTTCTTAATATTTCTATTAAGTTCACTACGAATCTTAAGGAATTTTGCCATCATATTTACAATTGGGAGATTTATGGCTCCAACGAACTTATATTTATCATACCTCCCCTTAAATTCAATTTCTTCAGGACTGAATAATATTTGTTTGACTGTTGGGTACGGACTAATATCCCAGGCGGAAATAACATCCAGCTTTGAATCATGTTCATAAAGTCCATCTAATATGGCATTTTGCAAAGTCATACCGGCAAAGTTCACTCTTGAGCCTCTTCTTAAATACTCTTGAGCAATACTCTCCGGCCTTGATGACCCAACGTATATTAAGTTCATATTATTTAAGGTGTTAGAATTTTATTTAATTTCCCGTATGTATTTTCTATCGAGAACTTTTCGCGTGCATCACAATATGCTTTTGTTGCATACTGATTTCTCAAATTCGGATCGCCAAGAGTCCGAAGACCACGAACTATTGCATCAGAATCCCTTGATGGAATCAATATTCCACTCTTACCATTTTCAATAATTTCAGGATTCCCGCCAACATCGGTGACTAATGCCGCACACTGCATATTTACCGCCTCAAGCAGCGCCAACGAATGGTTTTCATTCAAAGTGGCAAAAAGGAATATATCACTATCTTTCAGAATAGCGTATACATCATTCCTTGCTCCAAGCAAATGGACGCATCCTGTCTTAATCTCCTCGGAGCACTCCTTTCGATAGTGTTCCAAATATGGTCCATCACCCACAATTACAAATACGAAACGCGGATCATCAAGCTTCTTAATGGCTTCTATTATATACCCGTGTCCCTTAGCCTGAACAACACGCCCTACTACTGCTACAATCGTTTTTTCAGCCCCAATATTAAGCTCTTTCCGCAGTTTGCCTCCAGAGACATACTCAATATCAATATTCGGGAACGTATTGTACACTACCCCATCGTTATGCGATGGAGCAACTTTGAGTGCTCCTATAGTACGCTGAGCCGCCTCACAAACAGTAAAGACAGAATCGGCTAATTTTACCGTCAGTGGTTCTACAATATGCATCAGAATCCATTTTCGCAGAGTTCCGTCAGGATTGTCCCAATCCGAACCATGGACGCTGACCACTATCTTCTTGACATTTGATAGTTTTGCAGCTAAAGTCATCAATAAGCCTGTATACTGCAGCCCACATATGTAGATTGAGTCAGCACCAATAGCATTTATCCTCTTTCTATAGTTATTAATGAACTTCAATGCTTTGACAGGGTTAAATCCACATCCATCAGACTGTTTTAACCTAACGAATTCAAATTCATCCTTCAACGGAGAATTCACTATCCCATTAAGAACAGTCTTCGGTCCTCCTACTGAATACTCTATATCATGAAGTATAACTTTCTTTTTCATCTCTAAGCTCTATCAGTATAAAGCATTGTACATAGTATAGATAAATGTGTATATTGAGCCAGCTAATCCAATTTTAATTATTGTTCTATTTAACTGTAGCTCTAAACTTTCTGAATAACAATACCCGAGAAAAATAGAAATCGGTAATGATGCATAATACAATAGTCTATAATAGAAAACCTTTGTATTCGCACCGTGATCGAAGAAAAACAAAGTCGCAATAGATACTATTAGAAACGAGTATGTCCCAAACTTAACATACTTCGTCGGAATAGATTCAATCTTACCTTTTGAGATCAATCTAATATATACCCATACACCTAAATAGAATGGAAGTCGGGTAAGCACATCTTCTATCAAAATCCCGACTCCGGATCCTTTGACTTCATTACCAAGATACCCTTTAGCTGAATTTAATACTAAATCATCATTAGACTCAATATTAATAACATATCCAATTAAATATGTAGCAATTACAACTAAAATTGGATAACTGAAATAAAATATTTTTATCGCTCTTTTATTTAATGGAGGAATAATTAGTGCTATAAAAGCTAATGACACCCCAAATAATGCGCTTTTATGATAACCCGTAGCAAAGACTAACAAACAAATTCCAATTATCTTGTAAAAGACTTTTCTATATGACAGAAAAATAGATAATCCCAAACAGCATAATGAAAATACTAAAAAAACACGTGCATATGAATATTTGGTAATAAATACGATAATAAAGAATAAGAAGAAGTCTCTTATGTTCAACCTCAGTATCCTTAATAATATGCATACCCCAATACAAGCGCCACCCCATACTATACTTCTGAATATAATATAATTATCACAGAGCCTTATAATATCGAAATATTTAGATTCAAGAGGGACTAATATACTACCGGCTCTGACTGCATCATAGTATAATAAATATCCAAAATAATCAGGACCCCAAAAGGACAGAATACAAAAAAAGAACCATATGATAAGTAAATACTTATTATTCTTGCATCTACTAATAGCAGGATCAATATAGTTTGGCCAGAGGATTCGAGCCATAACTACAAACATAACAAAATTAAACAGGATACCCCAAAATGACCAAGCCTGAGGCATATTCGGAATCGTTATAATTATTATCTTATGATTTGTAACAGTCTGTGTAAATAGCCCGTTCACCATCCCAGACATTACGCCATGGACGATGTATGGATCCAATCCAGTTTTTAATTGGCGTCATATAATTATCTCCATAGTATTGCTTCAATAATTCATCAGCGTTAGCTGGAATATATAGATGTATACTTTCAAACGGCACTAACATACGAGCTTTAGATAATGGTAATCTAACTTTAACAGGAACCATATACCCAAAATCTTTCATCGCCGAATTAAACGAGGCTGAACCTTCAGGCATTTTAAATTCTACCCAATATGGACCCTCTTTATCATCAAACGCATAGAAAACATCTATACTAACGCCATCCTTAACAAAGGCCTCCTCTCTTCCAAGCTTTCCATCTCTGAGGAGCATCATATGTAGCTTTGTAAATCCTGCTAATCTTAAAGCTTCATATAACGCATCTGTACGCTGTTCCTCCCAGACAATTACATCTATATCAATATCATAATTTATAAAACCATGCTCCCTGACAGCTCCCAAAAGAGTACCATATGCGAGTGTATAATCAACTCCGGCATCAGTTAAACAATCATGAAACTGAGAGATAACATTTAATGCATGCTTTCTAAAATATTTTGCTTGCTGCTCCTTCCTATAATTCTTAAAAGGATAATATAACGGTTTCAAAATAGTTTTGAATAAAGGAATCTTAGATACCTTATTGGCAGTCTCCGTTAGAACCCTATCAAATTTGTGCTGCATTTTAGTGTTGTTTTATATGTTCTTTAATTTCACTGCTTGAGACATTCTCGGTCCGTGACAAGGTAGTCACTTCTTTCCCATTATCTTCACACCATTTCACAGCACGATGGAATCCAGCATGTGTTTGATCACCGCCAGTCACAAAAACATCAAAGTCAACCATCGGAACAATTGTGTCAACGTCTTTGTAAACAACTACTTCATCAACATATTTGATGGAATCTACCATTAAACATCGATCGTCTGTTGAATTCACAACTTCAGCATCTGGTTTGTATTTCAAAATTGTTTCTGAATCTTGAACTGCTACTATTAGATAATCACCCAAGGCTTTCGCTCTCTTAAACAACAGCACATGGCCCTTATGCAAGAGGTCAAACACGCCAACTGTAAATACTTTTTTCATTTCATTTTATTAATTTGCTAATTATTACACAGAAGCATAATAAAATATCTGTAGTTGAATATAAACCCTTATACAATGCCCTTAAGAAAAAGGCTTTACCAACTGTTAATTCTGCTCTATTTATGATGGAATAATCAACCTTGCCAATATCTTTTTTCAAAATATCTAATCTAACACTTCGACTGATACCTTGATGGTACATCGCATAGATTGCATCAAACAATAGTCTCGCAGCCTGTGTTTCCCTTTTTACCGAAATAGCAGTTTTATTTTGATTAATATAATTCTGGTATTCTGAAAGAAAAGTCCTGTAATATTCCAGTTTCTGTCTATAATCATATGAAGTTCTACGCGTTGCAGATGTATTATGTCGTCGATAATAGTACCCATTTTCAGATACAAATGCATACTTTTTGACAAGACTTAGATACTGCATCGTAAATATCATATCCTCTCCTATAGAAATAGCTGGATTAAAATATAAATTATTTTCTGCTATAATTTCTCTCAGGAACAGTTTTGAAACTACTAATCCACGGAATTCATCAAGGATATGCTGCTTATTTTCTGACACGACATCAGTATATACCTGCTCTGGATGAAACGAATCTGTATCAACAAAATAGTTCGTACATCCGCCATGAACAAATTCTATATCTGAATTTTTTATTATTGGTTTAACTAATCCAGCCAAATATGTTTCTGCAACAAAATCATCACCATCAATAAATGTAACCCATTTCCCTTGGGACATAGAGATCCCAATATTACGTGCAACTGAAACGCCTTCATTCTTTTTATGACAAACCTGTACCCGATGATCAATCAATTCATATTTATCACATATAATACCTGAATCATCAATGGAACCATCGTCAACAAGTATCAACTCAAAATCACTATAAGTCTGATTTAATACGCTTTCAATACATTTATCAATGTATTTTGAGACATTATAAACTGGGATTATAATGGATATTTTAGGCGCTTTCATATTAATGATTCTGAAAGAAGACTATATGATTCATTTGCAAATAATTCACGCCGATTATTAACCTTATCCCAATTAATAGGTGTATTCCAATCTGGAGTTGAATCTAAAGAAATCATCCTATCCTCAAGATCAAAAATCTTCAATAATGATAAAAAGCGGGAGCTTCCGCGCTCCTTATTGACAACAACCCAGAATGGTTTATTGAATATAATTGAAAAAACTGTACCATGAAAAGAGTCTGTTATAACCATTTTTGCATCAATAAATGATTTAATCCATTGCTCTACTGGAGGCATAACACACTCATCAAGATACTTTTCATCTCCTTTCACTCTCAGCTTTCTGTTTGAATTACAGTAAAACGGCCTAAATAATGTATCTTTCGTACAATTTTCTATAACCTGATTTACAATCGGATTACTATCCAGCACATAACAGAATAAGTTGCCGGAAGATGGCCGAAGAGGACATGTAGGATTCTTAACTAAATCCTCATATAATTCTTTTTTTATAAGAAGAGTCGGATCCACAACTATCTTAGCATCAACACCGGCTTTTTCCCTTAATAATTCTATGGCAGATACCTCTCTAACAGTAATAAGATTAAACTTTGGAGCTAATCGTTGAACAGTTTTAGTATCTCTTTCATCAAACTCCCATACATCAACTCCTAAAGAAGCTGCATATGATATCCGTTTAATCTTAATATCGTTCTCAACAAAGTCAAGAAAATAATTATCTATATTAGGTGAATATTTTGGTCTCCATACTTGATCAGAGCCAACAACATATCCTTCAAACGAGCTATTTTGAATATATCTCTTTAGAGCTATATCTGTATATATGTATGGTGTTTTGGGATGAATTCGATTTTCAACAAATGCCGATGTATTCTTTCTTATGACTTCTAACTGAGTTGAGCTTGGTCTTAGATTTCTATCGATATTAAGCAATCCTAAAAAAAAGCGTTTTGAAGATGTCATTAATCTCTTGCAAACTGGAAAATCCTTCAGCCGCTTAAACTCTCTTTGAATAATCCAAGTGTCATGTCCCATTTCCATCAGAACATGTTGCAATGCCCATGCTTGAATAAGCCCTCCATAATTTGTATGCAAAGGCTGAGTCAAGATCCCAAGTCTCATCTTTTAAAATTTGAATATAGAAGATTAATATGTCGTTATTCCGGACTATATAAATCCATGAAAAACTATTTCTTTAATATCCGGTGTGCTACACGTGATAACTTACCTTGTACCTTTTCACTAAATGTACGGCGATCAAGTGTTGAAAAATATTCACTTGCTGCAGTGCCGTCATCATTATAATCCGTAAAGACTTCAAGAAGAATCGGTGTATCTTGATTAAGATCAACCATCTGCTGAATACCCTCATCTACTTCCGCTTTATTATGTGCTGCAATATACTTAAACCCCTGCGTTTCAGCCCATCCCTTTGCTATTGCATCATGTCCAGTAGCAAGATAGACTGGGTACTTATTGTCTGTTGGGCGTGATGATAAATCATACATAACCGCACCGCCATTATTATTAACTAATAAAATGCGCAATTGTCTTGACCGATGCTTTATCCAAAGAGCATTCATATCATAGAAGAATGATAACTCCCCAGTTATGTAGAAAGTGGGACGATCATTTATGGAAGAAAAACCTACTGCCGTTGACATACTACCATCAATACCGTTTACACCTCTGTTACAATTAACACGAATAGAATCTTTTATCGGAAAATAGTTAGCAAATCTTATTGTATTGCTATTGGCAAGTTGAAGGTCAGAGTTCTCGGGCAGAGCATATAACAGTTTCCCTATTGGATATAGTTCATTATATTGCTCTAAACTAGGAACTGGCAAATCACTAAATTGCAACCATTGCTCCCGATAACCCTCTATAGCCTCTGAGTTAATGTTCTCACTAACGGCTTCAAAGAAATCCGCTTCCTCCATCTCAAACATTTCTGTTAAGTGCCGAAATGGATCACAAACCTTGTCTTCCAATCCAACTCGCCAGTTTTCAATAGTTCCTTGTCTAAAGAAATTCTTCAATTCATTATTAAAAATATAATTTCCACCAATTGATATAACGATGTCTGGCATCAATGATTCATATTCTGAGGGTTTAATTGTCTTTAGAACAAGGAGCGTATTGGTTATGGCATATTGGCTATGACAATTTGACATTTTATCAGTCAATAAAATACCACCTGTCTTAGACAAGAATACGTTTACAGCAGATAAAAGACGTTCTGAACTGTTGACAGATTGTCCCCATACAACAGCAACCCTTTTATCCTTTAATCGACCCACAAAACCGCTCCAATCCAATGATCTGCTGTAAATATTATGCGTAATTTTACGTACCTTAGGCAATACAGGAACAGTTATACTATCTCCATGATGCGCATCAACAGGTAAATTTAAATGTACAGGTCCTTTCCCATGTGATCTTAGTGCTATAAGTCCCTCATTAATCAATCGATTAGCATACCATTTGTCAAGTTCATTATTAATTATAGGCAACTGTGCATGATACTTAGTAAAATCAGCAAAAGTAGATGACTGTGCATACATCTGGTCTTCTCCCTGATTCAGGAAATATGGATTACGATCACTTGAGATTACCAACAAAGGTAATCTCTGATAATATGCTTCAATGACTGCGCTTCCATAATTGATACATGCGGTACCCGAAGAACATGTAATGGCAACCGCTTCATTACACTCCTGAATTAAACCAAGAGCGAAAAAAGCAGCGCTACGCTCATCTACAACAGAAAAAAGCTCAAAATATGAGTCATTTTCAAGTGAAGCTACCAAAGGTCTATGTCGAGAGCCAGGTGAAATAACAACTTTTTTAATACCAAAAGCTTTTAAGAGAGCTATAAGCTCTAATACTAAAGGATTATTAGCGTACATTATATATTCAAATTTTAGATTATTTATGCTTGATACGATTTAAATATGAACTAACTATTTGTTTTTCTGTATTTGTAAGGCCAATAAAAAAAACACATATTACTACCGAAATTAATGCTACAAAGACTGTACATAGACCATATAAAACAGTATCCGGCAAGAGTACCTTAAATGAAATCGGAATTATTATTGCAAAAAAAGATGTACAAATTACCGGATAAAATACTTGTTTCATATATTTTTTTATGGGTAATCCTATCATTTTTTCCATAAGAATCATCCTTACAATTAATATTGTAACTTTTACAAGTATATATAAAAAATAAGATGATACCGCAGGGGCCCCAAATACGAAAAGTACCCAAGAAAATACAAACTCTAGACATCCCACCGGTGTAACGATAAGGGCATAATTACGTAATTTCCCTGTAGCCATACAAGCTGTATATCCTGAAGACCCAATACTATCACACATTCCCATAATTAATGTCAGTTGAGCAAATATAGCGGTATGTTCAGGAACATCCTTCAGCCATAATGCAAGTATAGGCTTCATCTCCAATATCAAAGGCAAGGAAAAGAAAAGCATTGCATAATACGAAAATTTAGCTCCTCTACATATCAATCCATACATTTCATCTAAATTCCCCGCCGCATAGCTTTTTGTTATCTGCGGATTTATTGCCATAGTAAAATTACTAACAAATTGCATTACCGCACCTTCAACTTGCGATGCTAATCCTCGAGCGGCATTATAAGTTAATCCAAAAAAATGATTAATAAGCATAGTAACACCTTGATTGTTGACAATCGAGGTGGTATTTGAAAAAAAACTCCATGCAGAAAAGGAAATCATTTCCTTAAATATTGGCTTATTAAAATGCAATTTTCCTCGACACTCTTCAAAATTTTTATAGCAATAAATTGAATATACGGCTCTTATACATATAGCTATGACCATCAACAGTATAGCATATCCTACAAGACGATGGTCTGCACTGAAAAGCTTAAGTAAGAAGCAAGCCCCAAGTTTAAGCGAAACATCCAAAAGACTTACATATGCAAATGCTTTCATCCGCTCATGAGCAACTATACAAGCGTTATATGGTACACTTAAAAGACTAAAACAAAATGTAACAATTGTGCATTGCAAAACCCATTTCGTAGCGATTACTTTATCCGGGGGAACCTGCATTTTTGAATCAATAAACCAGATAGATATAATTTCGCATGCAATTGCAACAATGATTGCCAGAAATATCTGAATAGTTACTGCTGTAGAGAATATATTACGCAGTTTAATTTTATCGCCATGTCCAATCTCATATGTAATATGTCGGCTTATAGAAACTGACAGTGAACTCGAGATAATACTAAACATAGAGACCATTCCACCCACCACCTGATAGATAGCATAGTCATTAATTCCTAAAACTTCAAGTATGATACGACTCATATACAACGATATCAACATTACTAATATCGTCCGTATATATAGCATCATGGTATTGCGTGCTATTCTTTTATTATCAACAGCAAATGCCATCGGATTCCATTTATTCGATATAAGCATTCAGCCGAATGCTGAAGCTTTCTTTAATAAATTATTATCAAAAACAACAATTTACTATCGTCCTTCAATTTTATCTAATAACATTGAGTAGGGCATAAATCTCAGGACTAAATACTTCAAGTACTGTTTTATACTACTAAAATCACTTACTTTACAGATATCACCGGCTTCTCTATCCTGAAGGATGGATACAGATGATAAGGTTAAAGATTTATTGTTACGTTTCAAATATTGTTCAAAACAGTTTTCAAGTGATTTACGAACATCTCTAAACACCAATTCGGGAACAGCTTCCCGGATTTTGCTATTGTTGAACCGACGATCGAATAATCGGGCATATTTCACCTGATACTGCCATTTAGGTATTCTTAAATTTAGTGCCTTTTCTGTATATATGACTTTTGGATTAAATCCATTCTTTCTCAGCGTTTCAAGATAGATATCTAAAACCTGTTGCCAAGTAAAAGCTTCGTTTGTTACAATGTTAAAGTCTTCACCAATTGCTTTAGGATTACCTATTAAACCAGCTATGCCATATGCAACATCCTCTCCATGTGTAAGTGTTGTATAATGGGCAGCTATGTCTTTAGAAAAGACTATTGTTTTATCATGCTGAACACGATCTATCCAATCTGAAGCCTCATACACACCCAACTGTAGACGGTCATCATTAAATGTCACTGATGGACGGACAATTGTCACATTTGGATAATTCCTTAAAATATTCTCTTCCCTTGCTTTCCTCAGAGAATATTCATCAGTTTTAAGGTACATTTCATCTTTACTTACATCAAGTAAGCGTGGAGAACGTTCAGTAATGAGTTTATCGTGATCAGCAAAGACTCTACATGAACTAATAAAAATATACTGTCTGGCAGCACTTGTAAGTGTATCAATTCTTTTAGAGAACTTTTCCGTAGGATAAACCATGAAATCTATAATTGTATCCCAATCCATTTGATGCAAAATAGATTCTAGAAAAATATCATCTAGCGCATTTCCTTGAATATAGGAAACTCTATCTGTATCCTTTCTTGAGCGGCGGGATGTAACATAGATATGGTCACCCTTCTCTGATAAAATTTTCACCAAAGGACGCCCCATCGCACCAGTACCTCCTAAGACTAAGATCTTCCTACTCATCTCCTAAACAATAGTCTCATTTATATTGTATTGATCACTTGCTGTATTCATTGAAAATAGATTCAAGAGTAAATTTTGAGAATCTTTCCTCAATCGGATAAAGAACTTTTTCATGCTCTATTATCTGATCAATAGTCCAATAGAATTTCAGTATCTTCGCTGGAACGCCTCCTGCTATACAATATGGTGGCAATGACTTTGTCACTACTGCTCCTGCAGCAATAGTACAGCCTCGACCAATTTCCACTCCTGACAGAATAGTCACGTTCATTCCCATCCAGACATCTTCATTTACTATAACGTCCTTATCCAAACCCTCGGGTTTCTCGTGTTCCTTAATTGACAAAAGAAATCTTCCAATTATACGAGCATGATTGCCTGTTACAACAGTCAAATTTCCGGCTGAAACAGACCATCTCTTCATTATAAAACGTGCATTCTTAGCCAATATCGTAGAATGTGAACCTATGCTCGCCTCTTCTTTGATATATACATTTCTATGATTCTCAATATTAATCGGTGCGGCTATCTTTGCGGTCGGTGATAGATAGCCGAATCGATTTGGAATGACGGTATATCTCTTCACTCCATTCAGGACTCCGACTAAGAATGTACGCAATGTGCGTGGCAGTAACTGACGAATACTTATCATTGTTAAGATTTGTTTTTCTTGTCATGGGGCCCTATGTGGGGAGGGCGGTGGTGAGCCAGCGGTGTTTTATGGCTTGCTGGCGGGAGCCGAGGTAGGCGAAGAGGTCGTGGTCGAGGAGGTAGCGGAGGCGGCGTGCGGCTTCCTTGATGGGGAGGCTGCGGAAACGGCCGTAGCGGTTGAGCTCGTCAATCCACTGCTGGAGCACCTGGAAGAGGTAGCGGGAGTAGCGTGGTTCGAGCTGACGGATGTCGCGGTCGGCTTCACGGGCTATCATCAGGACGGCGTCGGTCTGTGAGATGCTTCTGTCGCCTTTTAGCCAAAGCTGTACGGCTGCGAGGCGTACCTGGCGCAGGTAGTCGTGGCAGGGCACGCCGTTGCATATGCGGTAGAGGAGGTCGTAGGATTCGAGGAGGTCAGGTAAAGCAGCGAGGGTGAGAGGGCTGGATTCTGACCTGAGTATGCCGGATATGAGGCTGCGCACGTTATCGAGCCAGATGCGTCCTTCGGCCAGCAGGCTGCGGATGGCGCTGCCTGAGGGGGCGGGAGATTGGAACCCACCCCGCTGTGCATAGAGTGTACAGAGCTGCTGCTGATACCGGCATATGGCGTTGAGGTCGGTATAGTCGAGGCAGTCAGCCTGCGGCAGGGTTATGTCGGGGAAAGAGGGTGTGTTCAATGTATTAGATGTTTTATTGGCGGAGGTAATACCGGTACTCGTCGAGGAGCTGCGTCTGTGAGGCTGTGAGTTTTCCTTCTGTACCGGATATTTTGCGGTATGTTTCGGTGAGGCTGTCAGTGTTGCCTTGCATGATGGCGGCGAAGAGGCTTATCAGGGCTTGGGTCCATTGGTTGGTGACGGCTTTGCGACGACGCTGAAACCGGCTGGCGCTATGCTGTGCTGCGCGGATGTCGCCGAGGATGTGCTGTGCGCACATGAGTGTACCGAGTAGCTTTGCCTCGAATTTGTGATTGTCGGGGGCCACTACTTCCATACGGGTGCAGAATACGCGCAATTGCGATTTATCTTTTTCGGCGAGGGCTTCTCCAGCGTGGAATTTACGCATGACAGGCAGCAGCTTCTGTATGAATGCTTCGAGCTGGTCATACTGGCGGCGTGTATCGCGGGCGAAGCGCAGGATACGTATGTAGCGTGCTTCGATGTCCCACAGCACGGTGCCGATGGCGGCTGTCGCTGCTATGACAAGATTGCCTTTGCTGCTGCGCGACTTGGGCATGAATGTGCCGGAGAGTCCGGCGTAGGGGCCGTCGACTATCTCCACGAGGTCGCCTTCTTCGAGGGCTATGTCGGCTATGTTGTAGAATGGGAGTGTGTTGTCATAGAGGCGTGCTATCTGCCTGAAGCTGTGCATGGCGCTGTCACTCACTATGCCGTAGCGTTTCTCTGAGCCGCGGTCAACCAGAAGGCTGAATCCGTTGCCTTGCGTGGCGCAGAGTTCTTTGACGTCCTTGAGTGTGCCTTTTACAAATACGTAGTGGTAAGTCAGGAGCCGTTCTTTGAACACCACCTGTCCGTCGACAATCTGCGCGGGCTTGATTGTAGGTGCAAAGAGTTCGACGCGAGCAATATCGCGATTAAATGTATCGATATACGTCTGCGGACGGGCTGTTATGGTTGGCCTGATGAAGTGGAGGACAAACCAATGTTTCCCATCATGTTTATTCTGCGATCCCATAGTGTAAAGCCCTCTTCAGGGTACACTTTCAGTTGGCGTTCTATTTATCTGATCCCCTGAACGCCAATGTTTTACCGAATTATAAGAAGTCAAACTACCAAAAACTCATGCGAGTTTTTTGTAATGTGTTTCCATAAGCATCTCTTTGTAAGAGATATTGAATTTTGCCTATCGAATTGTAAATCAGTGGTGTGTTGGCAGGTGTGAACGGAATATATGTATTGAAAAAGATTTATCATGCCATTTTATGATAAAAATAACATGATGAATATGCCTCTAATTCAATTATTTTTCGTATTTTTGCATGGTATTAAGTGACTCTTACAAAGAGATTGTGAACCCTATTATAAAGGAGGCCTCGTGACGCAAAAGTCATGAGGCTCCTGTTTTATTATATGGCCGTGGGGTCGTGTGTTTCCGATGTTACCCATGTTACCGTGTTTCCCGTTTCCCGAATTGGGTAACATGGGGTAAATCCGGGAAACATCCGCGTCTTTGAGGCTTTCATGGCCGATGTAGCTTTGTGCAGTGGTTACATAAAAGTCGCCCTAAAGGGCTATAATAGTTTTTGGATGGAAAGTTATCTTTCAGATAATTCCATGCGGGCGTCCGGTACCGTGGGTCTCGCTTTCAGCTCGGCCCACGGCTACGACATAAAATGAACCTTTCA
>OFGR01001353.1_pt1 | contig 19973 bp, 23 predicted proteins | sample 1521811 | NCBI WGS metagenome assembly OFGR01 (sample SAMEA3504098, study PRJEB24116) | mouse gut metagenome | biome: mouse gut; feature: mouse-associated habitat; material: faeces | place: Denmark | collected 2011
AGAATACGATTTTTACACAGGCGCTCCTTTTGAGGACAGCTTTTACCGCCTGACGGTGAAAAATCTGGAGGACGGCAGCTTCCGCTACCTTTCCAATCTCCCCAGGGAGCGGTAAGTTTCCCTGCGCGCAAATGAAAGTCCAAGAAGAAAGGTCCTCCGCTTTCGGCGGGGGACCTTTTCAGCTGCCCTTGCAGCTATACCGTCTCTTTGTGGGCCAGCACCATTTGGTAGAATCGCTCGGCTGTTTCGCGGCATTTCACCAGCTGGCCAAACTCCTCCTCCGGGGTATCGCCATAGATGCCCACCTCAAAGTCCGCCGGCAGGTCCAAGGGGGCCTTTGCCACCCATGCCGCAATCTCATCCCAGTCAATAAGACCGCCACGGGGATCCATGGGCACCCAATGGCTGTCGTGAGCCAGCACCTCGGCGTCGTCGTTGTTCAGTGCAGGGTCGATGCCGTGGTTTTCCTGCAAATGGGTGGCGTAAAGGCGGCTGTGGTACTTGCGCAGGAAGTAGCAATAGTCATGGCCGCACTGCAGCACAGCATGGCCGGAATCGTAAGTAAAGCCCAAAAATCCGGCGTCGTAGCGGTCAAACAGCCGGTCAAACTGCTCCTCCTGGAGCTGCCAGGGGGTGACGATGAGATTTTCCAGCGCCACCTTCACCCCTGCGGCCTTGGCGTAGGGCTGCAATTCGTCAAAACTTTTGTAGACCTGCGGGAAGTAATCGGTTTTGTTCTGGGGATTCTCCCCGAACCAGCGCCAGGGCAGCTGCATATGGAGCACCATGGCCTCCGCGCCAATCCGGCTGCACAGGTCGATGCGGTTTTTCAGAAGGTCCACCCCGGCCAGGCGGGTGTACTCGTTGGCGGAGGTGTAATCCTTGCGTATCTCCTCAAACCGCTCGCCGTTGCGGAAAACGGTCCGCCCGTTAAGGATGGTGGCACGCCGTCCGCCCTCGCTGGCGTGGATGGTATGGGCCTTTACCCCGCAGCCCCGGAGCAGGTCCCGCACCTGGAACATCTCGCTGGGGCTGTAGAGGTACTCGCCATCCCAGTCGTGAATCCACTGGGTGTGGGTGAACCCCGCCCTGGCGATGTTCAGCACCTGGCGCTCAATCTCCTTCCAGCTGTGCAGGTCGTTGTTGTAGTCACTGTTTACCGAAGAAAGCAGCATATCAAAACCTCCTCTGGAAAAGCTCTGTTATGTTCAGTATAGCATATGGGTTATAAGCCTTGCAAGCCTTGGGTGAACCTATCCGGAGACGATTATTTGGACAGGGGGGATAGGGTAGCGGAAAGGAATGGGCAAAGAGGATGGGGAGATATTACGCAAAAGATTTCTTTAGCGAAATATAAAGCGAAATAAACAGAAAGCCCCCCTGCTCCCAATAGGGCAGGGGGGCTTTTCAGCCAGTTTTCTTCTTTAGCTCTGCAATCTGGGCAGTATGCAGCTTCGTGACTCCCTCCAGTGCGCAAATCCGGATTCGGTCTTGCTCCCGGTCGTCCTTGGTGACCAACCGCCCCTCAATCATCTGGCGGAGGCTTTCGTGGCCGTCCAGTACCAAGCCCACCGCCCGGTTTGTTTCGTTCTCCATCAGGATCTTAAGTTCGTGCGTTTCTTTCTCGGTTGCAGTCAAGCGCTCTTCAATCCCTGTTACTCGTCCTTCAACGCCTGTAAGCCGCTCTTCAATTGGTTTTAACCTTGCCTCCAACTTCTCATCCATCAGAGCGCCAACCTCTGTTTTAACTGCCTCCAGCTTCTTGTCCATCAGAGCGCCAACCTCGGTTTTAACTGCCTCCAACTTCTCATCCATCAGAGCGCCAACCTCTGTTTTAACTGCCTCCAACTTCTCATCCATCATAGTACCAATAGCTGCAAGCAATGCTTGTTCGTTCATCTCAACACCTCCTCTTTATTGTCTGTCTCAACAATTATTATACCGGCTGCCGGGACGGATTGCAAGCCTCCCTCCCCAGAGATAAAGCTACATGAAACTGTTCCATTACACAGATTTCTTAAATTCAATCCCTTTGAATCAATAGCTTGTAGGGTTCCACGTCAAGGGCCTCCGCAATTAGAAAAATTGTATCTAGGCTAGTTCCGGTCCAGGCAATTTCCGTTTTGCTAACTCGTGACCGTTCCACCCCAGCCTTTTCTGCAAGCTGTTCCTGGGTCAATCCACGTTGTTTTCGATAGTAAGCGATGTTCAACCCCAGGGTACGGTATTGTTGTTTATACTTTTCTACCATATTGTATCACATCCACACCCTTATACAGGATACAACCATTCTACTCTTTGAAGTCTTTTTTATCCACTTCTCTAATTTCATAAAAATATGCCTATATTTCATATAAAAATGAACTACAATGATTGAAAGGGGAAAAAGCTATGGATGAAGCTAACGTACAAAAAACGTTCGTCTGTACATTCATAGGGCATCCAGAAATCTACGACTGGGCCACCTTTGGCGACTTCCTAGTCAACCTGGAGATGCTGTTGGATCAGCATCAGGAGGTGGAATTTCTGGTTTACTGGAGGCAAAAAAGTTTCAAGCAGCTGTATGATATCATCAGTTTAGTCATATTATCGGATGAGAAGTACCAGGATAGGAAGATCACCATCACCCAGGTAGCCGAAAAGGGCCGTCAGAAGATGATGAGCATCCATTTACCGAAAAATGTGGACCGGGTGATCGCCCCCCCCCGGCCGCCGCCTCAAGGGGAGGCGGCGCGGGTCACCCGCGATATGCGCTTACAGCGGTGGTGCATTGAAAACGCCACCCATGTTATGAGCTATGTCTACCTTCCCCTTTGCGAAAAGGAAAACCAGCTGTATTGGTACGCCAAGGAGCTGGGGCGGCCCATTCTGGATATAGCCTGCCCTGATACAAAAGCGGAGATTCTGGCGGATATCTCCCGTATGTCCCAGCGCCAGCAGTTTATCCTCCAAAAGGGGATGGAGGGACAAAGCCCAGAGGAGATTGCCTCCCAGCTGAACATAAGTACCCAGTGGCTCCAGTGTTTGCTGCATAAGGGGAAGCGCAAACTTGTAAGAAATTTAAAAAACCGGCGTTTTAGCTTCTTTGATTGTCTCTTTTCAAGGCTTATCTCCATGTAATTTACCCCAAAAAAGGGGATTTGAATACTTTTGACATACCGACTTCTTTTTCATCAGCCCAAAGGTTGCTCCCCAGGAGTGGTCCTTGGGCCGATGGCCTATGCCCAAAAGGGGAAAAAAAAGGCGTTCAGGCGGCCGAAAAGCAAATCCCAGGAACAGGACACTGGGCACTACCATCCCCCGAACAGGTATATTTTCATAATTTATTCATATATTCTTTGTGTATAATGGTAAAAGACGCAGAATTTTTTCAGTTTTTTGTTGACTTTTCAGCGTTTTTGTATTATTCTGTTTGTGTTAAGGGAAATCATGTATACACCATACAAGGTGGGCTCTTTAGAAGGACTGGAGGAATGAGCTGTGAGAACAATCCCAATCCCTTATTACACCGGCACCCTGGACCTCCACGTGGCGGAGGAAAACCTGAAGGCGGTGGTCACCGCCAAAATGCACCACTACAAGGCCGAAAAAGGCGAAGAGGAGCTGGTGCGGGAGGCCCTGGCAAACCCCATCGGTTCCCCCCGGCTCTCGGAGCTGGCAAAGGGAAAGAAACGGGTCACCTTGGTGACCAGCGACCACACACGGGCGGTGCCCAGTAAAATCACCCTCCCCATTCTTTTGGAGGAGATCCGGGCAGGCAGCCCGGAGGCGGAAATCACCATCCTTATTGCCACCGGCCTCCACCGGGCCACCACCCCGGAGGAGCAGCGGCGGATGTTCGGGGACGCCATTGTGGACAACGAGAAAATCGCCGTCAACGACGCCTTTAAGCCGGAGGACTTTGTACATATCTGCACCCTGCCCTCCGGGGCGGATTTTGAGGTAAACCGCTTGGCGGTGGAATGCGACCTGCTGGTGACCGAGGGCTTCATCGAGCCCCACTTCTTCGCCGGTTTTTCCGGTGGCCGCAAGAGCATCCTCCCCGGCATCTGCTCCGAGGTCACCGTCAACGAAAACCACTCCTACAAGGCCATCGCCAGCCCCTATTCGGCGGCGGGTGTTCTGGAAAAGAACCCCATCCATGAGGATATGGTGGCCGCCGCCCGGGCGGTGAACGTCCAATTCACCTTTAATGTGGCCCTGGACGGGGAAAAGAAAATCATCGCCGCCTTCTGCGGCGACCTGGTCCAGTCCCACGAAAAAGGGGTGGAGTTTATCCGCAGCCTTTCCCAGTGCCCCAGCATCACCGGGGATATCGTTATCACCTCCAACGGCGGCTACCCCCTGGACCAGAACCTCTACCAGTCCCCCAAGGCGGTTGCCACCGCCGAGGCCTGCGCCGGGGAGGACGGGGTTATCATCATGTGCTGCTCCTGCGCCGACGGCATGGGGGGCACCCACTTTGAAAAGCTCATCACCATGGGCACCGTGGAGGAAATCGACCAGTACCTCTCCAAGATACCCCCCAAGGAGACCATCCCGGAGCAGTGGTGCCCCCAAATCTACGCCCGCATCCTGAAAAAGCACCCGGTCATCCTGGTCACCACCTACCTCCCCCCGGAGCAGGTGCGCCAGGCCAACATGATTCCCGCCGCCACCCCCGACGAGGCCCTGGAGCTGGCCTACGGGATGAAGGGGAAGGACGCCAGCGTGGTGGTCATCCCCGACGGGGTAGCGGTACTTGCGGTAAAGGAATAAAAGGAGGTCGATGAAAGATGGCTCTGAACCTGGCCCTGAAGGTGAGCGACCTGGATAACGTCGCCACCATCTTTGCAAACGGCATCACCGACGGCACCCAGGTGGAGGTGCGGGATAAGCGTGGAGAATCCTTCACCCTCACCGTCCACGGGGATGTCCCCTACGGCCATAAAATTGCCCTGACGGAAATTCACGTGGGGGAGCAGATCACCAAATACGGCGAGGAAATTGGCATCGCCACCCAGGAGATAAAGCCCGGCGACTACGTCCACGTCCACAACCTGGACAGCATGCGGGGCCGGGGCGACTGGCAGAAGGAGGGAAAGTGATATGAGCTACCAATTCATGGGCTTTCGCCGCCCCGACGGCCGGGTAGGCGCCCGGAACCTGGTGGGGGTCATCCCCAGCGTCACCTGCGCCAATGATGTGGCCCAGGCCATTGTCACCGAGGTCCAGGGCACTGTGGGCTATTTCCACCACCAGGGCTGCTGCCAGCTCCCCCCCGACCTGGACCGGGTCACCGAGACCCTCACCTCCCTGGGGCAGAGCCCCAACCTGGGGGCGGTTTTAATCGTCAGCCTGGGGTGCGAGGGCACCGACTTTGAAAAGATGTACAAAACCATCGAGGCCACCGGCAAGCCGGTGCGCATCATCGGCATCCAGGAGCTGGGGGGCGTTTCCAACGCCATCCAGAAGGGCATCGACCTGGCCCGCCAGCTGGTGATTGAAATTTCCGGCCAGCAGCGCCAGCCCGCCGGTCATGCCGCCCGCCACCGTGCGGCTTTTGCGCAAGTCCCGCGCCCCGTATATCCTACTGACGGCTTGGCTGCGTGCTGATGACAAAATGGCCTCCCCGCCTCATCTTGGCGATGTCCACCACGCCGACGAAGGCCTCAAAAGGGGCTTTTTCATCGACGTACAGATTCAGAAGGGCTTCGGGCCGCGTTTCCAGCAGGGCCGTGAGCGCCTCCTTGTCCAAGGGCTTTTCCTGATAGTGGATGCTGCCGTCCGCCTTGACCGAAATGAGCAGTTCCGGGCTTTTCCCCGCGGCCTCTTCCGAGGTTTCGGAGGACGGCAGCACGATGTCGAGCACGGGCTTGCTGAAGGTCGTGGTCATGATGAAGAAGATGAGCAGCATGAAGACCACGTCGATGACCGGGGTCAAATCGATGCCCGGGTCTTCCTCGAAATCATGCATGGCGCGCCCTCCCCGCTTCCGTCCGGGCCCTCGCGCCGCCGCAGAGTTCGAGGGCGCGGTAGCTGTGCTCCACGGCCTCGATGTGGAAGCCCTTGAACTTGAGCATCAGGTAATAATAGAACATCAGCATGGGGATGGCGACGCAAAGCCCCATGATCGTGGTGATGAGCGCCTCCCAGATGCCCGCGGCAAGCTGCGCGGCGTCGGGCGCGCTGTGCTCGGCGATGGTGCGGAACACCGTAACCATGCCGAGGATGGTCCCGAGCAGGCCGAGCAGCGGCGAAACCACGGCGATGAGGCGCAGCCAGCACAGCCCCTTGGTTACCCCCTCGAAATTGCGATGGAAAAGGTAAGCCACCTCGGCCCGGATATCCTCGGAGTGGCCGCCGTGGGTCTTCACGACGTCGCGGACGATGGCGATGAGCGGATTGTCGCTCCTCTCGCAGACGTCGCGCAGGCAGCGGCCCTCCTGATGTTCGATGTCGAGGAAATCCCGCTTGAAGTCGCGCCAGACGAAATACAGGTAGAACATGTTGCGCAGCGCAAGGTAAAGGCCCGCGCAGCCCACGGCGACGATGACCACGCCCGCCGGGCCCAGAGAAGCGTAGAGAGAAGCAAGATTCATGGACGGTTCCCAAAAAGATCAGGAAGGGCGGCTGTCCCGTCCTCCCGGTTGTGGGGCCCGGCCTCCGGCGGCCCCCTTTTCCCGAAGGCCGCCGTGCGGCGGAAAACGCCCCAAATGCGGCCATGCCTCAGGCTCAGCCCTCATTCCAATGCCGTCCGCGAAAAGCCGATTGTTTCCAAAGGGCAAGGGAGAAAAAGGGGCGGCGAAGCCCGCGCACCATCGAGATGCCGTTTTTCCCTTGCAACGCGGTCACTTGAAAACAAGCAGCCTTGCAGCAGGTGGTTGAATGAGGGCTGAGCCCGACCGCCTGCCCGTGGGCAAACGGCTTTCCGCCGTTGCCCGCATGAGGCGAGCGGCTCCGCGCCCCCGTTTACCCCAGCCGCTCGACGAAGGCCCGGAAGGTTTCCCGGGCCTTGCGGCGATCCTCCTCGTCGGGATGTTTCGCCGCCTCCTCAAGGCGCGCCTTGCGCTCGGGCGTCATGGGATGTACGTCCGAGGCCATGCGCTGCATCATGGCCACGACCTTGGGATCGACCTTGCCCTGACAGAGATAGGTACCGAGCACCGTATTGCCGCGTTCCGGGGCGCTGACCAGCGACTCGCCGCAGGCCATGCACTCCTTGGCGTGATCGGAATCCGGCCATGCCCCGAGCGTGCCGAAAAGGGCCACGGTTGCGCCCCGTACGCCTTCAAGGTAGGCCGTGGCCCGCGCGTCTGGCTTGCCCTTGTCCACCCAGTAGCCCACGGCCACCAGATCGTAGCCTTCCGGCGACGGCGCGGATTCCACGGGATGCAGGGCGCAGTCGGGCAGCACCTCCGCGACGGCTTCGGCAATGGCGCGGGTATTCCCCGTGCGCGACGAATAGACGACCAGCGTTTTCATGTCCGCTCCTTGCCCACGGCCTCGCGCAGCGCGAAAAAGGCGTCGCGCGCGGCGGGGATCAGCTTATGGTTTTCGCGGCCCACATAGACGGAGAAGAGAACCGCCCCGGCCACGTCGAAAAACTGTACGGAATGGCTTTCCCGTCCCATGAACGGCAGGGAAAGGAAAGCGATGCGGCCAAGCCCCTCAATGCGCAGGTGCCCGCCAAGGCCGCCGTCCCCGCCCTTGAGGTTAAAGTAACCGTGCCCGTGCGCGCCCGCCGGGATTTTCCCCTTGATCTCAAGGACCGAGCCGCCGCAGAGGGCGATGAAGGTCGCGCTTTCCCATCCGGTGAGGCTTTGCCAGACCGCGTCGAACGCCTCCGGCCCGGCGAAGGCGCGCATCTCCTCGGGCAGGGCCCGGGCGATGTCCAGTTCCGAAACGCCGAAACGTTCCGCCAGCCCGGCCAGCATGACCGGGCTTTTTTCCAGCAGGGCCGCGCCCACGCGCTCCCGCAGCGTTTCCGCCATGCCGCAACACGATGCTTCCATTGTCTTCTCCAGCGTTATACGTTTGCCCGTCCCGAAGGCAGGGGCAGCCGCAAGGCCCGGGCGCAGGCGATGCCCATCAGTTCGAGATCATGGGTAATGACCAGAATGCAGGCCCCTTTCTCGGCCAGAAGCCGCAGGGCTTCGGCGATGCGGCGCATGTTCCGTCCGTCAAGGCCACTGGTGGGCTCGTCGAGGATGAGCGCGTCCGGCCCCTTCGCGAAGGCGGACGCGATGACCAGCCGCTGTTTCTCGCCCCCGGAAAGCGACTGCGGATGGCGTTCCGCGAGCCCCTCCAGGGCAAAGAGCGAGAGCAGGCCGGATATGTTTTCGCTCGAGCGAGGGGCCAGGGAAAGGCTGACCTCAAGCTCCTGCCGCACCGTCTTCATGTGCAGCTGATGATCCGCGTTCTGAAGCACGATACCCACCCGGTCGAGCAGGGCCGGAGGCCGGATTTCCCCCCCGCCGACGAAAAAGCTCCCGGCCTGCGCCTTGTTCAGGCCCACCAGCAGGCGGGCGAGCGTCGTCTTGCCCACGCCGTTGCCGCTGGCTGGGTGCGGTTTTCCCCCCCTCGCGGCCGCCGATAAGCGCGGTTACTCCGGGCGGGACCGACGCCTCGGCGTCCTCGAAAAGCAGGGGGCCGCCGGGATAGCCGAAGCGCAGGCCGCGCACGGCAAGGCCCTCTCCCGCCCCGGCCCGCGCCTCCGGGAGCGAGTGCCGGGGATCGTCCACGCCCACGGCGCGCAGCCCGTAGCGGGCGCGCAGGGCATCGTCGCGCAGGATGGAAAAAGCCCCCTGCTCCACGATGCGGCCCTCTTCCATGACCAGCACGCGATCCACCACCCCTTCCAGCCAGTAGAGGCGGTGATCCACCACGAGGATGGCCATGCCCGCGGCCTTGAGGGCGCCCAGCCGGGCCGCAAGATCGGCGGTGGCTTCGGGGTCGAGGTTGGCGCTCGGCTCATCGAGGATAAGCGCACACGGCCCCTGCGAAAGGATGGACGCGAGGCCGACCTTCTGCTTCTGCCCCTCGGAAAGCGCATGAATGGACGAGGCCAGCAACGGGCCGAGGCCGAAGGCCCGCGCCGCCTCCTCGATGCGGGCGGCCACGGCCTCGGCGGGCAGCCCCCGCCACTCGTGGGCGAAAGCCAGCTCGTCCTCGACGTTGAGGGCGAAGAATTGCTGTTCCGGGTCCTGAAAGAGCGTGCCCGCCTGAAGCGCCAGCTCGCTGACGGAGCGATCCGCCGTGGACGCGCCACCCACACGCACGCATCCCTCCAGCCTGCCCCGGAAGTAGTGCGGGCACAGGCCGTTGGCGAGGCGCATCAGCGTGGATTTCCCGCAGCCGCTGGCCCCGGTGCACAACACCACTTCACCGGGGGCCACGGAAAAGGATATGTCCCATACCGCGGGCCGCTCCCGGAAGGGATAGGTATACGTCACCTTTTCAAAACGGATCATCAGCGCATCCCCCCTGTCCCCCAGCTCCAGCCCACCGCGTGCTGGCAGATCGCCCCGGCAAGGGCCACGGCGCAGGCGGCGGCCACGAGCCACGTGTCGGAACGTTTCCAGACGAGCTTTTTGTAAGGCCGCATCGCCCCGCCGAGCCCCTTCAGTTCGGCGGCGATGCCGAGTTCCTCCGAGGTCTTCAGGGAACGGAAAAGGAGCGGGGTGAAAAGAAGGCGGATCATGAGCAGCGGGTGCCGGAAGGCGTTCCACGGGGTCATGCGCCAGCCGCGTATTTTGAGCGTTTCGGCCACCTGCCTGACGTCATTGACGAATGTGGGGATGAAACGGATCATCACCGCCGCCGGGAGGTAGAGGCAGAAGGGCAGGCGCAGGCTTTTGAGCGCGGTGAGCAGCCCCTGCACGCGGCAGGAGAAGGCCAGCGGCAGGATCACGTTGAGCATGGTGGCCATACGCAGGAAAGGCACGGCCAGTTCCGACGCGGCAAAAGGCGGCATGGACGGCAGCAGCAGGGACAGGCCGAAGGCGCAGCCCATGGCCACAAGCAGCATGGCCGCCAGCGCCGCGTAGCCGATCATGAGGAGCCGGAACCGCCGCAGGCCCAGCGCGTAGACGAGCGACATGCCGAAGAGCACCCCTTGCGGCTCCACCCCGGACAAGGCCACGGTCGCCACGGACGCCAGCAGGCTGACCAACATCTTGGCCCGCGTGTCGGCGGCGTACAGCCCGCCCCCGGCTCCTTCAGTCACGAACGATGCCAGCATGACGCAACTCCCTGACGGCCCGCAGGCCGGAAAAAAGTCCGCACAACGATCCCGCATAGCCGATGGCTACGATAGGGACAATGACATAAATCATGGACGGGCTCTCGCGCATGAACAGCCACGAGACGCCGAGCGACAAGAGCTTTGACGCGAGATCGTAGACCGCCACGGCGAGCACGGGCGCCCAGGGCCGCCCCATCCCGCCGCCGCAGACGACCGCAGCCTCGGCGCAGCCCGCCGCCAGCAGCATGGCCGGAAGCAGGGTAACGCTGCCGCCAAGGAGCAACATGCTGATGAGCATGTTCACGAGCACGAAGAGGGCCAGCGTGCCCGGCTTGCGCACCTTGTAGAGCATGACCACGAGCAGCGTGGTGAAGATGAGGTTCTTGGCGAGCAGGCTCACGGGGTTCATCCCCCCTCCGGCCAAGGCGACCAGCAGCGTGGACACCTTGGCCGCAGCCGAAAAGACGCCGAGGACGACGAGTTCCTGCGCGCTCCAGTAGCGGCGGGACGATAGGGGGCGTGGCAACATCAGCTTTCCTTCCCCTCCTCCGCTGGGCCGGGCGGATATCTCCGGCTCCCTTTCGGAAGCGGCGGGGGGTCGCCCGGCCCCGCTTGCAGACGCGGCGCGAGGGGGGTTTTTATTATTATAAATGAAATTCAATTTTAATATTAAAGGAAGACTCAGCCGAAAAATCAGAACTTCATGCCCACCCGGACATTGGCGTGGGTGCCGGGCTCCAGAATGGCCTGCGTGTACTGGTAGCGCTTGTCGAAGAGGTTCAGCACCTCGGCCTGCACCGTATACTGCTTCTCCTCCCCGAAATCGAAGCCGAAAGCCACGTTCAAGGTGGTGAAACCGCCCAGACTATAGTCGGAATCGCCGTCCTTGGAGGCGTATTCCGTGGCCGACTGACTGCGGGCGTAAAGGTCCGCGTTGAAGTCGATGGCCTCGCTCAGCGCGTGGCGGAAGCGCAGCCCGTAGCGCCCCACCCATGCGGGCGTGGCCGTGTCGAAGGTCTTGTAGCCGTCGCCGTCGTCATACTGGCGGCGTATCCACGTCAGATCGGCGTAGGGGGTGAAGCCGCCGGGAAAATCGTAGCTCAGGGCCAGTTCCGAGCCGAAACTCTTGGCCTTGGCGACGTTGGTATAGATGTAGTCCTCCGTTCCGGCGATGGGCACGCTGGTGATGTAGTCGTCCGAAATGGCGTAGAAGAGCGCGGCGTCGAGGTTCAGGCCGCCGTTATTGTAGCGCGCGCCGATTTCAAAGTTGTTGGACGTTTCGGGATCAAGGCCGGGGTTGCCGTAGGTCATGCCGCTGGCGGAACCCATAGCCGTGCCGATGTACTTTTCCGTAAGGATGGGCACGCGGAAGCCTTGCGCCCAGCTCGCCCGCAGCGCGAGGTTTTCAATCCCGGTCCAGACAAGGCCCACGTTGAAGACGGGCCGGGAATCCGTAGTGGACCCGAGATCGGCCTTGGCGGTCTGGCCGGAATAGTCGAACATGGGCCGGACAAGCTGATCTCCACTGAACATGCCGCCCGTGTAGGGATCGGCTATTTCCGTCCCCCGGGTCAGCTCGGTGCGCACGCGGGTGTAGCGCACGCCGTAGCTGAGCTGCACATCCCACGGCAATTGCGATTCTATGAGCGCGAAGATGGCCTGCGTCAACTGCGTCCCGTCATAAAACTTGTTGGTTTTCTTGTCGATCTTCATGGACATCGTGGGGCTCACGGGGCTCGACATGTTGAAATAGCTGACGCCCTCCGAGTTGAGGCGGTCATAGTTCACCTCATAGCCGGCGATGAGGTAATGGTCCGTCCCGATGTGCCAGTCGGTCTGAAGGGACGCGCCCGTGCTGCGGATGATGTTGTCGGCGAAGTTGTCCACCACAACATTGGTCTCCCCGCTGGAGGTCTTGATATAGTTCTCCATCTTTTTGCGGTTTTTCTGATAGTAGGCGTCGAAGCGCACCCGTGCCAGCGCATCGCTGAGGTTCTTCCCCTCGGCGAAAAAGGCGTATTTGTGCCGCTTCCACTCCGGCACCTTGACGAAAAAGTCGCTGCCGGGGTCTTTCTGATAGTCCATCGACGTGGCGTTGAAGTCGCCGTCGAAAGAGTCGAAGCTGCCGCCGACCGTGAACGTGTCGGAAAAGTCGTAGCTCAAAAAGGCGCTGCCGTCCTTCTGCTTGAAGCTCGTGTTGTCGAGCGTGCCCTCGGGCGTGCGCACGTCGCCCTGATTGGAGTTGGCCCCGGAGACACGGTAGTTGAAGCCCTTGTGCGAGCCGAAGAGGGACAGGCTTTCGGAAAAGCCGTCCGACGCGCCGTTGTAGGTGACGGACGCCTCGCCCTGCACCGGCTTGTCCCCGCCCTTTTTGGTGATGATGTTCACCACGCCGCCGATGGCGTCCGAGCCGTAGAGCACCGAGGCCGGGCCCTTGATCACCTCCACCCGCTCGATGCGGGAGGGATCGATGAGCAGGGCCGCGCCGGACATGGACTTGTGCTCGGAAATCTTTTGCCCGTCGATGAGCACGAGCGTGCGGAAGGCGTCCTCGCCCCGGATGGATACCCGTTTCAGGCCCTGCGAGCCGTCGTTCTCGATGCGCACGCCCGGGACGTCCTGCAGGAGTTCCCCAATGGTCCGGGCCGCAGATTTCTCCACGTCCTTGCTCGTCAGCACCGTGACGCTCATGGGCACGTCCTGCAATTCCTTTTCCACCCTCGTGGCGCTCACGTGCACCTCGCCCGCCCTGAGCGGCTCCTCGGCATGGGCGGGAAAAAACGCCGCCATGCCCAGAGCGGTCAGGGGCAGGGCGCATAACATCCTTTTGACCAGCATCAGTCCTCCAAAGCGCGTTTGAGATAGTCAAGCAAGAGTTGCGAAAGATTCACCTGCCAAAACTGCCCGGCCAGCGTCAGCACGACCTCGGCCCCCGCGCGTTCGACGAGCCCGGCCCTCTCCCACTGATCGAGCACGGGCTTCCACACGTCCCCCAGAGGCACGCCGTAGGCCGCCTCAAGGCCGCGCAGGTCAAGCCACCCCTGTTCCATGCCCTCGGCCACGGCCTTGAAGAGCTTCCCGTACGGCACGGGCCGGAAAAGCATGGCCAAAGGCTTGCGCCCGGCCTTCACCTCGGCCTGCCACGCGCGGTAATCTGACTGGTTCAGATAGAAGAAGCCGTCGAGGTTGCCGCCCGCGCCCGGCCCGAAGGCCAGGCAGTGTGACCGACCCTTGACGTAGAGATTGTAGAGGTTTCGCTCGCGCGAGGTCCGGGCCCAGTGGCTGATGGACAGGCGACGGTAAAACGCCTTGCGCATGGCTTCCACCCCGGCGGCGAACATGGCGGACTGCCGGGGGATGTCCGCCCCGGCGGGGAGCCTGCCGCTTTCGATGGCTTTTGCCAGCAGTGTAGTGCGGTAGACGTTGAGCTGGTAGCAGTCCGCGCCGTCAAGGCGCAGCGACTGGGCCGTGGCGATGTCCTCCTGCCAGCGTTCCATCGTTTGCATGGGAAAGCCGTAGATGAGGTCCACGATGACGGCGGCCTGATCATAGCTCTGCACCAGTTCAAGCTGACGGATCAGCGTCTCCCGATCCGAAACGCGGCCCATCGCCCGCCGGATGTCCGTATCGAAGCTCTGCACGCCGAACGAAAAACGGTTGGCCCCGCCCTCGAAGCAGGCTTCCATCTTGTCCGGCCCGAAATTGGACAGCCGCCCCTCCACCGTGATTTCGCAGTCGTTGGCCAGAGGCAGCACGGCCCGGGCCTCGTTCAGGATGCGCCGGATGTCGTCGGCCTCAAGCGCGGTGGGCGTGCCCCCGCCCATGTAGACGGCGTGCACGGGGCCCGCCTCCTGCGCCGGGTGGCCCCGCCACAGCCGCAGCTCCTGAATGAGTGCGTCGGCGTAGAGGCGGCTGTCGTCGCTGCGGTAGGCCTTGTTGTAAAAGCCGCAGTAGAGACAATGCGTCTCGCAAAAGGGCACGTGGATGTAGGCGACGGTCTTTCCCATGCGGGGCCGCGCAAGCAGGGGCTCAAGCGTGGCCTCGAAATCCTTTTTGTCCACACCCGCGCCGCCGAGCCCGGGGTGCACGGCGATCTTGCCCTCGAAGGCATACGGCAGGGGATCGACGCCTTCGCGGGCGAAATACCGCTCAAGCCCGCCCCCGGCATGGCCCGCCGGGCCGAGGCGCGCGTCTTCCGAGGCCAAGGGCCCTTTCCATCCGGCTTCTTTCATGGTTGCTCCATATATTGTAGAGTACGTTGTCTATCATAAAGTTTTATTAATCAAACTTTATGTGTGTTCCCTTACTCACCTCTTAGAAAAGTGTCAACCTTTTTCCGCGGCCTTTCCTTCGCCCACAGCGCGGCAAAGCCCGGCCAAGCCCTTTTTCCCGAACGAGGCCGTGCTTTTAAAGGACGGGGGAGGAAAGCCAAGGCGAGGGCACGGGAGCGACGGCCTCACAACACACGCGAAGGAACGGCCCCGGAACGCGGCTCCCTAAAGGAAGAAGAAAATAATGATGATGAGGAGGAGAAACGGCTCCCGGCCTTCGCTCCAAACGGCGGGGGCCGCCGGGCTTCGGCAGCGCCTTTCCGCCTCCTCAAGGCAGGTTCAGCGGACGCCCGTCAGGGCATGGGGGACCTCCTGCAAGGACCCTTCCCGGAGCCCTCATGCACGCCGCCAAGACGCTCGGCCCATCTTGGCGGGCCGGGGCGCGTAAAGGGGACACGTCCGAAGACGCGGCCTCATCCCCCCTGGTATGGCAGGAAACGCCGGGGCCCGGGGGACGCCCTTTCCGGCTCGGCGCGCCGTCCGGGCGTGCCCTCTCCCCAAAAGTAAGGGACGGAAAATCCGGGACGCTCTTGCCCCGCCGTGTCCTTTCCGAGTCCCTCTCCCGCCGCAAAGGAAAACCGCAGGTTCAAAGGCTCATCCCATCTTTTTGAGGGCCGCCAATATCCTCTCCACAAGGAAGTCAACCGGGTTCATGGCCGTATCAAGAAGAAGGCGTTCCCCATCCCACGGCTCGTAGGCGCGTTCCTGCACGTCGCGCCACGTGGGGAGCGGGTAGCCGGGAAGATCGCCGCGCCGGTTTTCGACGCGGCGGCGGTGCTCGCGGGGATCGGAACAGACGACCTCCACTTCCAGATGTACCGCCCCCGTTTCGCGGGCCACGCCCCGCCACGCTTCGCGGGTCAGGTGCACGGGATTGACGGCATCCGCCACCACGGCAAGGCCCAGACGCAGGTTGTCCGCGGCCACGGCCTGCGCGATTTCGTACCCTGACGGGCCGAGGTCGCCCTCCCCGGCAAGGCCCGAGGCGATGAGCGCCCGCTCAATGGAGTCGATGCGCAGATACGCCGCACCGAGCCTGTACGCCAGCACGCGGGCGAGTGTCGTCTTCCCGGTCCCCGGCAAGCCTCCGAACGTGACCAGCGTCCCCCGGCACGACGGCCCTGGCCGCCCGCCTAACATACGCCGCCCACGGCAGGAGTACGGCGCAACTGCTCTTCAAGCATGGCTTCCTCCATCGCCTCGAAACGGCGCAGGCTTTCTTCAAAAACACGCATATAATAAAGAGAATTTCCGAAAAGGCCTACCATGAGCCTGGCGGCCTCGATTTCCTCGGGCAGGACGTAGGCCCGGCGGTTGCCCTCCATCGTGCGCAACGCCTCCTCCAGCCTGCCGATAAGCTCCCGGACGCCCATATGCGGGACGTCGACCCCGTCGATCTTGCGCGTGGCGTGCTTCTCTTGGTCCATGCTGCCCTCCTCCCCGCTTCTAAGCCCGATAAGGGGGTTCACACAAGCCTCGGGCCGCTCTTCCGCGCCTGATTTCCGCCCTGATTTCCGCCTTGATGCGCAGGCGCGGAAAGGCACGGGCGGGCCGCCCCCCGGCGCGTGATTTCCGCCTTGACAGGGCCTGCGCGCTTGCGTATTAGGTTGAGTTCTGCCTTGCCTGTTTCATCGCGCCCTCTGAGGCGACATCGGAAGCAGGCCACAGCCCATAAGGAGGATTATGGCATGAGAAAGTTTGAAACCCTGCTGCTCCTGTCCCCGGAGCTGGCCGGCGATGCGCGTGAAGCGTTGCTTGGCACCTTCAGCGGTGTCATCGAACGCGCCGGCGGCCAAGTCGCCGCGGACCACTGGGGTATGCGCGACCTCGCCTACCCTGTCCGTAAACAGATGCGCGGCTACTTCGTGCGCCTCGAATACGTCGCCCCCGGCGACACCGTGGCCGAGCTCGAACGCGTCATTCGCATCAGCGACGGCGTGTTCAAGTTCATCACCGTCAAGCTGGCCGATACGGTCGAGGAGGTTGCGTAAGATGGCCTTCAAGAAAAAGTTTGCCCCTCGCCGCAAGTTCTGCCGCTTCTGCGCGGACAAGGACCTTCCGCTTGATTACAAGCGCCCGGACATCCTGCGCGACTACATCACCGAGCGCGGCAAGATCATCGCTCGCCGCATCACCGGCACCTGCGCCAAGCACCAGCGCCTGCTCTCCACCGAGATCAAGCGCGCCCGTCAGATGGCTCTGCTGTTCTACACCGCCAGCCATTCCTCCGACGTGAAGAAAAAGAGCAATATCTAAGGAGACCCGGTATGAAAATCATTCTTCGTGCCGATGTGGAAAACCTGGGTCGCCTTGGCGATGTGGTGACGGTGAAGGCCGGCTACGGCCGCAACTATCTGCTGCCCCAAGGTCTGGCCATGCTGGTTACCCCCGGTAACATCAAGGCTTTTGAACTCGAACGCAAAAAGCTCCAGGCTCGTATGGACGCCCTGCGCGCCGCCGCCGACGAGCTGGCCGGCAAGCTGGAAGGCCTCGTGCTGCCCATCGTCATGCGCGTGGGCGACAACGACAAGCTCTACGGTTCCGTCACCACCGCCATCATCGGTGATGCGCTGGCCGCTCAGGGCATCGAAGTGGATCGCCGCCGCATCCTCATCGATCATCCCATCCGTACCCTCGGCGATCATCCCGTCCGCGTGCGCCTGCATGCCGACGTGATCGCTTCCCTCACCGTGAAGGTCGTCTCCGAAGACAAGGCGCACCTCGTCGAAGAGGAAGCCGCCGAAGCTCCGGCCGAGGCCCCGGCGGAAGAAGCCGCGGTAGAAGCTGCCGAATAGTTTCTCCCTGCCGCCGTCCCGTTTCGCAGCGGGGCGGCGGCAACGCGGCGCCTCCTCTGCTCCCCTTTTTCCCGTGATCCAACCAGAGGAATTTCCGCATGGCATCCCCCGCCGATCCGAACCGGGCATCTGACGATCTGCTCCGCCGAGTCCCCCCCCACAGCGTGGAAGCCGAACAGGCCGTACTGGGGGGCATTTTTATCCGCAACAGCGTTTTTCATACGCTCGTCGACTCGCTTTCCGCCGAAGATTTCTACCTCCCCGCCCATCAGACGCTCTACGCCTGCTTCCTTGAGCTCTACCGCCGCAACGCGCCCATCGATCTGGTCTCCGTCGCTACCTATCTGAAAGATCAAGGAAAACTCGAAGTCGTGGGCGGTGCGGCCTACCTCTCCGAACTCGCTCAGACCGTGGTTAGCGGGGCCAACGCCGAATACTATTCCACCATCGTGCGGGACAAGGCCCTGCAACGTTCGCTCATTGGCGCGTGCTCGGACATCATCAGCAATTGCTTTGACCAGTCCCGCACCGTTGAAGCCCTGCTCGACGAATCCGAGCAGGCCGTCTTCTCAATCTCCGAACGGACTACGGGTAAGGTCTTCAAGAGTTCCAAGGAGCTCGTCAATCGCGTCTTCGAGGACCTCACCAAGCGCATGGAGCGCAAGGAAATGGTCACGGGCGTGACCACGGGCTACAACCGCCTCGACCAGATGACCGCCGGGCTCCAGCCCTCCGACCTCGTCATCGTGGCGGCCCGCCCCTCTATGGGCAAGACCGCCTTTGCCCTGAACATGGCCATGCGCGCCGCCGTGCAGGACAACGTGCCCGTCGCCATCTATTCCCTTGAAATGTCGATGGACCAGCTCATGATGCGTATGCTCTGCGCATGGGGCAAGGTCGATCTCGGCCACCTGCGGCGGGGCTTCCTCGACTCCGAGGAATGGTACCGCCTCTACCACGCCGCCGACGTGCTCGGTCAGGCCCCCATCTACATCGACGACACGCCCGCCCTCTCGCCGCTCGAACTGCGCGCCCGCACCCGCCGCCTCAAGGCCGAGTCCGGCGTGGGGCTCGTCATGGTGGACTACCTCCAGCTCATGCGCGGCTCGCGGCGCACGGACTCGCGCGAACAGGAAATTTCGGAAATCTCCCGCTCCCTCAAGGGACTCGCCAAAGAAATGGACATCCCGGTCGTCGCCCTCTCCCAGCTCAACCGCAAGCTTGAAGAGCGCACGGACAAGCGCCCGCTCCTCTCCGACCTGCGCGAATCGGGCGCCATCGAGCAGGACGCCGACGTCATCATGTTCATCTACCGCGACGAAGTCTACCACAAGCAGCCCGACAACCCCCATCAGGGGACGGCGGAAATCATCATCGGCAAGCAGCGCAACGGTCCCATCGGAACGGCTACGCTGGCCTATCTCGGTTCCTACACCGCTTTTGAGGACCTCGAACCCGGACTCTCGCCCCAGCCTTCCGAGGCGGGCGGCGAATAACTGGAGGTACGCCATGAAACCCCTTGCCCCCATCGCACCCACGTCCATGCCCGATCTCGATCTCGTCGTGGAACAGCTGTGCGCGCCCTCCTCGCTGGAAACGGTGCTCCACCACCCGCTGCACGATTCGCCCATGCCCTCGCTTGAGGACTTGCAGGAAATCATGTCCCGGCTCAAGGCGGCGCTCTTCCCGGGCTATTTCGGCGTGTCCTGCGTGCATGTGGAATCCATGCGCTACCACCTCTCCGCGAATCTCGATTCCATTTTCCGCAAGCTGGCCGAGCAAATCCGGCGCGGCGGCTGCTTCGCCTGCGCCAGCTACGCCACCGACTGCATGAGCTGCGAAGACGTCTCCACCCGCAAGGCGATGGAGTTCATGCAGCGCCTGCCGCATATCCGCCGCCTGCTGGCCTCCGACGCCAAGGCCGCCTACGAGGGCGACCCCGCCGCCACCAGCCCGGGCGAAACCATTTTCTGCTATCCCTCCCTGCTCACCATGACCCACCACCGCATCGCCCACGAGCTCTACAAGCTCGGCGTGCCGGTGATCCCGCGCATCATTTCGGAAATGGCCCACTCCGCCACCGGCATCGACATCCACCCCGGCGCAACCATTGGGGAAGATTTCTTCATTGATCACGGAACGGGCGTCGTTATCGGGGAAACCGCCGTCATCGGCAAAAGCTGCCGCCTCTATCAGGGCGTCACCCTTGGTGCCCTGTCCTTCCCCAAGGACAGCGACGGCGTGCTCGTCAAGGGCATCCCCCGCCACCCCGTCCTTGAGGACAATGTGACGGTCTACGCCGGGGCCACCATCCTTGGCCGCATCACCATCGGCAAGGGCGCGATCATCGGCGGCAACGTCTGGGTGACAAAGGATGTCCCCGTCGGGGCCAAGCTGGTACAGCGGACCTCTGCCCAGTCCACCGAAGAGTCGCTGGTGGGCAAGGCATGAAAAAACTCTTCTGCTGCGCGTGCCTGCTGGCCCTCTTTCTGGCGGGTTGCGCCGATACGAAGATCAGGGCCAAAGGCGAATGGCAAGGCGGCGTATCCACTGAAATACGGCGGTAGAGTAACAGGATAATGCGGGGGAGGGGAGGAGAAACTTTTCTGAAGAAAAGTTTCT
>OFGR01001355.1_pt1 | contig 19956 bp, 20 predicted proteins | sample 1521811 | NCBI WGS metagenome assembly OFGR01 (sample SAMEA3504098, study PRJEB24116) | mouse gut metagenome | biome: mouse gut; feature: mouse-associated habitat; material: faeces | place: Denmark | collected 2011
GGGCAGCAATCACGCAAGGCTGCGTTATCGTCTTTGGCGGGCGTCAGCCCGCCTGCATCCTTCGCCTTGCCCTGCGCGATTGCTGCCCCCGAACTTTTGTCATGAATTCTGATGATTGCTATAGAAAACCAAGGACACCAGGGGCTGCCCTGTGTGAGCTCCATCAACCGGATACCGGAGGACCGGAACCACCTGATGACTCGGGAGGCCAGTCTGACGGCAGCACGCCAGCAGCGCTTCGAGAAGCTCTGGCCCAATGAGATGTGGCGGGCAGATTACAAGGGCCATTTCGCAGTGGGTGATGGGCGGCGGTGTCATCCGCTGAATATCATTGACAACTACAGATGCTTCAACCTGTGGCCAGGCGCAGTACACCGAAACCTTTGAGGAAATCAAGTCGGTAATGGTCTGGCTGTTCCGGGAGTATGGATTACCCTTTTCCTTCCTTTGTGATGACGGAAATCCCTGGCGAACGGTTCAAAGCACGGGGGTTTCCAGTTTTGAAGTGTGGCCGATGGAGTTGGGCATTCTCACGCTGCACGGCCCTGCCCGCCATCCGCAGACCAAAAGGGAGGGGCGAGAGCTCTAACCGCGCTATGAAGAAAGAGCTGCTGGCCAATACCAGGATTGCAAACCTTGCCGAAACCCAGCGCCAGTTTGGCGCGTATCGGGAGTTCTACAACAAGGGACGTCCCCACCACGCCCTGAACCTGGACACTCCCATCCTGAAATATACTCCCAGTGAACGGCTCTATCCGGAGAAGATCTCCTAGTGGGAATACCCGGAAGACTGCAAGATATGGCGGGTTCGGGGGAACGGATTCTTCACTTGCGAGGGACCGGGCTGCTTCCTCAGTGAGGCCTTTGCCGGAAAGGATATTGCGATACGTCCCGCCCATATTCACGGCTGCATCAGTCTGTTCTTCCGGAACTTCCGCATTGGCCGCATCGATGTGGAAAAGAGGGGCTTCACTTTCCGTCGTATCTACCTCATTGAGGGGGATCCGAGAATGTGAGCCTTCCGCGGGCCTGATCGGAATGGTATGATCCACCGGAACTGTACATGTCATTCCTGATTTATTGAGACCACTTCCTCAATGCTGAGGATAGGCCGGGGAATGACAGTCACGGGGATGGTGGCACGGCCAAAGGACGCGCCGCCCTTGGTAATGACCGCTTGGACCTCGGTAGTCCCCGGCTTGCCGGAGTTGGACCCGGCATAGCTGGGATCAATGGTCCAGGTGTAAGGGGAGGCGTACACGTTGTTGCCGGTGGTCAGCTTCACCGCCTGGACGGTATCGCCCACATAAATCTGATTGGTGGCGGGGAAAATCCAGGACAGAGTGTAAACGGTGTTGTACTTCCCGTCCTCGGTCTGCCAAACATCGTTGTTGTCCGTGATGGTCGCGCCGATGGCGTAGGGGCCAGCGGTCACGGGCCGGGTGACGGGAGAGGCGGTGTCTCCCCATTCTCCACCTTCACATTGCAGGCGGAGAGGGCGGCGAGGACAGAAGCGCCGTTCACATCCAGATAGGTGACGGTCTTGCCGTCCAGCAGGCTGTTCCCATCATAGATTTTGCGGCTAAAGCCGGCTGTCCAGGGGATGGCCTTGGGCAGCACCAGTAGCCGCTCCGCCGTGGTCAGCTCCACATTGTCATAGATGGCACTGTCCACGGTAATAACGATGCCGTAGGAGCCAGGAGAGGTGACGGAAACGGTTGTCCAGCGTGGTGCCGACATGCCGCTGGAACGCCGGGGCCACGTTATAGACCACCGTGTAGGCGCTGCCGCTGAACTCCACGCCGGTGGTCATGTGGGTCTTGTAGGCCGGGTCCAGGGTGAACGCGCTCAAGGTCAGGGCGGGGACATTGATCTGCGTCCAGCTTCCGCAGGTGTCGCAGGTGTACTTGACCCGTCCGCCAGCGGAGGCGGCGGCCTTGACAATATCCGGGTTCAGCTCCGCACCGGAGAGACAGCGGTGAGCAGCCGCAACACCGCCGTTATCCTCATCGGTGAAGTCCACCATGAGATAGACGGGGTTCTTGTCCGGGGCCGTGCAGTGAGAATCCGGCAAGGGACATGTGGTGGGGGCGTCATTTGTGGTGGCGGCAAACGCCTGAGCGGGCAGCAGAGCCACGCTCAGGCAGAACGCCAGGATCATGCTCATTACGCGGGAAAGGTTTTTCGTTTTTCGCATAGGCAGAAAATTCTCCTTTCAGCTTTCTCAAAAATCAAACACAATGGAATAGGTGATGTTACTCTTGTTATACATACAGTCGTGGTTCGTATAGTAATAGAACCTCATCTGCGTATAGGTGCCGGTGGGCAGTTTGCCGGAGAGGGTCACGCCGTTATTCGTAGTCTTATAGGCGATCTCATCCCATTGGCCGGTGCGGATGTTATAGGCTTCGACCCTGCCGTAGTCGCTGCCGTTGTGACCGCTGACGGGCGGCACATCAAAGGTGTACTCGGTGATGTAGCCATAGATCGTCTCCCCATCGTCATTGAAGCTGATGCCGGTTTCCTCAATGAAGGAGTTGGCGGAGGTCAGGGTCATGCCGCCGCCCACATCATCCGCCACAAAGAACACGATAGCGGACCAGGGAGAAGCCGCGCTATAGGCGTCCACCGCTCTGCACTTGATAAGGTGCTTTCCATATCCGCAAGTGGTGGTCAAGGAGTACCCGGCCGTACCAAGCAAGCAGAAATTGTCACGAGAATGGCAGGTCTAAAACAGATAATGGAGATTTTCAAGGCCATAAATTAGCCCTTATCCTTAGAGCAGAGTGTGCACTGGTACAAACAAAGAGAGCCGTTCTGAAATATCCTATAGCCCTTTGTAGTCCCTCATTCAGAACAACTTTTGAGAGCCCTGAAAAATTTGTGTAAAAGAGAATAAAAGACATCCTTTCAGCCAAGAATCGGAGCAGGAAAGAAACTTGATTGAAAGGATGTAATATTATGGAGAAGACACCGAAGGAAATGCTGAAGGCCTACGTGGACAGCCAGAAATTCAGCAGTACGACAGAAATCATGGATGCGATGAAGGAAATGTTCCGGGACGTTTTGCAGCAGGTGATGGAAAGCGAGCTGGACACAGAACTGGGGTACGAAAAAAGTCAGCGGGTGTCGGATTCCGGCGTCGAAAATAAGCCCAGAAATTACCGAAAGGGATACTCGAAAAAGACTGTGAAAACCCAACTTGGAGCGGTAGATGTGAAAGTCCCACGAGATCGGAATGGAGAATATGAACCGCAGATTATTGGCAAATACAGCCGGAATGTGGACGGCATGGAGGAGAAAATTCTGGGGCTGTATGCTTGCGGGATGAGCCAGCGCGACATCTCGGAGCAGATCAAGAATCTGTACGATGTGGACATCTCGCCGGAGCTGGTGAGCAAGATCAGCGAGAAGATCATGCCGGAGGTTGCGGCATGGCAGAACCGGCCGCTGGAGGCGGTGTATCCGTTCGTGTTTCTGGGCGCCATCCACTACAAGGTAAAGGAAAATCACCAGTATCAGACAAAGGCGGCGTATGTGGTTTTGGGCATCACCATGGACGGCACAAAGGACATCCTGGGCGTGTGGATCGGGGAGCACGAGAGCAGCAAATTTTGGTTGAATGTACTGAATGAGCTCAAAAGCAGGGGAGTTTTGGATGTATATCTGTTCTGCGTGGACGGTCTGAAAGGCTTTGTGGAAGCTATTGGGGCGGTCTATCCCCACAGCCAGGTACAGCGGTGCATCGTCCACCAGATCCGCTCCTCCACCCGCTTTGTCAGCTATAAAGACATCAAGCCGCTGATGGCGGATTTGAAGAAGGTCTATACCGCTGTCACCGAGAATGAGGCTCTGGAAAACCTGATGGCCTTCAAAGAGAAGTGGGGCAAGCAGTACCCCTCCTGCGTGAAAAGCTGGGAGGAAAACTGGGATATTCTGAGCACCTTTTTCGCATATCCCCCCGAGATTCGGAAAATCATATACACGACGAATATCATTGAGGGCTTGAACCGTCAGTTCCGCCAAATCACAAAAAACAAGCCCAGCTTCACCAACGACGATTCCCTGCGCAGGATGCTCTATCTGGCCAGCAGGAAAATTGTCGAGCACTGGACCGCCAGATGTCGAAATTGGGACATGGTTTTGTCCCAGCTCCAGCTCATGTTCCAGGACCGCCTGACTGCCTGAACCCGGCTTCCTCTTAGCGTTTCCGGGCGGGGAGACGGCATTCACGCTGCGCGCGCATACTGTCTCTCCGCTCGGAACACAGGTGGATAAGCCGAGTTAAGCCGGGTTGTGTCCAGCCAGGGAAATCCTCTGATTTGCTCCTGTTCCCTTGACTACAGCTTGTCTCCTTTTACACAAAATTTTCTGCCAGGCCCAACTTTTGGCTCCCATTCAAGCACTTCTTTCGCCAATGTGATTTCCGGTCTCCTCTGTGTGGGATCATCCGCTGGCAGTGGACAATGCATAATCCTACTGCTGCTCCCAGTCATCGCAATAACCTTCTCCGCCAACTCCAGCACCGTAAATTCGCCCGGATTTCCCAGATTGACAGGCCCCATAAGATCATCCCGGCTTTTGTTCATCATGCGATAGATGCCTTCAATCAAATCGTCCACATAGCAAAAGCTTCTGGTCTGGCTACCGTCCCCGTAGACCGTCAAGTCCTTTCCCTGCAAAGCCTGTACAATAAAATTGCTGACAACTCGCCCATCGTTCGGGTCCATCCTGGGTCCGTATGTATTGAATATCCGAACTACTTTAATTTTCGTTCCAAACTCCCGATAATAGTCAAAGCACAGGCTCTCGGCGCACCGCTTCCCTTCATCGTAGCAGCTGCGGATCCCGATTGGATTTACGTTTCCTCGATATGCCTCCACTTGCGGGTGCATTTGCGGTTCGCCATAGACTTCGCTGGTTGAAAATTGAAGCAGCTTTGCACCGTATTTCTTCGCCAGTTCTAACATGTTCAGAATACCCAAAACACAAGCCTTCGTGGTATCTGTCGGACTCTTCTGATAGGCTGTCGGGCTCGCCGGACAAGCTGCATTATAGATTTGATCCACAGGTAAATCTATGTACTTCGTAATATCATGTTCTATAAAAGTGAAGTTGGGGAGGCTCATTAATTCTTGAATATTTTCCATTCTCCCTGTGAACAAATTATCCAACGCAATAACCTGATTTTCTGGGTCATTCACCAGACGCGCGCAGAGATTGCTCCCCCAAAAGCCTGCACCGCCAGTTACAAGTATTTTTATCATACCGTCCCAACCCCTATCTGATAGTACTCAAATCCCGCTTCCTTCAATATTCCGGCGTCATATTGATTACGCCCATCAAAAATGACCGGATTTTTCATTCTCTTCTTCATCTCCTGGAAATCCGGACTGCGAAACTCCTTCCACTCTGTTACCAGAAGTAGTGCGTCCACATCCACCAATGCAGTATATTTGCTCCGCACATAGTCAACGGATATATTCTCTTTTAAGTAGAATTTTCTGGCCTCTTCCTCTGCCTTTGGGTCATAGGCCATGACTTTTGCTCCTCTTTTCGTCAGTTCATTGATGATTGTAATTGCCGCAGACTCCCGCATATCATCCGCATCAGGCTTGAATGACAATCCCCACACCGCGAATGTCTTGCCGCTCAGATCCTCTCCAAATCTTCTACACACCTTATTGGAAAGGATCAGCTTCTGGCGGTTGTTGATATCTTCCACCGCGTGAAGCATTTGGGGCTCGTATCCCGCGCCGTGGCTGGAACTAATGAGCGCCTTCACATCCTTTGGGAAACAGCTGCCACCGTATCCACATCCGGCATAAATAAAGTGATACCCAATCCTCTTGTCGCTTCCAATACCCAGCCGGACCTGATTCACATCTGCACCCAGCCGCTCACAGATATTAGCAACCTCATTCATAAAAGAAATTTTTGTTGCTAGCATGGCGTTCGCCACATACTTCGTCATTTCCGCGCTGGCAATATTCATAAAGATAAAATTGTCATTGTTCCGAACATGATGCTTGTACAATTCCCGCATCACTTTTGCCGCATTGTCATTGTCTGTCCCAATAATGATTCGGTCAGGACGGCTGCAATCGCTGACCGCTGTACCCTCCTTCAGGAACTCAGGATTAGAGATGACATCAAATGTTAAATCGCTTCTCCCGCGGTTGTCCAATTCCTTTTGAATAGCAGCACGGACGAGTTGAGCCGTTCCAACTGGTACGGTAGACTTGTCCACAATGTACATATGGTGTTGCATTCCCTGGCCAATCTCCTGGGCTACCGCCAAGACATACTGTAAATCCGCACTACCATCCTCCCCCGTCGGCGTCCCAACCGCTATAAAACAGATGGTTGCCTGGGCCAGCGCCTCATTGATATCCGTTGTGAACCGGAGGTTTTCTGTTCCAACGGTTTTCTCCACCAGTTCTCTAAGACCGGGCTCATAAATCGGGATATTGTCTTGTTTTAGATTCTTAATCCCTTTATGTCAAAAAAACCAAACAAATCATTAAATACCAAAATGATATAAATAGCCGACAGCATATATACTGGCAGTAAAAGTCTCGTGACCCACCCCTGCCACCTAACAAAAGCAAAACCGGAAAGAATTGTCAGTAATAGGACAAGCTCCAGATCGAAATGCCTCGATAACTTTCTTTTAGATGCAAGGCAATATCCTGTCAGTAGTGCCCCAATGACAATTGCGATAAGAAGACCAATACCAACTGCCGGGGCCGGAGCCATATCACAGTGATAGGACGGGGAAAAGTATGCGTCAAAGGTCCCACCACCACTATAAGTGATTAACGGATCATTCAGATCTACACAAATTGCATCTGCGAAAGAATAAACAAATTCTCGAATATACGTATTTACTGCAATACTTGTATGCGTAACTGATGTTTGTGCCCAATTTTTCAGTATATTTAAGATTACATATTGGGGCTTCCATGTTCCTATGGCTATGGTACTAAAATGGTCAGCTGCGAATATGTCACCTGCAAATTTGTAATTTCTTATCAAGGATGGAAGTACAAATGGTATAGCGCTCATACCCGCGATCCCTGCAAAGCCAAGAAGGTTTATGGCTTTATCTTTTTTAAAGAGCCGTACAGCAAGCAACCAAATCGCTATGAAGAACATCTGAACACAAATTTGGCTTTTGCTGATATAACCGATCCCAGCTATGCTTCCCGCCAAAATCGCTTCCAATATTTATTTTCGCGTCCACCTGATTTCCTTGTATTCTGAGAAATCAATTGCTAGATAGACAAAGGAAAGTAGCCAGACTCCCGAAAAAAGATCGACTTGGGTTGCACTGCTCTCTGCAATAGCAATTGGCATCGTCATCATCAGAAGGGAGCCAACCAAAGCTATTTCTCTTTGCACGTTCAACTTTCTGCAGATAAAATAAATCATCGCCGCATCAATTGTGTAGGCATACCATTGCACCAGATTAAACGCAACATCAGAGCCCAAAAGAAAATATGTTTGCATGACAACATATTCCGCCATAGGAGGACTATACAATTGCGTAAATATATTTGTGGGGTAGTAATCTACAGACCTGTTTTGAATCCAATGTAAAATACGTGCGCAGTGATATGCCATCGAATCTGCATTATATGGAGCGATTTTCCGTGACAAGAAGCCCAGAACCAAAATCAGGCCAAGAGCAATTGCGACTTGAGCAGTCGCCGTTTTTTGCTTATGAAGAGAGATTTTCAGCCTTTTTGTGATATGAGAAGCTGATATTTTCTGGGTGAGTAACAGAGCGCATATAATGCAAAGTAAAAAAGCCGCCCAGGAAATAAATACATTTCTACGAGTAAGAATAGTAAATGCGCCCAGAATTTCTGTGACAGCAAAAATATAGATAGCAATCACAGTATTAATATAAACAATTCCCTTTCCAATGCGATTTTCCACGCTCTCATTATCCGACAGTACACGTTTTTGGGGTATTACATCATCCGAATAATGCAATGCTGCCGAGGAACGGCTTTTTAGTCCCCGGATCCAGCGCTCCCGAAAATTTACCGATTGCCGCTCCTATCGTGGGGAAGCAAAACGCTTTATCGCTTCCGTAACGCCCCGGCTTGTCCGGGCCAACAGCACCGCCAGTAGCGCCGTAATCACCAGATAGATCAGAAAGGCAAAATACACCGTCCTCTTGGGCAGATCGGGCAGATAGAACCGCATGGACATATAATCGCATACCTGATGGTGAACCAGGAAGATTGGATAGGAATACCGGGCAATCCAGGACACCGGGCGAATCAGCCTTGGATTTCGAGCATCCTGAAAGAGCAGTGCCAGCAGCAGAAATGTCAGGGCGCAGATCCCCATACAAGTCCCCAGACCATATCCCGCGGATACCAACTTTGGCCCTACCGCGGAAAGCGCCATAATACCGGCCAGGGTTCCCCCGGTCCAAAACATCCGTGCCTTCCCGTGCTGGGGGTGGAAATATCGGTCAAAGGCCATGCCAAAAACCACCTCAGGCACCCGCCGCAAAAAGAAAATATTCGATGTCTCTCCATGGATCAGAATGGACACCGTGACGCTGAGCCCCAAGGTGAGGAGAGGATGCTTTTTCATCCCCTGAAGGAGCAGGGGCATCATCAGATAAAGAAGGATCATGCAGCCCAAGAACCACTCTCCCACTTTGTAAAATGCGCCAAGTCCACCATACCCCAAGGACAGCAGGTAACCGTCCATCCCCGAAAAGGTGGCAAGTAGAGCTTTCGCTCCGCCGGAGCCTATCCCTCCGTACACCAGAACCCCCACCGCAGCAGCCGCAAACCAGGCCAGCCAGAACATGGGGTACAGGGACAGAAACCTCTTCCGATAGAACGCTCCCAGAGAGATTTCCCGTCCTCCATAGGTACGGAACATGGCCGCGCCGGACAGAATGAAAAATAAGCTCACCCCGAAATCGCCCAGATAGACACTCTGGTTGAAAATAAAGTTTGGAAAAACCGCGTTGGGATAGGTAAACACACCTCCCGACCACGCCGAAAAGGAGGCGTTGAAGTGAATGATTATGACGCTCAGACAGGCTACCGCCCGGATTACATCATAATATAGGATACGGTTTTTACTCTTTTCCATCGATTAGGTGCTCCTAATGTTTTTTACTCAACCGACCCACTTTTTTCCGCCAAAAAGGTGGTAGATTCTCTTAAAAAAATTCCAAAGTCCCTTGGGTATTTTGGCCTTTATAATTGTTTTCAAAGCCTTTCTCGCCATTTTCAATGTCATTTGACTTTCAGCAGATGTGTGATATCTAATTACTTCTTTTGTTAGTTCATAATTTGTCACCCACTGGTTATTAGCTATCAAAATATCCACTAATTGATACAACATATACTGGTAGTTAACTAAATCACTTCGTGCATCATCGTTATTTATTACCTCGGCATAATAATATCCTGAATCCTGGGCGCAAAATCCGTATATTCTTTCTATTGCATGCATAAACGTTCCGTCTGCTTGATATTTAACATCAAAATCTTTATAAGACATTCCGTGACCAACAGCTTTTTTTAGTGCTTCTGCTCTGAACCAAAACATATCTCCATATGGTGCCACTGGAATAACATCTTTTTTTATTGGAACGCTAAGCTTCAGCCTGTTCGCAAGCTTCACGGTGTTATCATAGTTAATTCTCCAACCAGATATATGTGCTCCAAAATATTGGCCGTGATAAACCACAGGAACACCTAAAATGCCAAGCCGCTTATTTTTCTCAAAAAGATTAATTATATTCTTTACGACCTCTTTTGTCCCAAAAAGGTTGTCATAGCATCTTGTCGCAAAAGAATCCCCATGCATCGTATAATCCAAATAAGGGGATTTTTTATCATGAAAATAGCATATGTATTCGTAATCGCCGTGAGTCACGATATCTGCGTATGTAACCCACAATGTTGACATTGCAACTCCCACATTTGGCCTAATTTTCGAGACAAAATGTAGCTGTCTTTCATTAAATTTTTTGAGAATTTTTTCATTAGTTTCTTTTGACGTTGTTGTAATAAAGAAATCCGTATTTTCGGTGAAGTTTGTGCAGTAGTCAGCAATCCTCTCAACTTGATCCGTATAATATATGTGCAGGATCACAGCGCACTTTTTATTATACTTAAAACTATTTTCTACAATATTTTTCGGAATAACATACTCAAGTTGCAACTGATAAAAAATATCTGTGAGGTTTTTTGTTCTCAGTAGGTAATCCCATATCAAATTTACGTCATAATCGGTATTTTCAGTTATAAACTGAATTGTTTCTCTGGGATCTTTTGCATATCCCATTGAAAGGGCTTGATACATTACATCCGAACCGAATGACCGAATTCTCGCAAAAGGAATGTTTTCATCTCGAATTAATTTGGTCATATTATGCGATAAATTATCAAAGAAATATCCCCTTAATTTATCCGTCTGATATGAATCCACTTTAAATCCAGCATCAACAACGTATTCATAGAAATTTATTTCAGCATAAAAATATGTATCCCCGTCTTGGTGAACTTCTGGCATTTGCCTCCAATATTTTTTGAATTCAGGAGAATGTAAAAGGCGCCTTCGTATTATGTAAAAATAGCATATTGAGCCTTGTATATGACCATGTTTCAAACTATGTCCCCAACAATTTGTAATGTTCTTATCTTCAAAGTTGCGCATAGCACCATAAAAGTCCGCATCTGATGCTTCCATGGCATCCATCAAATTTTGCAGCGGATAAAAGGGCCCAAAAAAGCTATCATTAAGCATAAATAGCTCATCGTAATGCTCAAGATTATCCCAGCTGATATGAGCAATCCCGTCAACCCATGCGCCGGCTAACAGGCCCTTATTTTCACGGACATAGATTTCGTCGACTATTTTTTCAAGCTCATCGCGGCTTTCAGGGGTAAGCATTCCACATACTACTGCTAAAACATAATCTACCACCTTATTTAATTCGGTCAGGTAATATTTCCGGAAGCCATCCAATTCCCCATCTTTATCATAGATCACATAGATGGCAATTCGCCTGGGATGTGCTGCGAGAAAAGATGTTTTCACCTCTTGCTGATGCTCCACGTTTCCGATCTCCTTGTTCTTTTATTCGCCTGTACTTTGTAGTCTTTCTTGAATCTCTCGAGAGACATGTAAAGCGCGAAGGATGCAGTCATCCATGTTGTAATATCGAAACTCTGCCAGACGGCCGCAAAGGAAAATATTTCTATACCATTTTGCTTCCTGCCGATACTTTTCATATCTATCCTTTGTCTCCGCCGTAATAACAGGGTAAAAGGGGTCTTTTTTTCCTCCTTTTTCATAGGGAACAGGATATTCTGTAGCTACCACACTTCCCTTCACCCGGGATCTGTCATACATCATAAATTTATACTCTGTTTTTCGAGTGTACCTCTTTGCCTGCGGGTAGGAAATAATTTTTTCTGGATAGACCTGCTCTTCGTCAAACCATTCATATCGAATATCCAGGGAACGATAGGGAAGTTCTCCGTACTTCATCTGGAACAGCTCATCTACTGCGCCCGTATAGGCTAGTACGTCCACCGGTTCGCCATCATAAAAAACCGTCCCGCATTCATTCAGCCTGATGTGATCCAGCGCATCGCAGCCACATTCCACCGAGATATTGGGATGATTCAGCATGCTCCTAAACAACTCTGTAAATCCATTTCGAGGCAGGAACTGAAAATCTTTGTTCATATACCGTTCGTCGTAGCTCAAAGCAATAGCGCTACGGCCCATAATAGACTTGTCCAACTTCTCTGGCGGAACGTCCCATTGTTTTGCACAGTATGTCCGATAGGACTTTTCAAATAGCAAGTTTCCGAAAGAGGAAATATCTATGTCCTTATGGTTTACCAAATCCAATACAGGTACCCGCTCTACTCCCGGAAACTCTCTTCTCAATTTCCGAATCACTGTTTCCGCCTCTTCATAGCCCAGCAGTTGTTGGATGGACTCAAAGTTAAAGGGCAGACGGACATATCGTCCGTCGATCTCACTCAACTCTTTCACGGTATGGGGGAACATTTCGGAAAATTGAGCGAGATAGGCAATAACACTCCACTCGTCAGTGACCAACACATGAGGTCCGTATCTTTGCACCAGGATTCCGTGCTCATCCATCTCGTCAAACATATTCCCGGCAATGTGGTCTCTTTTTTCTACCACAGTCACCGGCATATCCAGCTTTTCCGCAATCTCCCGGGCAATGATGGAGCCGGAAAAGCCAGTTCCCACAATAACAATACGTTTCACACTGTCTTTCATGGTCACGTCCTCATGATTTTTCTGATTTTCTCCGCATCTCCCCACACCCCCGGCGAATCATAGGGTCTGTCCGGGAATGCGCCATAATCCAGCCTGATGTTGTATCCATGATCCTGAATGAACTGCTCCACCTTGTCTGCCAGACTGACCGGTTGTCCGGAGCAGCAGTTGATGACCCCGCTTACCTCAGACTGCATGACGCAGGCGGCGAGTTGGCGGGCCAGCTCATCCACCGTAATAAAATCGTACTTGTTTTTACCGGTATTAAACGGGAAGGTCTCTGCCCCCAATTCCGCTGCTTCACAGATTTTTGTGAAAATGGAGTGATTGCGCGCGTCATCCCCATATATGTAATAGGCCCGCAGCCATTGCAGGCATACGTCATGCTCCTGCGCCAGCAGAAACGCACTGCGGCGCAGCGCGTCCTTTGCTATGCCATACATACTGCGCGGGTTACAGGGGGTATTTTCATCAATAGCTCCCTCCCAATAGCCCACCTCATGCATAGTTCCCATTACCGCCAACTGTTTCAGCCCGCCACGCATCATTCTGCGTATAAAGGAATAATGATGGGACAGGTCCGCCATATGTGCGTCAGACTGATGAACAAAGCCATCCCGCCAGGCCATGTGCAGGCACGCATCCGGCGCCCCTAATTCCTGATAAATATCTGTCGAACCATTAAAAATATCGAAAATCCGGCTCTGAGCCCGTGAATCAATTCCCTCCGTGCGGAAATCCACCGCTAGCACCTCTGCCCCCAAGTCACAGAGAGCCGTAACTACATGCCGTCCAATATAACCGCCGGCGCCTGTTACCAGGATTCGTTTGCTCATACTCATGCCTCCCTTATTCCCCTTTGTTTTCATATGCGTCACATACAGCCTGGGGTTCGCCAATCATTTTTACTTTCCCCTGCTCCAGCCACAGTACCCTGTCGCACATCTCCCGAATCTGGTCTATGCTGTGCGAGACAAACAGGACCGTGGTTCCTCCTCCCATCAGCTCCAGCATCCGTGCCTTGCTCTTCTCCTGAAACTGCGCGTCGCCTACCGCTAAAATCTCGTCCACAATAAGGATGTCCGGATTGACTACGGTTGCAATGGAAAAGGCCAGACGCATTAGCATTCCGGAGGAGTAGTTGCGAATGGGCGTGTTGATAAACCTGCCAAGCTCTGAAAAGCTGCATATTTCATCATATTTTTCTTCCAAGAATGGCTGAGAATATCCTAAAATTGCGCCGTTAAGAAAAATATTTTCCTGTCCGGTCAGGTCAAAATCAAATCCGCTGCCCAGCTCCAGCATGGGAACCACCGTACCGTTAATCTGTACCTGCCCGCCGGTAGGCTTTACGATTCCGGAAATCACCTTGAGCAGCGTAGACTTTCCCGCCCCGTTCTGTCCGATAATCCCCAATACTTCGCCCTTTTGTATGGACAGACTGATCCCCTGTAATGCCCAGAACTCCTCATGGCCTACTTTGTTCTGAATTCGCTGCACCAAGTATTCCTTCAGGCTTTTCACCCGGTCATAGGTTATCAAATAGCGAATGGAAACGTCCTCAAGTCTAATCATTCTATCCCTCATAGATTCAGTACAAACTTATCCTGATTCTTCTTGAATACTACCGCACCGATAATCAATGGAACAGCAGAGGCAATGATGCAAAGCCCGTATGCCTTTGGCTCCGGAGAGATGCCATCCATTAAAATAATCCGGATAAAACGTATAATGTGGTACAGTGGATTACACTTATACAATGTAAGAAATTTAACTGGAATAATACTTTCCGGATAAATGATGGGGGAGAGGTACATCCACAACATGCTCACTACTCCCCACAAGAACTGCGTATCCCGGAAAAACACCATGGCAGTCGACAGAAGCAACCCTATGCCCAGGCTGAAAAGAAACAGACAAATCAATCCAAAGGGCAGCAGCAACAACGCTGGTCTGAGCGGTGCGCCGGTTATCAGCATAACTGCCAGAAGCGGTATTAAAGAAAAGAGCAGGTTAATGCTCGAGGAAAGCACTCTGGAAAGTGGATAAATATACTTGGGGACATATACTTTTGTAATTAGAGGAGCATTTCCTACTATAGACATGAGCGCCATGGACGACGCCTCGCTGAAAAAATTGAAACAGACGATACCGGTTAACAGATATAGCGCAAAGTTCGGTATATCCGACCGAAATATGGTGGAAAAAACGATATACTGTACCGTCATGGTCAGCAAAGGATTTAAAAAGCTCCATAATATTCCGAGTACTGACCGCTTGTATTTTGTCTTGAAGTCCCGCAGGACCAACTGCTTAATAAGAAATTTATATCGCTGAAAGGCCGCCGCTACCCGCAGGACCACCGTCACCCGGCCTTGCTGAATTCTCCGGAGAGTATACCAGCCATAGGCTATCAATGCGATTCCAATTCCGATAGCAAGGTGCCAGTATATCTGACCAATCCACAGTGTCTTTTGCGTAGTCAGACGTACGCAGAGTTTCCCCTCCTGCGATACCCCATTGACCTGGATCTGCTCCTCCGCCGGTATGTCCAGCGGCATCTCCCCGCGCGGCAGGGCCATGCTGTTGCCATACATCAGGGCAATCGTGTTGCCGCCGGTCCCATCCGGAGAGGTAATAATCAACTCATATGTCGCGCGGGGCGTGATTTCAACCGGCGTCAGAAAGGTGATTTCTGAAACTCCGTTTGTAAGCCAGGAGGAGGAAACGGTTACCTGGCCAGCTTCCACTCCATTTTTATCTACAACTGCCACATTCAACAGAGCGGTATTTGTCCTGTCATATGTTGCTGTGAGGAGGGATAAACTAAGGAGTTTATCTGCGTCAGCAGTGAACGCCTGACGGACTTCCGTGCCGCTGACCAGCTCCCCGGTTGAACTGTTGGCCTGAGGCATCTCTGTTTGGTCAACGCGGAATTGCAATTGATCCTCTGCAATCAGGTAAAACAAGATTACAATCAGAATATAGCAGGTCATGATAAAGTACCCACCTTGCCGGACTGTATGTCTATCCACTAATCAAACCTTCTTCCTTCATATAACGGGTGAGCGCGTCCTGCCATGGAGGCAGCTTAAAAAATCCCGCCGCCTCTAAGCTTGCCGTACTCATCCGGGAATTCAAAGGCCGCCGCACCTTCCCGCCATATCTCGCGGACGTAGTCTCTCTGACTCTCACCGGACAGCCAGCCTGTCTGATTATTTCTCTGGCAAACTCCGCCCGGGAGCAGACACCTGCATTCACTGCATGATAAGTCCCGTAACAATCCGTTCCCACCATAGTACACAGCAGTGATGCCAGATCCACCGTATACGTAGGGCTGCCAATCTGGTCACAAACTACCTGTAATTCTTCTCTGCTCCGGGATAAGCGCAAAATAGATTTAACAAAATTTGAACCATTTGTACCGAACGCCCAGGAAGTTCTGACAACAAACCACCTGTGTAGCAATTCTTTTACCACAAGCTCCCCCTCCAATTTACTCCTGCCGTATACATTAATCGGGCAGGCCGGGGCATCCGGCGCATAAAAGCGGCTTCCCTCTCCGGAAAATACATAGTCTGTAGAAATATATAGCAACTTCGCACTTATCTCACGGCAGGCCTCTGCAACATTTTGTGTCCCCCATACATTCACTGCCCAACACTGCTCCGGGTATTTTTCTGCCTGCTCCACATTTGTATACGCTGCACAGTGGATAACAGCATTCGCCTGATAGGCACATATAGCCCGTCTCACAGCTTCCCTGTCTGTAATATTCAATTCTCTGGAAGATGTGCCGCAATATGGGATACCGCGGCGCGCCAATTCCCTGCACACATCATGCCCTAGTTGTCCGCTGCTGCCTGTTACGAATACTTTCATTACATTCCTATATCCAGTTGCGCCGGCCGATATGGATACAAAATCTGAATAGTCCCTCCGGCATATTCACTGCAATCAGCTCAAACAGGGACGTGAGTAAACTGTACCGGCGGTATTTCCAAACCTTCTCTCCACCGCCCTTATGCTGCCAGTTGTCCTCTCTCCCCCGCACCCAATCCAGGCCCCGGCTGATCTCTGCGTTCAGACCATCACCACATGGAAAATATTTCTGCAACCAGCGCAGCCGTTCCAGCATCCCGCCAATACGTATGGTACCGTAGCTGATCTTATCGTGCACACCAGCCAATAAAAGCGTTTGGTTGTTATCATGAATGCGGTAACGGATTAAAGGGCGTTGCACAGAGATTACCGCTCCTCTTTCTGCGCACCACAGCGCCAGGTAATGGTCGTGCACCATATAGGGGCAGAACGGAATCGCCGCTTTTGCATCCATACTCTTTACAAGAGCTGTACAACCGGTTACAAAATTGTGAAAAAGCAGTCCGTACGAAAGTCCCTCGCCTGAATGGAATACATGGTGCCGTCGGGCTTTTGTAATACTTTCCGCCGTCTGCTTTCCCTCGCCGTCAATGATGTACATATCTGAGCAGACCAGCAGCGCGCCGGTCCGCTCCAGCTCCTCCTGCAAAACCGCCAGCTTCTCCGGCAGCCACACATCGTCCTGGTCACAGTAAGCGAAGTACGTCCCCTCCGCCTCCTCCGTCAGCCGCTGGAAGGTCCTGTTGGAGCCCAAGTTCTCCTCATTGCGTTGTATCTCATAAGGAAAGGACTGGATACATTCTCTTATGCACCGCTCAATTTCCGTAAACGGCACCGTTTTGGAGCAGTCATCCCGAACATACAATTTCAGGTTAGGATAGGTCTGTTTTTCCAGGCTCTCCAGCTGCTCCCGCAGCCAGTCCAGCTGCGGCTCATAGACCGCCATCAGGATTGCAATCAGCGGCTTACCGGTTGCTGTACATCCGCTCATAGTAGCTCTGGTACTCCCCGTTCACGATGTTCTCCCACCAGCTCCGGTTGTCCAGATACCACCGGACCGTCTTCTGGATACCGTCCTCAAACCTTGTCTCCGGCAGCCAGCCCAGTTCCTGATGGATGTACGCCGGATCAATGGCGTAGCGCATGTCGTGGCCCTTCCGGTCCGTCACGTAGGTGATGAGGCTCTCCGGCTTGCCTAGAAGCCCCAGAATGCGTTTCACAATGTCGATATTCTTCATCTCATTGTGGCCCCCGATGTTGTAGACCTGCCCCACCTTCCCCTTCTCCAGGATCAGGTCAATGGCCGCGCAGTGGTCCTCCACATACAGCCAATCCCGCACGTTCAGCCCCTCGCCGTACACCGGCAGGGGCTTGTCCGCCAAGGCATTTGCGATCATCAGCGGGATCAATTTCTCCGGAAACTGGTAGGGGCCGTAGTTGTTGGAGCACCGGCTGATGGTGATGGGCAGGCCGTAGGTCCGCTGATAGGCATTGCATAACAGATCAGCGGATGCCTTAGACGCGGAGTAGGGACTGGAGGTGTGCAGCGGGGTTTGCTCGGTAAAGAACAGGTCCGGCCGGTCCAGGGGCAGGTCTCCGTACACCTCGTCCGTGGACACCTGATGGTAGCGCTGGATACCGTATTTTCGGCAGGCATCCAGCAGCACCTGGGTGCCCATCACATTGGTCTCCAGGAACACCGCCGGGTTCTCGATGGACCGGTCCACATGGCTTTCCGCCGCAAAGTTCACCACAACATCAGGCGTCTCCGCCTCAAAAATTCTGTAGACCGCCTCCCGGTCTGCGATATCCGCCCGGATGAACCGGAAATCGGGCTGGTCCATCACAGATGCCAGGGTCTCCAGATTTCCGGCGTAGGTCAATTTATCCAAGCATACCAGCGTATCATCCGGATGCTTCCTCCGCATATAGAAGATAAAGTTGCTGCCGATAAACCCGGCTCCGCCGGTCACTAAAATCTTCATACTCACCACTCCTCAAAGCCTGTTACGGCATCCTTTAAAAACGGCGATCTGCTGTCCTTTTCGGATAAAACCGGATTTTCTACGCCCCAATCCACGCCGATATCCGGGTCATTCCACCGGATGCCGCCATCCGCTTCCGGGGCGTAGTAGTTGTCCGCCTTGTAGAGAAACTCCACATCGTCCGTCAGTGTCACAAACCCGTGGCCGAACCCACGGGGGATCAGCAGCTGCCGTTTGTTCTCCTTGCTCAGCTCCACGCCTACCCATTTTTTATAGGTAGGGCTGCTGGGCCGCAGATCCACTGCCACGTCCAGCACCGCGCCTCGGGTACACCGTACCAGCTTTGCCTGGGCCTTTTCCCCCCGCTGGAAATGGATACCCCGCAGGGTACCCCTCACCGTGGACGAGGAGTGGTTGTCCTGGACAAATCGGTACTCCAGTCCTGCCGCCTCAAAGTCCCGCTGGGACCAGCTCTCCATGAAGAAGCCCCGGTGGTCACCGAACACGGCAGGCTCTATGATGTACACCCCGGCAAGCTCTGTCTCTGTCAGTTTCATTCCAGCCACCTCAATAGATGTACTTTCCGTCCGCCACCTTCCGCAGGTGGGCCCCATAGGGGGACTTGCCGTAGGCTGCTGCGGACCGCTCCAACTGTTCCCGAGTGATCCACCCGTTCCGGTAGGCAATCTCCTCCGGCGCGGAAATCTGGATTCCCTCCCGAGACTCGATCACACGCACAAACTCCGACGCTTCTGACAGGGAGTCCACCGTCCCCGTGTCCAACCAGGCGTAGCCCCGGCCCAGGGTGATGACGTTCAGACTGCCCTCCTCCAAGTAAATACGATTCAGATCCGTAATCTCCAGCTCGCCTCGGGGCGAGGGCTTCAGTGCCTTTGCTCGTGCGCAGACCTTTTTGTCGTAGAAGTACAGGCCGGTGACGGCGTAGTTGGATTTGGGGTGGGTTGGTTTCTCCTCTATGGACACCGCCCGGCCAGTGTCATCGAATTCCACCACGCCGAACCGCTCCGGATCCTCCACGTAGTAGCCGAACACCGTGGCACCATCTTCCTGTTCTACCGCCCGGCGCAGATGGGCAGTCAAGCCCGCGCCGTAGAAAATGTTGTCCCCCAGGATCATAGCGCACCGGTCATCCCCTATGAACTCCTCCCCAAGGATGAACGCCTGGGCCAGGCCGTCCGGGGACGGCTGCACCTTGTAAGACAGCCGGAGACCGTACTGGCTCCCATCCCCCAATAACCGCTCGAAATTGGGCAGGTCCTGGGGTGTGGAGATGATTAAAATGTCCCGTATCCCCGCTAACATCAGGGTGGACAGGGGATAGAAAATCATGGGTTTGTCGTAGATGGGCAATAATTGTTTCGATGTCACCATGGTCAGCGGGTATAGCCGCGTTCCACTGCCGCCTGCCAAGATAATTCCTTTCATATTTCTTCTCCCTCGTTCTATCTTTTTGCCTCTATCTCTCGTTATTGCTCTGCCCACCCGATCTCCAGCTGCTCCTGCTCCAGCAGGCGGCTGTGAGCCTGTTCCACCAGCAGGGCGATGTTGTCCTCAATGCCAGCCCGGGTGCTCTGGTACAGCCGCTTCAAGCAGCGGGGGTTCCCCTTCTCCTCCGGCACCTTCGCCGCAGTGCACAGCTGCCGGATGATGGTGCTCACATAGGTGCGGCTCATGGGCGTGCCCTCCTTCGTCAGGAAGATGGGGCCGGAGAGGTAGCCATTCCGCTTTGCGTAGTCCAGCAGCTCACTTTGCAAAC